>TARA_R110000868_G_scaffold6288_10_pt1 | contig 11596 bp, 18 predicted proteins | sample TARA_R110000868 | Tara Oceans TARA_R110000868 (sample SAMEA4397489) | marine metagenome | biome: Polar Biome; feature: [SRF] surface water layer (ENVO:00010504); material: water (ENVO:00002006), including particulate matter (ENVO:01000060) such as... | depth 5 m | reverse complement strand
TGGGCATTTTGCTAATATGAAGAATGCTTTGACAGAAGCTTGCCTGGGGGATTACATATTTCAGATCGATGCTGACGAAGTACCCAACCTACATCTCCTCCAGTACCTACCCACTCTTCTAGAGGCTAACCAAATTGAGGTACTTAGGGTACCTAGAGTCAATACAGTTCATGGTCTAACCTCGGAACATACCCGGAAGTGGGGATGGACTGTTGACAATCACGGAAGGGTTAACTGGCCTGACCTTCAATGGAGGATCTTTGCCAACAACGGAAAGATTAAATGGAAGAATAAAGTCCATGAAGTGTTGGAAGGATACCAAACTTATGCTATATTGCCTTTAGAGGTAGAGTATAGCCTGAGTCACCACAAGTATATTGATCGGCAGGAAAGACAAAATGAATTTTACAGTACGTTATGACAGATGTAGTCTTCTGGGTAGGGGTTAAGAGTCAGGATATTAACACTACTAACAAGCATGGCAACTTTGAATACTTCCAATATTCAAAAGCCACCTGGGAATACTGGTGTAAGAAGCATAGTATAATCTTTCACGAGTATAGTACTCCTCAACTACTAGATACCGAAACACATAAGGTTACCTGGCAGAGATGGTTTGATCTAGAATCAGAACTATCAAAGTATGATTGGAATAAAGTAGCAGTTGTAGATGCATCTTATATGATACGTTGGGATACTCCTAACTTCTTCGAGCAGACATCTGAGCACTTAAGTGTCTTTAGGTCATTAGAGAATGTTAGATGGATGGACGAAGGAGTAAGAGGTTACCAAAGCCTCTTCCCTAACACCTCTTTCGATTTAAGACGCTATATGGATTGTGGCTTTCAAATCTTTACAAAGAAACATCTACCCTTCTTGAAGATATTAAAAAACTTTTATTTTGATAATCAAGAAAAAATTCTTAAATTACAAAAAGAGGTAGGCAGAGGAACCGATCAACCAGTCTATAATTATCTCCTCCAGCAAGAGGGTGATGACTTTAGATTTGAACTTCCTAATAGTTTCAATCTTAACCATATGCCTAGGTTTAACTGGCTTGGATATAATTGGCAGCTAAACGAAGATCGTACTCCTTATTTTATTAAGTATGGATACCTTTGGAAGTACAGTGGCTTTGATAGAAGAGAGCGTAACAGCCTAATGCAACAGACCTGGAATATAATTCAGCAACAATATGCGTAATATTATTTTCTTAATTAATATAGCTCACGATAAGAAGTTCGAAGGAGGAGGTAATACTCTTCACGGAGCCTTTGATTGGTCGATTAAAAGTTGGAAGCATTATGCTAAACGTCACGATGCTGATATCTTTGTATTGGATACTCCTGTACTTGATATAGAGTATATGAAACCTAATTGGTCTAAGATGTACATACTAGATGTCTTAGAAGCAAATGAGATAGATTACGATCAGGTACTCTATGTAGATTACGATACAATTGTTACTCCGGATGCACCTAGCATATTTAAACTAACTGAGCATAAATTCTGTGCTGTTAGAAACTTTGGTGATATGGATTGGGTATGTAGAAGTATTGAAAACTATTCAAAGTTTGTGTTTGATGGATTCACATTCCCATACTACAACTACTTCAATTCAGGCGTTATGGTCTTCAACAAAAAACACAAAGAATTATTTAAAACACTCCAAGAATTTTATCAGACAAATCGTGATAAATTAATTTGGATGCAGAACACATATTGTGTTGGTAATGACCAGCCGGTATTTAACTTTTTTGTAAATCGTGACATTCCACACGATTACAAAGTATTGGATTATGAATGGAATATGCAGGATATGATGAGGTTTGAGGTTTTGGGTGATGACATGTTACATACTCATTATGGATATGTATCTCATTATAATGCCGGTACTCCACCATCCTCTCAACATTGGATGGAAAAAACTTATAAACATTTATATGAAAACAATTGAAGAAATTCTTATTGAAATAGGAGAAGATAAACATCAGAACTTATCAACAACTTCATTTAAGTTCAAGACGGACCTTTGGAATTACTTCCAAAGCTTTCAAGACAGTACTGCTATTGAGTTTGGTACTCACAAAGGTCAAACTACTAGGGTAATGTCCTTTCTCTTTAAGAAGGTACACACTATCAACAACAATGATAATGAGCCAAGTAAGCAGCTAAATGCTGACAGGACTAATATTGTTCATCATAACTTTAACCTATACTCTCAAAATAAAATAATCATCAACGATGTTATAGATGTAGCTTTGATTGATGCTGGCCATGCTTATGATCAAGTTATTGACGATGTAGAAAGATTAGCTAGTATGACTATAGCAGATAAATGTACAGTAGTTTTCGACGATTACGGAGCTATTAAGCCAGTACGCAATGCTGTGGACGATTTAGTTGGCAGAGGAATAATCTCAATTGTAAAATATATTGGACATGAGTCCGGATATAACTTTGGTAATGCTGTTAAAGGAGGTCCTGATAGAATTTTATCTGCCCCCGAAGGTGTTATCGCAATAATGAAGAAGGTGTGAGTGAATTTGGAGGATGGGCTATTCAAGAGTCCTGTTATAATCTGATTTTAAAGTTATTGCCAGGAGGTAAAACTATTTTAGAACTTGGTAGTGGGTATGGAACCGAAGCTCTAGCTCGCCACTACAAAATGTACTCTATAGAAAACTACCTAGAGTGGACAGGTAAATTCAACTCAGAATACATTTTTGCCCCCATTAAGAACTACAATCAGGAGTGGACAGCCCCAGACCTTCCGGGAGATGATACCGACATACAGATAGGATGGTACGACCCAGCTTTCTTAGAAGGTAATTTACCCGAACACTACGATTTAATTTTAGTAGACGGCCCTAACGGAATGTTTGGTCGCGGAGGCTTTTTAAAGCATTTGGATATGTTTAATACAAATGTTCCAATGATTTTTGATGATATTAATAGAGAGTGTGAATACCAATTAATGGTAAAAGTTGCAGAGAAGGTAAATCGTTCTTATATTTTATTAGATAAGTACACAGGTTATATTAAATGACAAAGTTTGCAATAGGGTGTTTAGTACAGTGGTATGAACTTAAAATCATACCAGAATACATCTCTTCTATAAAGTCTGCAATTAATAATTACTCCAAAGAAGATATCGTTATAGATTTTTCTGTTGTAATGGGACAACAGCTAGAAAAATTTGAAGGAACGTCAGAAGAATTTTTACAGGTATATGACGATATTGTTAAAGAAATTAACTCCCTTGCTGAAGGAGGGTTTAACGTTGTCAGCAGATACTTAACAAGAGAGGTGCATAGTATTGCTGACTACAGAAGAGAATTTAATGAAAGGTACTGCGAGCAGGTAGATGTACTAATATGGGGTGAATCAGATATGTTAGCTCCTAAGCAAATGTTCACAGTTTTAGACCTACTCCATCAGCAGATAGATCAACAGACTCCTAAATACTTAGCTTTCTTTGGAGGATGTAAGATGTGGGATGAAAGTTGGAAAGCTTTAGAGCATCCTAAATTTACCGATAAACCTTTTATTGAAGGAGATACTACTAACTGGTGGTCGTTACGGTACACGATGTCTGAGGAAGAAATGGACTCAATCAATAATGAAACAGAAACACCAGAAGTTCTTATAATACCTCAGCATAAGTTTAATGGCTGCGGTTTAGTTATATCTTCTGAAGTAGTTAAAGCAGGAGCAAACATACCTAAAGGAATATTCTTTGTTCACGAAGATACAGCTATGATGCACATGACCAACAAACTACTAGGCAATATACCTCAGTATGTTATTAGAAATATACTACTAGTACACAATAGGAAACACCATAGTAAGAGATACAGAGTACAGGGCGAAGCTGGGTTGGATTCTACAAATACCGGACTACTCAGAGAGCAACATGACTGGTATAAGAAAGCCTATCAAGCAAGCACATTAAACTTAGATAATCTATTTAATACTTCTTATAAATTTAAATCTTGGAAAGATGTCTTATAATATTTTAGCGATTGGAGCTCACCCGGACGACGTAGAATTTGGATGCTTTGGGACTCTTCGTAAACACATACTTAATGGAGATAAAGTTACAATTGTGGTAATGACTCAGAGCGATGTTAAAGACGCACAAACAGGAGAAGCTACTAGAGATGCCTCTAAAAGTATTATTGAAGCTAGAACTGCTGCAAATTTAATTGGAGCTCATCTAATTTTCGGACCATTCACAGACACTAAGGTCCCTTTCGATAATACCTCAGTTGCGTATCTAGAAAAGCTTATTAAGGATCAGCAAATAGGGACAATCTACACCCACTGGGCAGGTGATACACACCAAGACCATATTAACACTCTTTCCGCTACAATGGCGGCTGCTAGATTAGTTCCTAACGTTCTATGTTACGAACAGGTACCGCTTCCTAGAATAACTACAACATACCCGGTGGCTAACTACTATGTTGATATTACTGAAACTGTAGAAAATAAATTAGAAGGCTGCCGCGCACATAGAGATCAAATAGGTAAATTTAACCGCCAAGGCTTTGATATGATTGACAATGTAAGAACTTTAGCTAAGTTTAGAGGTAATCAAGCTGGTGTTAAGTATGCAGAAGCATTTCATATTTTAAAGATGGTGCGGTAATGTACAAAAAATTCGCATATCAACTTAACTCAGGTACAAGAGCTTTAACAGAAGCGCTTAAATACTTAGGTTCAAAGAGAGTTATTGTTCCAACCTATACCTGCACAGACCTCCTGACAGCAATATGGGATGCAGGATGTGAAGCTCTTATTGTTGACTGTAACGTAGACTTACAGATTGCTCCTGATGATGTTTTACGTAGAGCAGCAGATGCTGATACGGTAATTATACCTCATATGTTCGGCATCAGAGCTGACGTAGAGCGGATACGTAAAACAACTAACCTAAAGATTGTTGAGGACTTAAGTCAGTGCCATGGCCTTTCAGACTTAGGTAAGTATGCTGATGTAGTAGTTAGTTCTACAAACAAGAGTAAATGGATTGACTTTAAAGGAGGAGGAGTATTATTTTTAAATGAGCAGATCAATCTACCTTCAGCAGATATTAGCAATTGGCCCGAACTTATAGAGACTAAGCTTAAAAGGAGACTAGAGCTTGCTCAAGAGATAAAGAATGCAGGAGTTAAATTGATTGGGGAAGAAAGCTCCTGGCTCAGGGGAATGTACTTAACACAAGAATCTGAAAGAGAACCTTACGTACCTCTACATAAAATTGTGGACGGGGTTGATTGTCCAATAGTTAATTCGTATATTAATAAGGTAGATTGGATTTCAATTGTAGTATGAAAATAGCAATACATCAACCAGAACATTTTCCCTATCTTGGATTTTTTCAAAAAATGCAGGCTGCTGATTTGTTCGTTATCCTAGACGATGTACAGTACACAAAGAACAACTTTCAAAATAGAAACAAATTACTAAACAAAAACGGAGTAGAAGAATGGTTCACCGTTCAAGTTGAAACTAGAGCAAATAGTAAGCTCATAAAAGATGTAGAGGTAAGTGAAGAAAATAAGTGGAGAAGATTAATTGTAACAAAACTTCAAACTAGTTTTAAAGCAGACTTCTCTTATATCTACGACAGTAACCTACTTGTAGACATTAATCTAGCCTCAATTCAATACTGTCGAGAAAAGTTAAACATAAATACCCCTCTAATAAAGAGCTCAGAGCTTAACCTAACTAGCAGCTCTAGTAATAAGCTAGCAGATATTTGCAGAGAATTAAAAGCTACAGAGTATATAAGCGGTGCTGGAGGCCGTGCGTACTTAGACGAATCTGTTTTTGACTGCGCAGTATCGTACTTTATCCCGCAAGTAAGCAACTACTATACAACATTACAGCATTTATGAAAATAGCCTTTTTTACAGAAGGTGGATATACAGGACAAGTACCTCGAAATAATCCTAATATGAGAACAGATCAAGCTTGGATCTGTGCACTTGAAGCAGTACATTATCCGGTAACTAACATTCCTCAAGAGAGTTACGATATAGGTATTATAATAATTCCTAAAGAAAAAAATAGAGAACATCTTGCTGATAGCAACTACCCTTTAGTAGAAAATATACGCAAAGCTTGTAAAAAAGTAGCAGTTATGCAAGAAAGTACTCACTGGGACTGGATGGCGGATAGCATTCAGACAATGGTGTGGTTTTATAATCAGCTTATAGAAGCAGATATCCTACTTTGTCATAATGATATCGATGTAAGGTACTATAGCGGCATAACTAATAAGCCTTGCTACATCATGCCTACTCTTATGATAGAAGATACTATTAAGGTAGCTGAAGTGAGAACAGACTCTGTATTCGTGGCAGGGAACTGGCATCAGACATATAGAGGTTTTGATGCATGGATAGTAGGTCAAGAGTTTGAACTACCAATGCATGGATTTAAAGCAGGTAAGTTCCGGCAAGGCGAAGAAATAACCGGGATAGAGTATATGCCGTGGAAACCTTGGAGTGAGTTTATGTACGAATTATCTAAACATAAATACGGAGTACAAACTTACGAAACCTCTGCAGGTCAATTTCCTTTAAATTGTGCATATCTTGGAATACCCTGCATAGGTTATGACCAAGTTGACACTCAGAGGATACTTCATCCAGATTTATCTGTGGAAGTCGGAGATGTGTTGGCCGCAAGAGAATTAGTTCGTAAATTAAAAGATAATTCTTTTTACCAAGAATGTAGCGGTAGGGCAAAAGAATTATATCAAGCACAATACTCTGAGAAAGTATTTATAGAAAAAATGAAGTCTATTTTATTATGAAAGTCTTAGTTACAGGAGGAGCAGGGTTTGTAGGAACTAATCTCATTAAGAGACTGCTTAAAGAGGGACATCAAGTCCATTCATTAGATAACTATTCTACAGGGTTAAAAACTAACGAAGTAGAAGGATGTAAATACTGGAGTGGAAATATTCAGGCCATATCTACAATGTACAGTATATTTCAGGATTTTAATTTGGTATACCACATGGCAGCTATTGCAAGGATCGGACCATCTTTTGAAAGACCTAGCCAGTATATAGATACTAATTTTAACGGGACATACGAAATAGTTAAGTTCTGTATCAGGTATAATATACCTTTAATTTATGCAGGCTCATCATCTAAACACAGTGGTAGGTTTAAAAACCCTTATACATTTTCAAAAGATCTTGGAGAAGATATTATTACACTATATCAAAAACATTTTGGACTCTTAGCATCTATAGCTAGGTTCTATAACGTATACGGACCTAATCAGCTTTTACAAGGAGGGTATACAACTTTGATCGGAAGATGGATTAACAATATCCAAAACGATGTTCAATGCGAGATCTACGGAGACGGCGAACAGCGAAGAGATTTCACTCATATCGACGATATCGTTGATGCTTTAATTCTTATTATGGAAAAACAAAAGTACGGGCATGAATTTGAATTAGGGAGAGGAAAAAACCATTCAGTGAATGAAGTTGCTAAGATGTTTGGTATTACTCCAATCTATGCTGATGCTAAGCCTGGAGAAGCTAGAGATACCCTTAACGCTAGCTCTGACGCTGAATATATATTAGGATGGAACCCTAAAAGGGAACTTGAAGATTACCTGAAGGCAGTACTTTTATGAAAATAACATTTGTAATTCCCTCTAGGAATAATCTAGACTTTCTTAAGCTAGCTTATAAGTCTATTCGGGACTTAGAGACTAGTCACGATGTACTAATACTAAACGATGCTAGCAGTGACGGGACCGAGGAGTGGATTCAAACTCAAAACGACCCCAACCTGGTCACGTATCACAACCCAGGCCCAGAACGTATCGGGATTGTAGGGATGTTTGATAAAGGTATTGAGATGGCTCGTACGGAGATTTTTATGGCCTTTCATGCCGATATGGTTGTATGTTCGGACTTTGATAAAAATATTCTTAAACACCTACAAAGAGGAGTAGTGGTATCAGCTACTAGAGTCGAACCACCTCTGCACCCAGAAGGTCCGGAGAAGATTACCCGCAACTATGGAATCGAATCTGACGAGTTTAATTTCGATACTTGGTATCAGCAAAGCGATAAGTTAAAACAAGATAAAGTAACAGAGGGAATTTTTGCTCCTTGGTGTATGTACAAAGAGGATTTTCTAGCAGTAGGGGGACATGATGAACTCTTTGCACCACAGTCCAAAGAAGATTCTGATCTCTTTAATAGATTTATACTAAATGGATATAGAATACTTCAGAGCTGGGATGCCCTAGTCTACCACTTTACTTCTAGAGGATCTCGATTCAATAAGCTCGCCGGAGGAGCTGCAGGCAAGAACTCGCAAGAGTGGCTGTATACTACAAATAAGAACATGCGTAACTTTATACGTAAATGGGGTACTCCAGTAATGCATGACAGGCTGATGAAACCTATCGTATATCCTAAATACGATATTGGGATTAAAGTTACAGGATGTAACAGCGAGTTATTGGAATTGCTAGAACCTTGGTGTTCAACTATTCTGATCGATGATGAGATGCAAGTGTTAACCTCGCACTACCTTGATAAAGAGCAGCCCAATACCAAAATAAATCTTAGTAAGAAGATTAAGACTACTCCTTTGGATAAACTAGAGAATGAAGTGATAATTGGAGTAGACAGAGAGACTTTTAAAGAAGGAGATTTTCAAATACTACAACAGCTACCTCTGATACTTCAGATGAACGGGAACCCAGGTAAGTTCATGTTAGGTAATATGACTTTAAAGATCAAAGAACTAACTGAATATCAAAGCACTTTAATCAATCTATAAGCAAATGGGTAAAATTCACTTACAAGATTTAGATCGATTGGAGGAGGAATCTCGTCCCTACCAGCCTATTAAGACCAATAGGAAGAAAAAAGTAACTCCTATTTATAAAAAGAATAGCGACCAGTTGGATCGAAACTAAATTATTCTTATATTTAAGCTATGAAAGAACTACTTTTAAAAGAAATCCAAAACGTAATTGCTGAAGCTACCAAGGTAAACTTCAAGGGTAAGCAGTTTGTACTTAAAGTAGACGTTAACGAAGATCCTAACAAAAAAGGAATCAAAGTGCAGTTTATCCCTGCCAATATGTCTCCTATCAATCCTACCGAGCAGAATGAGATCGCTATGGCGCTGAGTGATAAACTCGACTCAGGCCTGAAGCGATTCGGTATGCAGGTAGAGCGTGACAGGCAGCTCAAGGACAAGTCAGTGATTGGCTTTTTTATTTACATCGAGTATGTAGACAAAATTATTCGGCAGGCATTAGGAACTCAAGCTTAACCTAGTTTTATTTTATGAAGAAATTCTCGTTCTACAGCCTTGTAGATAGTAGCCAGGAGGCGATTGGTTCTACTATTGCATTTACAAGGCTATCAGCAGCAAAAAACTTTGCCGAAAGAAAGCATTTATCGCTTAAAAATTTTCTGAGTATATTTAGCGTCACAAGATGAAGCCTAAAGAGATGCTTAGACAGATACTCAAGGACGTGATACCTTTGAAGTATAGAATCAGAGAGGTACCCCGAAACAAAGAAGCTATGACTAAAGAATTATTTATTGAGATAGTCAAGCTTTTAAAAGAGATTGACGACAGGACCAACTTCGTAGCATCGGAGATTGGAATGGACACAACTCAGTACGAAGATAAGTTCTTCCGGGTTATTGAGAATCTTATGCGGATTGCCTTCAACAAAGAGCAGGTATTCTTGATTGAACTTTACTTGAATGAGATCGACTACAACGACAAAGAGGAGTGGGATGGTAGCATCTCAGTAACTGTTGAGAAGAAAGAGCAAAAGATTGCCTTCCGCACCCCGGAAGATGTTTGGGAAGCTATCCAAAAGTTTAAGTAAAAAGTTGGAGACTAGTTGATTAGTTCCTATCTTTAGGTAAATAAAAATAGAATATGAATAAAAGGTTTTGTAGTGTATGTGGGGATGAGATTAGTCCTCTGCGTGTGAAAGCTCTCCCAGAGACTAAGACTTGTATTAGTCACTCTACTGTGGGTGCTAAGAGAGGTCGGATTTTGACTTTAGGAGAGGGTGATCACACCTATAATGAGATTGAAATTTTAGACGAGGAGGTATACCGCCGGGTAGTAGCTTTGGAGTTTGGTGTTGATCGTTTAGCTGAAGAGATGCCCGAGATCCAGAACTACGACGCCACTATGGTTTCCGACGATACCCGAGCCTTGAGAGAGAAAGCTGAGAAGGTGCTTGAGGATGAGGAAGACTCCAAGCTCCTTGAAGATCCTGAAGAGGTGATCGAGGAATCAGAAGAGGAAGAAGAGGAATAGTGGAGGAGAAGAAGAAGGGTCGCCCTAGTAAGATTTTGCTAAGGGAGGATATCGAGCGAGCAGTTAAGATGACTAAGTCAAATAAAGCTGCAGCTCGGTACCTCCACTGCTCTTTCCCTCACTACAAAAAGTATGCCCTACTATATACTGGCCTTGATGGTGTGACTCTTTTCGAAGCTCACAAGAATCAGGCCGGGGTAGGGATACCTAAATTCCTAACAGGTAGAGCTACTCAAGCCCCTCTAGAGCAGATCTTAGATGGAACCTTTCCTGTAGAGCATTTCAAGCCTGCAAAGATTAAAGCAGCTTTGATATCAGAAGGCTACCTCGCCGAGCAGTGCAAGAGGTGTGACTTCGGTGAGAGTAGGCTCTTGGACGGAAAGATCCCTTTGATTTTAACTTTCAAAGATAAGAATAAGCACAACTACCACCGGGATAACATCGAACTACTCTGCTACAACTGTTGTTTTCTCTATGCTGCTTCTCCTATTTCTGACGACCAGGTAGAGCAGATGGAGGACTACATTGAGATTCAGGTTAAGAACTTTGACTGGGAGATAGATCAATCCCATATCGACCATCTGAAAGAGCTGGGGTTGTGGGTGGATAATAAGAAGCCCGGTGATGAGTTTATATCCCGGGCATGAAAGTACCTAAGAAGAGACAGCGTCCCCAGCTCGACAGCGAGAAGAACAAGCAGTACCTTCTTAGCAAGCATGCTGATAAGCTTTTAAAGCAGGATCAAAAGAATAAAAAGTTGTCTGAAAAGTTGCTTAGAGGGGATATATTTACTATCTTTATCGAAGAAGAAAAAAATAAAGGTTATGAGCGAGAAGAGAGGACAGACGGAGAAGATCAAATTTGACTTCAATACCGCAGGTGTATTAGAGATTCAACTCCATAACGAAACCTGGTACCGGGTTACTGCTGCTACTTTCCGTGCTCACGACGGACCTCGCCGCATTACCGAGCCTCAGTTTACTGAACGAGGTAACCCCTGGGTTCCTATGCACACCTATGTATACGAAGGACCGGTATACTACTACGGTTCTAATAAGCAAGCTATCAAGCAAGACACCTATACTACCCGTCAACTATGAGACAGTTTGTATTTGAATCCCCGCAAGAATTTAGTACTTTCTTTTCAGGAAAGAACGTAAAGGTTACTAATGCTATCACCAGCGGTATCAGAGTAGCTGTCAAGGCTAGGAAGAAACACGCTGACTTATTTGAGGTTAGCTTTGAAG
>TARA_R110000868_G_scaffold43803_2_pt1 | contig 11601 bp, 10 predicted proteins | sample TARA_R110000868 | Tara Oceans TARA_R110000868 (sample SAMEA4397489) | marine metagenome | biome: Polar Biome; feature: [SRF] surface water layer (ENVO:00010504); material: water (ENVO:00002006), including particulate matter (ENVO:01000060) such as... | depth 5 m | reverse complement strand
GCCGCAACCCTGATTTGGTGGCTCAATTGAGTCCCGACCCTAGCGGGCGTTGCCGGATCTGCCGCCGGGCGGATTGCCGTTGTAATACAAATAACACAACCTAAGAGAGAGTAATATTTACAGACTCTTCGTTTTTCTGCGCAAGCCTTCGCCGTCAACCGGTTTTGCGACAGAGACGAAAGAGACCCATGAGCGGACCCGACGCCGACGCCAGATTTCGCGAGGACAACGATTCCCTGTACCGGATGCCGATGGCGATCGTGCCGATGGAAACGCCGGAACTGCGGCGCGGGCGGATGATCAAGAACGCGGCGCTCGACGCGGCGATCGAACTGTATCGCAGCACCGAGGGCGTCTCCGGCCAGATGCTGATCGGCGAACTAGACAACCAGACGGGCCATCACATGTTCGGCTGGCCGGCCCAGGAACAGCATCCGGACCTGGTGACGCTCCGCGGCCTTGCGCGGCTGTCGTCCTACGACGTGTACAGCCTGCGCATCCAGTTTCGGGAACTCGGTATCGAACCATCATCGGTAGAGTACCTGCAGCTCTCGCCCGAGAAACAGGAATCGCTTCGCGCTTACATGCAGGTTTTCACGCGTCCCCTGTTGACCCTGGTATACGGCGAAGGCGATCGGGATGCGCTGGCGGCGACCAATATCGTCGATCTGTTTCGCGATCCCGACACCGAACAGGCGCGCGAGAACCTTGTGCGTCTCGCCAGGAACCTCATGGTCGACGTCAACGAGATCCCGAAATTTCTCGACGACTTTTCGGATATCTATCTGTCGCTCGCCTATTACCAGGAATATGTCGACGATCTGACCCCGAAACTGATCGACATGATCGACGCGATACAAGGGCTGACGGCCAACTGGCAGCTTCGCCAGGACCCCCATTTCATGACCACCCTGCAGCGTATCGAGGGCGAATTCAACGATCTGCTGGCATCCGTGTCCAGCCGGTTCGAGGTGTTCCGCCAGCAATCCGACCGCATGTGGGATAATATCACGGCCGAGAAATTCCGGGCGATCCGCGACCATGTCATCAGTTCGCAGAAGACCGTCGGCGGCGTGTTGTGCGGGCTCGGGATCAAGCTGAATACGTGGCGGGAACGTTTCCCGAAAAGCGATGTCGGCGGCCCGATTGCCCGCGCCGAAATGCTGTTCTCCGAAATTCTGCCCGGTCTCGACAAGCTCAACGCGCTCGAGCGCGAAGGGCGGTCCAGCAAGCTGGCCGTTTAGCGTCCGCCGCCGCTGCCGGTTGCCGGTCCTAGCGGCGGTCCAGGGCGCGTTCGACGGCAAGGCCGATCCGGACCAGCCAGTCGTCGTGGTTCGTGGGCCCCATGACCATCAGCCCGACAGGCCCGGTGCCGGGCGCGTGACAGGGTATCGACAGCCCGCAGCTGTCGAGGAAATTGCCGACCGTGGTATTGCGCAGCATCATGATATTGGCGGCGCCATAGGCGTCTTCGTCGCTGTCGAGCGGTTCGATCGCAGGTGCGACGACCGGGCAGGTCGGCATCAGCAGGGCGTCGAACGGCATCGCCATTTCGCGGGCGCGGCCGATGATATCGGCGCGGATGCGGTGACAGTCGATCAGGTCGGCGGCCGACAGGTTTTCGCCGCGGCGGATACGCACCCAGACGCGGGGATCGTAACGGTCCTTAAGGTCGTCCATCCGCGGGCGGTGATGGGCGAACGCCTCGGCGCCCAGTATCCCGCCATTCGGCATGGCGCCGGGAATTTCCTCGAACATCCGGGAATCGACTTCGGTGACGGTCGCCCCCGCCCGCTCCAGTTTTTCGAGCGTTCCCTCGAAGGTCGACGCGACATGGGGGTCGAGCCCTTCCAGAACGTAATGCTGCGGAATTCCGAAGCGGAGATTCTCGATCGGCAGCGCCCGCGGCACCACCGGCGCACGGTCGTCGAGAATGGCGTCGGTAACGATGCAGCAGGTGACGGTCGGGGCCAGCGGCCCGACGCTGTCGAGGGTCGAGGACAGCGGGTAGACCCCGTCCAGCGGGATGCGCCCGGTCGTCGTCTTGAACCCGGTGACGCCGTTCAGCGCCGCCGGAATGCGCACCGAGCCGCCCGTATCGGTGCCGATGGCGACGGCGCACATGCCGTCCGCCACGGACACCCCGGCGCCGGAGGACGAGCCCCCCGGTATGCGGCCGGTTTCACGGTCCCAGGGATTGCGCGGCGTGTCGTAATGGCAGTTGAGGCCGAGGCCCGAATAGGCGAATTCGGTCAGGTTCGTGCGGCCGACGAGGATGGCGCCGGCGGCGCGGAGCCGGGCGGTGACGATCGAATCCCGGGTTGCCGGCGGCGTGTCCTCCAGCGATTTCGACCCGGCCCGCGTCTGCTGGCCCTGTTCGTCGAACAGGTCCTTCAGCGATACCGGCAGGCCGGCCAGCGGGGAGGGCACGACGCCCTGGGCCCGCAGCCGGTCGGACGCATCGGCGGCGACAAGGGCGGCTTCCTCATGGACCGTCAGAAACGCCCGCGACCCTTCGCCGTCCGGGTCCTTGATGCGCGCAAGCGCCTGTTCGGTCAGCTCGCGGCTGGTCGATTTGCCGCTCCACAGGGAGGCCTGCAGTTCAAGGACGGGTTTCATCGTCAGATCCATGGAAAGTCCCACTTGTCGGGGCGTGCGGGCGCGCCCGCCGCCGGATTGTCACGCGTTTTCGGCGGCCGTACCGCCTTCCGGAAACCCTATTTCGATTCGTCGTAATAGTGGCTTTCCAGCAAGACGCAGCCATCGACCGACTTGAACGGGCCATGGGCGGCGCCCGGCGGACGACAGGCATATGTGTTGGGGCCGAAGCTGCGGCCGCCGTCGCCGTTTGCGTCGTTGCCGACGGTCAGGTCGCCCTGGAGCTGGTAGACCTCTTCCCAGTAGTCGTGGACGAAGGGCTCGGTCGTATACACGCCGGGATCGAATTTCAGCAGCCGCGTGCGGCCGCCGGTCTTGTTTTCCTCGTCGAGAAAGCCGGTGAGGATCTTCTGCTTGATCCCTTCGGGATAGCCTTCCGGCACTTCCCATTCGCCGCCGAAGTCGATGCTGTAGAATTCTTTATGTTCTTTGTTGATAGGCATATCGGGTTCCTTGATTGATTCAGATGATACAGGGGTATGTTCAGGTGATAACGGGCAGTGTTTCCACGCCGTATTCATAGGATATCTTGCGGCCGAGGATCGGGTCCTCGATCTCGACTTCGAAGCGCTCGGCGGGGCGGATGCCGCCGATCGCCGCCAGGGTGCCGCAATACATCGCCATGCCGGCGGGCAGCGCGGTTTCGCCGGGCAGGTACAGGCCGATCAGTTCTTCCGGCGGGCGCATCGCCGTCACGCCGCCTTCCTGGTACAGCTTTTTTTCGCCGTTTTCGGTCGCCCAGGCGCGCAGGATCAGGTCGTCGAAATGATCCGCAACCTCGTCGTAGCGCCACACGGCGGGCGAGACCGGCTTGGCGCACATCTGCTTCGATACCGGCACGGAATAGGTTTCGACCTCGCGATCGGTATGGTCGGAGCCGACGCCGATCAGCATGCCGTCATCGGTGCCGATCAGGACGAATTCGACCTCGCCCGACGATTTGTCGCCGAGGAACTGCAGATCGCCCCCCGTGGTGAAGCTTTCGGTACCGACCCGGTAGAAACAGGGCACCGTGCTCGGCCGCGGCACGCCGAGTTCTTCGAGCTCGACGATATGTTTTTCCAGCGCCTCGACATTGCGGCCGGTCCAGCCGGCGATGACGACGTTGTCGATGCGTACCTGCCGGGTTTCGTGCGCAGGTTCGATTGTAAATTCCAGTGTCGTCGGCACGGAGGGCTCCTTGTTTATGACGGGCAATGGGTCGTTTCCGACTGGCGGACAACCTAACCGGCGCCCCGCGCGCTGGCAATAATCCGGCGTCCGAATTCCTGCGTCGCGATCCGCCCTTCGCTACTGACCCGGGCGCCGGGATTCTGTTACGATCCGGCAGGCCGCCGGTCCGGCGGTGTCGGGATTTAGCATGACAGTTTCGGGACGGAGAATCAGCGAAAGCGCGGCGCGTGTCTGACCGGTTGAGAACCGTTCTGGTCAGCGCGGCGGCGACGGCGGTGGGTCTCGGCCTGCTGGCGGCGGTTCTGCTGACCACCGACCTGGCGGAGGTCGGCAAGTATCTTTCCACGGTCGGCATCGGCGTCGTCCTGATGGTCGCGGCCTATAAACTGGCCTTCATCCTCGACAGCATCGCCTGGCTGATGACGATGCGTTCCCTGCCGCTGCGGCTGGTCTGGATGGTGCGTTTCTGGGCGGTGCGCATGGTCGGCGAGGCGGTCAACAACGCCACACCGCTTGCCGGCATGGGCGGCGAGCCGGTGAAGGCCGCGATCCTGAACCGTGCCTACGGCATCGGCTATGGCGACAGTTTCGCCTCCATCGTGCTGGCGCGGACGACGTTCCTGATCGGTCTTATTCCGTTCCTGCTGATCGGGTTCGGTCTGCTCCTGCTTCAGCCGGGGCTGGGCGACGGTTTCAGATGGGCCGCCGGCGGCGGGCTGGTCGGGCTGAGCGCCGGGATCGGCGCCCTGTTCGTCATCCAGCGCCTGCGGCTGACGTCCCGGTCCGGCGGCTGGGCGGCGCGGGTTTTCGCGCGGCCGGGATTGCAGAAAGCCTTCGAGAAAGTCGGGGAGTTCGAGGACCGGCTGGTTGATTTCTACACCGCCGCGCCGGGACGCTTCGCCGCGACCGCCATATTGTCCTTCGTCAACTGGGTGCTCGGCGCCGTCGAGGTGTGGATCGCGTTCTACCTGCTGGGCGCGCCGGTGACGTTCGCCGAGGCCTGGATCATCGAGGCGGTCGTGCAACTGGTGCGCGTCGCGGCGTTTTTCGTGCCGCTGGCCATCGGCACCCAGGACGGGGCGTTTACCGTGGTCGTCGGCGCGCTGACGGGCAATCCGGCGCTCGGCGTGGCCGCCGCCGTTCTGCGCCGCTTCCGCGAACTGGTCGTGCTGTCCGCCGGGCTGCTGATGGGACCGCTGATTTTCGGCCGGGGGGCGATGTCGCCGAAATCGCCCAAGACGGGGGACGGGGGCCAATGACGGCCGCGACCAGACCGCCGCCCACCGGGTTCCGGGTCATCCTGCTGGTGTTCCTGCCCTTCGGCTGCGGCTATTACCTGTCCTACCTGTTCCGGACCGTGAACGCGGTCCTGTCCGAGAACCTCACGACCGATCTCGGCATGGGACCGTCCGAACTGGGCCTGCTGACCAGCATCTACCTGATCGCCTTCGCATCGTCGCAGTTTCCGCTCGGCGTCGCGCTGGACCGCTACGGCCCGCGGCGGGTGAACGCCTTTCTGCTGCTGATCGCGGCGGCGGGGGCGGCGCTTTTTGCCGTCGCGGAGAGCTTTGGGCTGCTGCTGGTGGCGCGCGCCCTGATCGGGTTCGGCGTCTCCGCGGCGCTGATGGGCTCCTTCAAGGCCAACGCGTTGTGGTTTCCCGCCGACCGGATCCCGCTCATGAATAACCTGATCGGCGCGTGCGGCGCGATCGGCGCGATTTCCGCGACCCGGCCGGTCGAGATCATTCTGCACGTGGCGGGATGGCGCGACATCTTTGCCGGGCTGGCGGTCCTGACGGTGATCGTGTCGCTCGCCATTCTGCTGCTGGTGCCGGAAAAATCCCGCGCCGCCCGGACCGACGAAAGCTTCGCCGCCGAGATGAAAGGCTACGGCAAGGTCATGCGCGATCCGTATTTCTGGCGGATCGCGCTGCTCTTCGCCATCGGCCACACCGCGTTCCTGTCCTATCAGACCCTGTGGGCCGACCCCTGGCTGCGCGACGTCGCCGGCCTGGAGCAGACGGAGCGGGCGAATTACCTGTTCATCATCCAGCTCGGTTTCCTGGCGGGGCTGCTGCTGACCGGCGGGATCGCCGACATGCTGCGGCGGACCCGGATCCAGGCGGTGCATGTATTCGGCGGCGGCGTGCTGCTGCTGATCGCCCTGCAGGTCCTGCTGGCGCTCGGCGTCACCGCGGGCCTGACGGCAATCTGGTTTCTCTTCGGATTGCTGGCATCGGCGACCTATCTCGCCTACGCGGCGCAGACCGGCCATTTCCCGGTCGCATTGACGGGGCGGTCGATTACGGCGATGAACTTCATGGTGTTCGTGTTCGCTTTCATATGCCAGTGGGGGATCGGCGGCGTGATCGAGGCATTTCCCGCAAATGCGGATGGCGGTTATTCGAAAGCCGCCCATGCGACGGCCCTGTGGATCATGATCGCGCTGCAGGCGCTGTGTTATCTCAATTTCATTCGCCCTGCCGGGAAGGAAAAACGATATGACTGATCCGGCGGCGGCGACCCGCACCCGTTCCGTGGCGGTGCTGTGCATGACGGTGCTGCTGCCTTTCGGCATCGGCTATTACATGTCGTATCTGTTCCGCACGGTGAACGCGATCATATCGCCGCAGCTGGCGGCGGATGTCGGTCTGTCGCCGGCCGATCTCGGGCTTATGACCAGCGCCTATTTCATCACGTTCGCCGCCGTGCAGTTGCCGCTCGGGATCATTCTCGACCGCTTCGGGCCGCGCAAGGTGCAGGCGGCGTTGCTGGTGGTTGCCGCGGTGGGGGCGGCCCTGTTCGCATTCGGCACCGATGCGCTCACGCTTGTCCTGGGGCGCGGGCTTGTCGGGATCGGCGTGTCGGGCTGCCTGATGGCGGCGCTCAAGGCCAATGTGCTGTGGTTCCCGAAGGAAAAGATACCGTTGGTCAACGGCATCATTTTCGCTTTCGGCACGTTCGGGGCGCTGTCGACCACGGTGCCGCTTGAAGTGCTGATCCAGACGATCCACTGGCGGACGGTGTTCTGGTGGCTTGCGGGCATATCTGTCTTCGCCGCCTTCCTGATCTTTGCCCTCGTTCCAGAAAAGCAGCATGCCGCGCGCGAGAAAGTGGCGGGCGAGTCGGCGGTCATGGGACAGATCGCCGATCTCAAGGCAATCTATGGCAGCGCGTTCTTCTGGCGGCTGTCGCTGATGGTGTTCCTGCATAACGGCGTGTTCCTGTCCTATCAGGCGCTGTGGGCGGCGCCGTGGCTGCGCGATGTGGCGGGGCTCGACCGCGGCGCGGTGGCGGACGCCATGTTCATGTTCAACATCGGCATGTTCGCCGGCGTGCTGTCGGTGGGGCTGCTGGCGGAACGGCTTCAGCGCATCGGCGTGCCGACGGTGGTGCCGGCGGTGGTCGGGATCGCGCTGTCGCTGTGCACGCAGGTTCTGTTTGCGGCGGGGTGGACGGATTATCCCATCGTGCTCTGCGTATTGTTCGGCTATTTCGGATCGACCTCGACCCTGGCCTATGCGGTGCTCAACCAGCATTTCCCGCAGAACCTGACCGGGCGGGTCAACACGGCGCAGAACATGCTGACCTTCCTTGCCGCCTTCGCGACGCAATGGCTGGTCGGCGTGATCATCGGCGCCTATCCGTCGCCCGGCGGCGGGCTGTACAGCGCGGACGGCCACCAGACGGCGCTGGCCGTATTCATCTGTATCGAAATCGCGGGTTTCGTGTATTTCATCTGGCCGCGCCGCAAGGGGGACGGCCTGCCATGAGCGCCCCGGAGAATTCGCGCGAATATCCCGACCGGCCGTTCTGCGGCGTCGGCGTCGTCTGTTTCAAGAACGACCAGGTGCTGATCGTCAAGCGCGCCAAGCCGCCGATCCGGTGGCAGTGGTCGATCCCGGGCGGCGGCCAGGAACTGGGCGAGACCACGCGCGAGACCGCGCTGCGCGAACTCAAGGAAGAAACCGGGGTCGATGCCCGCCTGATCGGGCTGATCGACGTCGTCGACAGCGTCAGCCGGGACGCGGCCGGGAAGATCCAGTATCACTACACCCTGGTCGATTTCGCGGCGGAGTGGGTGGCCGGCGAACCGGTCGGCGACGACGACGTCTTCCATGCCGAGTGGACGCCGCTCGCCGGAATCGACACGCTGGGCCTGTGGTCCGAAACGATCCGGATCATCCGCGAAGCCGAAAAGATGAGGTAGGCCGATGCCGAAGGATCTGCGCTCTTTTATCGCCGCCAACGAAGACCTGATCCTGCGGGTGCCGAAACCGGTGTCGCGCGACCATCTGAGCGACCTGATCGTCCAGGCGGACCGGCCCGTGGTGTTCGAAAACATAGACGGCTATCCCGGCTGGCGGGTCGCCGACCTGCTGTTCCGCGACCGGGTGGCGCAGGCGGCCGTGCTGGAGACGACGCCGGACAGGGTGACGGAGGTGCTCGGCGCGCGCCTCGCCATGCCGCCGCGCGCGCCGCGGCGCGTGAACGACGCCCCCCACAAGGCGCGCATCCTGACCGGCGACGACATCGACCTGCGCGAAATTCCCGGCTTCCGGCATGGCGGGCGCGACCCGGTCCCCGGCATTATCGTCATGAATATCTGCCGCGAGCCCGATGACGGCGCGGTCAATTTTTCCTTCACCCGGCTGTCGCCGTTCGCGGCGCGGCGCGGCACGATGCTGATCGCGTCCTCGCCCCATCAGCGCGCGATCTACGGGATGTGGGAGGCCCGGGGCGAGCCGATGCCGATGGCCTGCGTGGTCGGCACCCATCCCGCCTACGAGATCATGGCGAGCTACAGCGTGCCCGATCACCTGGCGAAATTCGGCGAACTGGAACTGGTCGGCAACCTGATCGGCGAAGAGGTCGAGACGGTGTCCTGCGACACGATTCCGCTCGACGTGCCGGCCCATGCCGAACTGGTGATCGAGGGCCATGTGCTGCCCCATGAACGCCGCGACGACGGACCGGGCCCGTCCCAGGCGCTGTATTATATCCCGGGCGTCACCCAGCAGCCGGTCTTCGAGGCGACGGCCCTGACCATGCGCGAAGACCCCATCCTGCGCCAGCACAACACGCTGATGTTTTCCGACCACCAGCCGCTGATTTCGCTGCCCCACGAAGCGCTGCTTCTGGCGCGCCTGCGCGGCATGGGCCACGACGTGCAGGAGGTCATCTACGTGCCGTGGGGCGGCACGCTGACCTGCGTGGTCCGGATGACGCCGAAAACCGACGGCGAGGTGCGCAGCGTGCTGACCGCCGTGCTCGGCGAACGCTGGCCCAACGCCAAATGGGCGATCGCAATCGACGACGACGTCGATGCGACATCCGCCGAAGACCTCGTCTGGTCGCTGTCGACGCGGGTGGATGCAGCGGCCGACATGTTCGTGATCCCCGACGCCAGGGGCCATCCCATCGACCCCGGCGCCCGCCAGACCGGCGACAATCCGCGCGACGTGGTGTTCGCCAAGTGGGGCGTCGATGCGACGAAGCCGCCGCTCCAGCATGCCGGGCGCCGCGCCCGGTTCGAACGGACCCTGCCGCCGCGCCGGGGCGAGGTGAATTTGCAGGATTTCCTCGCCCGATGACCCGGACCATGCGCGCCGTCGTCATCGAAAAGCCCGGCGGGCCGGACGTGCTCGACATCCGCGACGACTGGCCGAAGCCGGAACCGGTGCCGGGGCGGGTGCTGATCCGCGTCATGGCGTTCGGGCTCAACCGCGGCGAGATGTATACCCGGCTCGGCCATTCGCCGTCGGTCGTCTTTCCGCGGGTGCTCGGGATCGAATGCGCCGGCATCGTCGAGGCCGCGCCGGACACGCCGTTCGCGGCGGGCCAGGCCGTGATCGCCACCACCGGCGGCATGGGCCGCGCCTATGACGGAAGTTATGCCGAATTCGCCTCCGTGCCCGCCGCCCACGTTCACGCGGTGGAGACGCGGCTCGACTGGACGCAGCTCGCCGCCGCGCCGGAAGCCTTTCACACCGCCTGGGGCGCGCTCGAACCGGGGCTCGGCATCCGGGCCGGGCAGTCGCTGCTGATCCGCGGCGGCTCGTCGGCGGTCGGGCTGGTGGCCGCGAATTATGCGAAGGCGACGGGGCTGACCGTGCTGTCGACCACCCGCGATCCGGCGAAGGCGGCCCGCCTGCGCGATTTCGGCGTCGATCATGTAATCATAGACGACGACCGTATCGCGCCGAAGGTCCGCGAAACCCTGGCCGACGGCGTCGATGGCGTGTTCGACCTCGTCGGCACGAAGGTGCTGGACGATTCCTTCGCCTGCGTGCGGCAGGGCGGCACGCTGTGCATGGCCGGGCTGCTCGGCGGCGAATGGACGATCCCCGATTTCGCGCCCGGCGCGGTCATCCCGTCGACCACGAAGTTCACCTATTTTTCCAGTTCGTCCACGCCGATGCCGAATGCGGCGCTGCAATCCTATCTCGACGGGCTGGCGGACGGCACCTATCGCATGCCGCTGGACAGGGTGTTCCGCTTCGAGGAGATCCGCGACGCCCATGCCTGCATGGAAGCGAACGCGGCAAACGGCAAGATCGTGGTGGCGGTCTTTTGAAGTCCCCGGTTTTCCTGGTCGCCGCCTTCTGCGTCGCGCTGGTGCTGACCCTGATGGGCTTCATGGCCCCGGCGGCCGTGCTCGGCGACATCATCCGCGACTGGCAGCTGTCCAACACCCAGGCCGGCTGGCTCGGCGGGGCGCTGTTCGGCGGCTATATCCTGACCGTCCCGGTGCTGACCGCCTATACCGACCGGGTCGATCCGAAGCGGATCTATCTTTCCTGCGCGGCGCTCGGGGCGATCGGCAATTTCGGGTTCGGCCTCGTCGCCGACGACCTGTGGAGCGGCGTCGCGTTCCGCCTGCTGACCGGCATCGGTCTCGCCGGCACGTTCATGCCGGGGCTGAAGGCGCTGACCGACCAGTTGACCGGCGACCGGGCGCAGCAGCGCGGGGCGACCTATTACACGTCGTGCTTCGCGCTCGGTTCCGGCCTGTCGATCCTGGTGGCGGGCACCGCCGCCGACCTGCTCGACTGGCGGTCGGCATTCGCCGCCGCCGGGGCCGGGGGCGCGGTCGCGTTCCTGATCGTCGCCGCGGTCCTGCCGTCGAAGCCGTCCGATCCCGCCGCGCGGCCGCCGGGGGCGGCGCTGGATTTCCGTCCCGTCCTCAAGGACCGGGCGGTGATGGCCTATGTCGTCGCCTCGCTCGGCGTCGCCTGGGAAGTGTTTTCCAGCCGCGTCTGGCTGGTGACGTTCTTCCTGTTCCTCCAGACGCGGATGGCCGGCGCCGAAACCGGGTGGAGCCCGGCGGTCTGGGCGACCGTCGTCGCGCTGGTCGGGGTGCCGACGGCGATGTTCATCGGCGAGATGTCGGTGCGCTACGACCGGCGGCGTATCCTGATCGGCACCGCAATCGTCTCCGCCGCGCTGTGCCTCGCCATCGGCCTGACGGTCGAAGGCGGCTACACCCTGTCCCTGGTCCTGTGCATTGCGTTCGGCATGTTCTCCTACGGGCGCTCGTCGTCGACCACGGCGGGCACGGTGGCGGTCGCCGACCCGAAGCGCCGCGGCAGCGCCCTGGCCGTGCAGGCCTTTATCGGGTTTTCCGGCGGAATCCTGGGGCCGCTCGCCTACGGGATCGCGCTCGACGCCGCCGGCGGCAGCGGTACGGCGGCGGCCTGGGCGATCGCCATGTTCGTGATGGCGGTGGGCCCGGTCCTGACCGTGCTCGCCCTGTTCTGCCTGCCGCGG
>TARA_R110000868_G_scaffold56329_2_pt1 | contig 11606 bp, 15 predicted proteins | sample TARA_R110000868 | Tara Oceans TARA_R110000868 (sample SAMEA4397489) | marine metagenome | biome: Polar Biome; feature: [SRF] surface water layer (ENVO:00010504); material: water (ENVO:00002006), including particulate matter (ENVO:01000060) such as... | depth 5 m | reverse complement strand
TCCCCGGTCGCCCGGTATGTCGGTTAGCTGCATTCCACCTTCGTCGTGCAGCATCTTCTCAAACGCGGGTCCGAAATCAGCCATGTTTTTGCTGCACCAAATACGACACAAAGAAAAACGCCCAGCAACAGTTGAATACCGTCTCGCCAATCACCCCAATGTTCTTGTAACTGAATGGGAAGTCCCCGCCAAACGCGAACTGAAACCCAATTGAGATGAAACACAACAGGCTTGCTAGTCCAGCAAACCACATGGGGTTCTTGTAGTACCAAGGCTGGTCCGGGTTGTGAAACACCATCCACAAGATCCCGCTAAACATACACAGGTGCGCTGCGGCGTTAACCCAAACAGCGTTGTGAGACATCCACGCCCAAACCAACCAAAACGTCAGCCCGTAGGTCTCCCCGTACATTACTTGGATTCCTTAACGGATTTAACCACTTCCATGATGTCTTCGCCCTCATGTTTTTTGAAGTAATTGCCCACCGCAGATAAGACGAACCATGAACAGAACCCAATAGCAGCGCCTATCGTTAGAGCAAACTCCCAATCATATGGGTCCATCCCAAGATAGCGAGTCAACGGGGCCGACCCAATAATTGCAGACCCAGTGCTGACCCCGCCTCGGATTGCAGCATCACGCAGGTTATGGGGCTTAAGGAACGTAAGGATGGCAAGCCCTCCAAACAACCCCCCAATCCCTGCTGCTGCTTTTGCTGCTGCGGTACTCATCACGGGTTCGGCCATCAATGCCCCTTCATGAGCATCGTGATCAGAAGCATGATGATAGCGCCGCCGCCCGAGATCAGGATCTGCTCTAGGCGCTTGATGCGAGCGTGAATACCGCGCGTCTCCTTTTCGATACCTTCGTACCGAATCGCGCAGATGTCCACGTGGGCGTCAATTTTGTGATCGACTTCGGTGAGAGTAACCATCATGGGGCCAGTTGGTTTTGGTTTTCAGGAGCAAGGGCGTTGCGCTTTGCCGCGCGAGTCTTTGGCCCCTGCGGGCTAGGAGTTGGGCGTGGGCGGGCGTATCGCTCTTCCAGCATTTCAAGCATATCTTTTAATTTGTCACGCTCTACGGCAGCATCACGCCGCGCTTGCGCGTCTTTATCGCGGGCAGCAATTTCTTCATACGCTTTAACTTTTTCTTTGGCTTTTTTAATGGTGTCTGCAATCCACTGCCGATCCATCATCTTTTCGGTAATGGCTTTGTCAGACAGTTTGGCGTAACCGGGGTCAGCCGCCGCCAGATCAACGCGGGTCTTTTTCCACGCGATCATTTCTTCGGCGGTCATGGTTGGGCGCTCGCCGCGCGCTACTTTTTCAACCGCCGACTCAAGCGCCGAACCATAGTTAACAAACGTTTCTGGCGTTGCACCCTTGACGCCCTGATCGACGGGGCGCAGTTTGCCCGTAAACGGATCAAGTTCGTAAAGCATACCGCCCGCTGCTGGCTGACGCGCGCCGCCTTGCGCCGCAGCAGCGGCGGCTTCAGCAGCGGCTCTATCGCGGGCGTATTCGTAACCGCGCGCTTGGGCGGGGCCTTCCATTCCCGGTGCTGGCAACTGCGGCGGTACACCAGCAGGTTGCATATCTGGCCGAGGCTGCGGCTGTCCTTGACCCGGCATCGTAAAGTTGGGCGTGTACTCGGGCGGCAGTACAGCGCTTTGTGGGTTAAACATCGCCAAGTTAGATGACCCGGGTTCAACCGGGCGCAATGCGTTAACTGGTGGGCGGTAGTCCGGCGGCATGGCATTAGCGGCTTGATACGCGGGCGACGACATACGTTTAGCCATTAGCGCGTTGGCAAACGCTCCTCCCGTTGCGCCTATAACACCACCGGCAGCAGGAAAACCAACCAAACTTCCAAGACCAAAACCCAACGCCCCGCCGGTGCCACCTCGCGCAAGCGGGGGGATATACTGTGTCCACGCGCCGGGTTTTACTTCAGCAATGCTTGGAAAGTTTGCAGCTACATTTGCTATATCGGCTGCGGTTCCAGAAGTTTGTTTTCCTTCCGTAATCTTTGCGAACTTAATCGGGTCTAAACGTCCAGTCCTAACGTCTGTGGCGCGTTCGTAATCGTAAATTTTAGCCAACGAAGTTCTGGCGTTTTGAAACGCGCGGGCTTCAGTACCTGTTAAGTTTGTGGCTGCAATATCTTCAAGTTTATTGGCGAGCGCGTCACTTGCTTTTGCAACTGCGATAGATTCAGGAGAAGGCGCTTCAACACCTTTACGTTGAGCGGTATAAATTTCGTTAGCGCGCTGACGGATATTTTGAACTTCTCTTAAAAGTTCCTCTCCGTTCATGCCCGCGCTAACCCGTTTGATAGCGTCATCAATAAAGGTAGCTACCGCGTCGGCGCTTGATTTTCCACCGATAAACGCTTGTTTTTTCAGATCTTGAATGTCTCTTATATCTGCTTCATCCGCGACCATCAAACCAAGTTTGCGTACTGTGTCGTACGGCTTAACTATATTTGGGTTTGATTTTGCTGACTCAAACCCTTGTTGATTAAGCGTGGTGTTGGGCGTAAGCCCCATATCTTTTTTGGCCGCTTCAGTCCATTGAAGTTCGTTACTACGCGCCATCCTTGCTTCTGGACTGCCAGTCAGCGCCGCTACAATCTTGTTCCCTTTGGTAGGGTTGGATACTGAAGGTGGTATTGCCACGCCAATACGCTGCGCTGCTTGCGCGGCTTCAATCTGAGGCGCGTTCTGAAAACTTTGCGTAATGCGTTCTTGTTGCAAGCGGTTAGCGCGCTCGGGAAAAGGCTGAAATCCCCGCGCCATTTGCGCTTCGTTTCGCAGCGCGTTCATGGCGGGCGACGGGTTAAACGCCCCCATCGACGGCAAAAACGGTGGTAGTTTAAGTTCCTCAGCAGTCTTAGCCGCACCAGCCACCAGTTCTTGACCCGTCTGAGTACGCGGCTGATATTGAATACCGCGCAATACCCGTCCAGTTACATCTTGATTTGGCTGACCCATTTTGCCGGTCAAGATGCCCGCGCCCGCCGCGATGGGAACCGCCGCCGCGCCGGTTACGGCAGACAACGCCGCCTCTGGCCCACCTACGATGTAGTCGAGAATGCCGCGACCGTCTGGCGCTGGAGTCGGTTGTTCTACTGCGCCTGGGATGTCAGCGGGCGTCGCAGCGCGCGGCGTAAATTTAGGCCCGCGCATCCGTTTAATTTCAGCGGCTAATGTTTTAGCCGCCTCAACGTCACCCGCAGCGTCAGCGTTAATTAACGCTTTGCCAAGTTGATCAATGGTAGCCATTATCCACCGTATTTTTTAAGCAGATCGTCGACGCTCGGTTTTCCTTTACCGGCGGGCGCGGCGGCAGGTTTGGCAGGCGCGGCGGCAGGTTTGGCAGGCGCGCGCCCCATACTAGGCGCGGTGCCAGTAAGATAAGTTTCTTGGATCTGGTCAAGAATACGGTTAACCGTTTCAATAGACTGGCTTGGGTCAGTAACCGAATCCAGCATATTTTTAAGTTCGACGTTAGAGTTAAGCTGTTGCGCCGACATCCCAGTAGCGTTCTTGATGGCATTAACCAATCGCAAACGCCCGCTCTTAATAACGTCGCGCTCAGTTTGTTCTTGAGTTCCAGCCAACCGACCAAGCGTTTGGCCCACACCAGATGCAGCGGTTCCGGCTGCAATGTTGGACAGTACGTTGCGGCCTGTGCTTGGAATAGCGCGCATTTGGTTAAGGTTTTCATACGCGCCGCGAATGTTATCCAGTTCCGACGCCAGTTCATTTTTACCCGCCGCCGCTTTTGCATCTCGCGCCAATGCAGCAGGTTCTTTACCCGACTCGCCAATAACGCGGCCCGTACGCGCATCCACCGAAATCATACGGGTGGAGTCTTTTGGATCAACAATTTGAACAACTGTTGGTGCGGGGGCTTCGGGAGCGGCTCCTCGCGCAATTACCTCCCCAGTTGGGCTTACCATAGTTGATCCACGCCCTAACTCTACAGGGCGTTGTGGGGCTGACGGCAGCGTAAACGGCGCTTGCCCAGGCACAACAACGGTCTGGCCGGGGCTGAATGTTTGAGGTTTGCGTAGTTCAGCAATCTGGCGCGACAGTTCAGTAACCGTCGGTTGGTATTTTGGATTGCCAGTCATAATTAAACCTTCGCGTTGACGCTCAAGTTCATTAATATCTGCCAATACGTTGCTGCCAAAATTAGACGGTAAACCCGACGGCATAAGCGCGTTTGTAGGCGCAGGTGCTGGTTCCGGCAAATTGGAACGCATCTTGATGCCAGTGCCCCCAGCGCTTAAATTTTCCATTGACATGACCGGGCCTTGCACAGGCGCGGTGGTTGCCGTTGGCATTTCTGCGGGGGCAGGCGCGCCGCGACCGCCGCGCATAGTTGCGATATATTCTTCTTTATCTAAAAGTCTTTGAAGACCCGCATACCCAATCTCTGCGAATTTGGGTATTTTTGAGTTGATCATTTCGGTGAACGCCATCTTTAGATTAGATGGCCCTCCAGCTTCAATGATGCGTTTTTGCATTTCGTCCAACGCAAGCGAATCACGTTGCATTTGTGCTAATTGCTGCTCATGCAACTGCCGCGATACGCGCCCAGATTTGATCTGCTCAAGCGCCGCCACATCCTGCAAAGGATCTGGCATATTAAATTTTGGTGGCTGATAAGCGTTTACAATTGACGGGTCAAGAGGTCGAAGTGCCATGATTAAGGACCCCAGTCGTAGCCAAGAGACGGTTGACTTGTGTAGCTAGGCGTGGCTGCGTAAATTGGAGCACCACCGCCCCCGCTTCGTCCGTACATATCTGACAACGCATTTGTGCGTTGCCCGTACTGATACATCTGTCCAGCAGTCCCAAGAGCACTTGACAATGCGTTTGCTCCACCAAGATAACCAGATGCTCGCGCAGTTCCGATGTCTTGTAAATTCTGACCAGTTTGAGCGCCAAACGCGCCCGCCGCGCCGGTCAATGTGTTGGCAGAAGTTTGACCAATTCCAGCCAATGATTGCAAAGGTTGCAACTGCGCTGCCCGTTCTGCTTGGTAACGATTAAAGGCGTTCGTATATTCTTGCGAAGCCATGTCTTGACCGTAGCGCTGTGCCCCTTTTAGCGTAGCGCCGGACAACAATCCACCTCGCGCCGCAGCGGTACGATCCAACGCTTTCATACCTTCGGACAATCGAAAGGCGTAGCCGGGATCTTGTTGGAATTGCTCCGTCCCAAACTTGGTGTAATCAGTTAGCGGAATTAATTTGTTAAGCGCGCCGATGCCTGCTTGACGCCATGGCTCTTGCAGCTCAACTTGACGCTCAAACATTCGTTCCTGAGCATCCTGCGCGGCCTGGGTCGCTTGCGCTTGCGTGTTGGCAGCGCTCCTAGCAGAACTTGCACCTAATAATCCTGCGCCGATAGTGGCGGCGGCCATCCAAGCTAAAGGCATATCAATTCCTTTTGATCAAAACTTGATCAACTTTGTTTGCGTCAGTTTCTTCTGTGGCGTGAACACAAAACCACTCGCTATCTTCAAGCGCGTGGATCACATGGTAAACACCAGCCTTGATTTCTATACACGCTGGCGCTTCATATTCAGTCTGGTCATTATCGGTCAAAACCACAACTTTGCCTTTAGCCAAAATGCTTAAGTGACTGTAGTTGTGCGCGTGTTGACCTGCTTCAAACCCTTTGGGGATGACCATGCGTTTGGCGTATAGCCCATCGCTGAAATGATGTTCAACGCAAGGGTCAACCTCAAAAATCCCTTCGCGCTGACGCATGACATCTGCGTAACTCACGTTATCTCCCGCCCGTTAGCCCGAATGTTGATCGCTGATGCCGTTCCCGCGATGGTGCTAATAAAGCCGCTAGGCCCAAGCGCCGCGCCAGTGATTTCAGGGAACGTATAAGTCTCTGCTGGTTGTAGCGTCTTGGTCTTGACGATCAGGTTTTGATTGCCAGCCGCGTCTGCTGCCGTGACCAAGTTGACGCTGATCGTAGCCGCCGATGCGCTAAAGTTGGTCGCGGTAAACTTGTCCACAAGCGCGGTCACACCGTTGGCGGTGTACTGCGTAGTCTGGTTGGGTTCAGCCAACTTTGCCGGAATCAAGACTTTAACGGTTACAGTCATGGTTGCGCTGCCTTGTACGCTAGGACCAGCGCATCGTAGTTGTCGCCGATCTGAGCCTTGAGAACATCCCTAATCCTGATAGACTTATTCTGCTCTGCCTTTTCCGTCCTGACCAACGAACGCAGACGGTCACGATACTGGTAGTCGCTAATTGCCTGAACATCGTCGTCTGACAACGAATGCGGCAACTCTTCGACCTTGACGCCCTTAAACGCTACCCAATCTTGCGGCCAGTCATCCAATGGCAATGCCAGTAGCATAGCAGAGTAGTTATCAATATTCACTTGATATCCGTGGATTTCCATCTCACGGTAGTAAGCGTTCATGATCGCCGAGGCTAGTTTTTCGTCGTTTGTAATCATCTTGATTGGTTAGAAAAGGACACGGCCAAAGCAAGGTTCGGAAGCGTTCCGGGGTCTGAATACTTAGTGCCAAACCCGCTAGACCAAGGGTATGCTGAAGTGTACGGAGTCGTTGCATTTCCCGCCGTCACAATACTATCGGCGGTGCTTGACCAATCCATTGATGTTGTCGCCGTCGTTGGCAACGTAGACGGGTTGGCGTACTTAGTCCCAAACCCTGACGACCAATTCCAAACAGTAATGAAAGGTGATGCCGCAGACCCCGCGCCCAACAACGTGCCTGTTGACGCAAACTTAAGTGAGTCCGTTGTCCCTACCGGCAGCGATGATGGGTCAGCGTATTTGGTGCCAAACCCAGCACCAGTCACGGGATACGTTGTGATGTACGGTGACACCGAATGACCAATCGCCACATCGTTAGAAACGGGGTTAAACCCTACGTTGACACCGTTTGGAGGTCCAGTCCCCGAAGTGGGCGCGCCCGTTGGTAGCGTGGCTGGATTGCTGTACTTGGTGCCAAACCCGCTGGACCACGGGTACATGGAGATATACGGGCTACCGGCGTGAGATACAACAACCTGCGTCCCGGCGGCATTGATACTGATACCAGCACCAAAACCGGCGACGTTTGCGCCGTTGGAATACTTGGTTCCAAACCCACCAGACCATACCCAGGCTTGCGGCGCGCTGTTGGGCGAAGCGATGTTAATGGTCAAAAACGCATCTGTTGCTGGCGTCCAAGTATGCCCCGCCGTACCCGCGCCGGTTGGTGATAGTGCGCTAGTTGGGTTGGCGTACTTGGTCCCAAAGCCAGACGAGGACCAAGGCCAAACGTGGACGTAGGGGCTGGTCGTATTGCTGAAACTAAACAGCGAGTTGTCTTTGGTAAAAGACAAACGCGATGCTTCGTTTGTTAGCGTGTTAATAGACGCGGTGGTGCTGTAGATTGTCCCAAACCCCGTTGAATCAGACCACGGGTAGGCAGACACTCGACGCCCAATAATGCTAGTGGAATACGCGATGTACTCTGATGGAACTGCCGCAGCACCTCCGTAGGTAAACATACCCAGAAAGCCGCTCATGTTACACCCAGACCGAAGACGTACCAAGTGTTAACCGCCACTTTTATCATGGTGGCGACACCATTAGACGCGACAGATCGGTTGCCGGTAGATGCGGAATTGGCAAGTTTAAGCGTGACGCCCGATCCGGCTTGAATGACCAACGCGGTGGCGTTGCTTACCACGCTGATGACTGTGCCAATATCAAACGCCACTGCGCTGTTAGGCGGAACCGTAACGTTGCCGGTCAGGTAAAGGTGCTTGGCGCTATCAGACAATACCAACGTGCCGGTGGTGTTGCTTGACTGCGGCATCGTCCGAAAGCCAAAACCGTACAGATTGCCTGCGCTGTCTTTGACCGTTGAGCCGCTATCAAGACCCGTCAGGGTCTTGTTGGTCAACGTTTGTGTACCGGTCAGCGTTACAACCGTGTTGTCAATGCTGATCGTGCCGGTAGAGACAATCGGACCGCCGGTTAGACCTGTGCCGGTATTAACTTGGACAACGCCGCTATCAAACGCGGGCTGACCAACCGGCCCGAGTTCTAGCGTGTTGACCATGTTGTAGAGTTCGCTAACCTGCGACCCAATCGGGTCGTAGTTGAAATCTTCAATCGCGGTATTGTTCGCGCCAGATCCGGTTAGCGTGAACAGGTTTAGAAAAAACCGATACCATTCCCGCGACATCAAGCCAGTGCGTGGGTCAATAAAATCAACCCGAGGCGCAGGAATCTGGGTGATGTTATTGATGACGGGCATTACGCGGTCGTCCCGCTCAAGTGCAGTTCAGCCCCCATGATGGCAATCTTGACCGGATCTGTGCCGGACAACTCGTAAACACGGTCCCGCAGTTTGAGCGTCATGCCCAAGCGCCGCCAGAACACCCGCTGTTGGTAGACGCCGATCTTGCCAAGAGTCGCCCAATGTTCGTTAGACCAAGTGTGCCCACCATCGTCTGACCAACGCAACATGACCTGCGGGTCAGCCCCTAACGTGTACACATCGCCCGCAACGCTGACCAAGTAATCACCGTCTTCGGTCGTAATAAACAAACCAGATTCGGTCAGCAAATACGTTGGTTCGGTAGCGTTACCACCATTTAATCCAACACCGCTTTGGCAATCCAGTTGCAGACTGTGATGCGCGGTGCGGGTTAGATTGTTTTGGCCGGTAGGCAACGCCCGCCAAGAGCGCAACCATTTTTGAGCGCTGCCGTTATCGGCGTAAATGTCTAGGTCAAACGCGTACAGGTTGCCATTTTCAAAGTCGCCAACAACGATCTCGCTGTTAAACGCCATCTGACAATTGCTGCGATGCCGCAAAAACAGACCGTTAGAAAACGATGCCCGCTCATGCCACGCTTGCGTGGATACGTCGTACACCCAAGTGGCGTTGGCCGACGGAAATGTCAGTACATAAAAAGCATGACCTTCCTGTTGGTAGGTGTACGCAATCGCATCGCTGATGATTGGGTATTGAGCAATTGCGTACTCAATTGCGTGGGTGCTGATCCGTTGGCCGGTGTAGCCATTGGCGCGGTAGACAATGCCCTGCCCGCGAGCGTCAGCGCCCAACCAAAACAGACCGTTATCCAGCTTGGCAACCGAGAATGTTGCAGCGCAACCAATCTCGTTATACGCGCCTTGGATGCGTTGCAACGGGAAGTCTGCGTTGCCCGCGTCGTACCAAACTTCAACCGAATTAGTACCAAACAACCACACTTCGCGGTGGTCAACGATCATGCTGACCAACCCGTCAGGTGATCCTTCTGCGCTAGCGAAGTCTAACGGGTCAACCGCTGTTCCCTCTAGAATTGCTGTTACCCAAACCTTTTGGCTGTTGGGTTCAATGAAAACAAAGTACCCATCCAGATACCCAACGGTAACCGCGCCGGGAAAATCTTCGTCTGTAATCTGTACGAATGCGTTGGTCAGCGAGTTGTAAATGTAACTTGGACCGTTACACGCTATAAACAGTTGGGTTCCGTTGTCAGCCATACTGACCGGACCAGTGCCAGATACCGTACCCAACAACGTCGCGGTGTAGTTGCTGGTAATCTTGTACAGTTCCAAGCCGCTGACAACGTAACCGATACCGTTAAACGTCCACAGTCCTCGAATCGGACCAGTGCCAACGGTAGCGAGCAGAGTCAAGCCTGGGGCGCGGTTGAGGAACGCTGGCTCTTTGCCGCCCTCTGGCACAATCTCAGGAAACAGATTGACCATTCTGTTGTCGGCAGCATTGATGCTCCGAGCAACATACGCTGAACCAAGTATAGGAGTCTTCATAGAGAGTCCTGATACACCCATTGAGGGCTATCGTCTACCCAAATATCGGCTTGTACGCAAGAGGCTTTAGCCTTTCGGCTAGTGTATACCACCTCTACTGGAACAAATTCAATTGGCTCACTAGGATAGCGCATGGTCACAATTTTTACGGTGTGCCCATGATTTTGAGCAGATTGAATAAAATCGTTCCATAACACCGGATCAGCGGTATAAGTCTTATCGTAGTCAAGCGCGATAAACATTCCCAGAATCGGCGTTTTCATTCTGGAACCTTATATCGCTGATCATATTGCGTTGCAAACGGATCCTTAGCGCCTTGGCCGCGCTTTAAGGCATGAGCGTATGCTTTTTCCCAAATTGCATCAGTTGCGGGATTACCCGACAACAAATGATCTATTTCGCTTTTAGTTAATGTTGGAACCAGCAAGGGAAAATGAATTCCTTCCATTTCTCCCGCTAATTCAGTTGAGCGAGATGGCCTTCCCTCTCTATCTAAGGAAGGCAACTCCCCAAAATATCCAAGTCCTTTGTAACCAGGGGCGCCACCTTCTCGCCGCAACTGTGGCATATTTTGCCATGCCAGCATATTAGATATTTTGTCATCTAACATTGCGTTATAAGGCATGATTAATAGTTCCCGGCGTAGATGTTGAAGCGTTGCCGTGTAGCAACCAGCGAGTACGGCATCGACATCACATCGTCAGGGTTGTTGATACGCTTCAGATTACGCTTGCTGGTCATGGCGATCCGCTTAACCTGCTCTGATGGCTCGACGCCAAACTCAGGCGCGATCTCCATTGCCAAATTGTAGGTAAACGCCCGCAGGTATCCTGGCGGGAAAGCAAGAATAGTCGCCAGCGTTGCCGGTTCGGACAACACTTCAACACTGATAAAGTGAAACTCTAACAAGCGCGTTGGCTTGGGGTAAAGGTAGATGTCAATGTCTGGGTAGGTCATGTTTACAAACATGACCTGCGGGTAGGTAGACGTTACGGTCTTGACCGCAATCCCGTCGTACTGCTGCTGATTGATCAGCTTGATGCCGTAAGACACATTGGTCTGCGGGTCGCGGAAGTAGGTTGCATCGTCAACCAGAATGGGACGAACGGCAGTACCATTTATCCGCACCAAAGACCCTGATGGCCCAAGCGTGGCGTTGATTGAACCAACAGGCCATTCAACAATCTGATCTATGGTTGAAAACACCGACAGTCGCTCGGTGTTCCAACTGTCGATCATCTGATTCATTGCCATCAGTGAATCTTGCATCACTGACGCCGATGACGTTTCACCTTCTGCCAGTACACCAAGCAAGCGCAAGGCGCGGTTGATCTGATCACCAGCCGAATATGTTGCCATCGTAAACCTCAGAAGGTGGGGCCGAAGCCCCGCCTGTTAAACTGCGCCGTGAATGGTTGCGAAGTTGATGATAACAGCCTCGGAAAGAGCGCTGGCAGTCAAATTACGCAACGCAATAACTGCTGAACCAGAAGCCATGCTAGAAATGTAGGTCGTGTACGCCGCTGCCGTACCACCACCAGACACGTTAACAATAATTGCGTCGTTGGCAGAAATTAGCGAATTTGTCAAAGTAAACGAAACAGCGGTGTTAGCCGCTAATTCCACGCCGCTCATTGTGATGCGGCCAGCAGACTTGTTCAGCGTGACCCCGGTTGACTTGCTAGTCAACTGAGTTACCGCGCCTTGAGCGGCTGCGCTATAGCCAATTTCTTGACTTGCGTAGCAGGTCGTGAATTCC
>TARA_R110000868_G_scaffold16803_4_pt1 | contig 11607 bp, 25 predicted proteins | sample TARA_R110000868 | Tara Oceans TARA_R110000868 (sample SAMEA4397489) | marine metagenome | biome: Polar Biome; feature: [SRF] surface water layer (ENVO:00010504); material: water (ENVO:00002006), including particulate matter (ENVO:01000060) such as... | depth 5 m | reverse complement strand
TTACAAAAAGTATGATCTAACAAAAGATGATGTTTTTAAGCATCAACATTATGTTATAATCACAAGGACTGGAATTGACAAGATTCAAGGTATTGAACAAATAAAGATTACGTATGATTGCATTAAAACCGAACCTAATTTTGCATCATTAAAAGCAACAGCAACAAAAGGTGAAGCATATATCGAAACTTTTGGTTCTGCATTAAAAGGCGATAACTACAAAGATGGAAATTGCAATAGTTGGTATGTTGCCGAGATGGCTGAAAAGAGAGCAATGTCAAGAGCAGTATTAAAACTCACAGGATTTTATGAATTAGGAGTCTTTGGAGAAGATGAATCGGATAGCTTTAAGAAATGAAAAAAAGTCAAACAAAACATATAATGTTAGCAATAAGGTTATCAAAAGAAGATAGTGATTTTATTCTAGAACAAGCTAATAATGAAAGACTAACTAAAAGTGCTTGGGTGAGAAGAAAAATATTTTTAAAATAAAAAATAGAATATTAACTAAAATTAAATATAAATATGGGAGCATTAATTACAACATCAATTAGAGTAGACAAACTACCTAAAGAAAAATTCATCAAAGGAAAAGATGGAGCAGTTTACTACAATTTTACTATATCAATTTCAGACGAAACAAGATATGGAAATAATGTAGCTTTAATGGATAGTAGAACACAAGAAGAAAGAGAAGCAGGTAAAGCTGTTGATTATTTAGGTAATGGAAAAGTGATCTGGATCAAGGATGTACAAAATGGAGTTGGCAAAATTATGTTAGCTGAGAAAGAAGAAAAATTAGATATTATTTCTGGAACTGAATCTGCTCACGTAGTTCAAAAATCTGATTTACCATTCTAGTTTTAAAACTTTACTAACTTTTTAAAAGGGTATGAGTTAATAATTCATACCTTTTTTTTATATATTTATCCAATGACAGAAAAACAAACAGAACATAATATGTTAATGAAGTTTATTGAGGATGATTGCTTTGTTAATACTCAAGAAACAATTGAATACCCTCCAGTAGCTTTATCATTTAAAGAGAAATTAATTAAAAGCAAAAAAGGAGATTTATTATTACCTATTCCGTTAGGAACGTATGGAAATCTAAGTGTTGTTAGCGCACCACCAAAAACAAAAAAAACATTTTTTATATCATTATTAGCATCTGTTTATTTAAGTGGATCTAATATTTATGGTGGAAAAATAAAAGGACATCGTGGTAATGGACACTTAGTTCATTTTGATACTGAACAAGGGCTGTGGCATTGTCAAAAGGTTTTTAAGCGAGTTTACGATATGGATTCTAGTATTAATCCTAATATATATCACACCTTTGGACTACGTGCAATAAGCTATAAAGTACGTTTAGAATTTATAGAGTATTATCTATCACAAAAAATAAATACTCCTTCTCTTGTCATTATCGATGGAATTGCCGATCTTGTGTCTGATGTAAATTCATTATCTGAATCAAATTTTGTTATTCAAAAGCTGATGGAATGGAGCGCAAAGTATAATTGTCATATAATAAATGTGATACATCAAAATTATGGGACAGCTAAAATGACTGGTCATCTTGGAAGTTTCTTAGAAAAAAAATGTGAAACTCATATAGAGTTGGAAGCGAATACTGTGAATAAAAATTGGGTAACTGTTAAGTGTAAAAGATCAAGGGGTTATGCATTTGAAACTTTTAGTTTTGAAGTTAATGATCTTGGTATTCCGACAATTGTAAATGATTTGTATGATCCTTTGAATTAAAATGGTTGAAAAAAAAATGATATTAATTGCAAAAAAACACGATACGTGGGTTGATATTGTTTGCACTTTTGGATGTAATAGAGTAACAGCAGAGGACATTGTTCAAGAAATGTATATTAAAGTTTTTTTAAAACTTCAAAAAGGTTTGGATATAATGTATGAAGATGAAATAAATTATTATTATATATTTAAAACATTAAAGACTTTATTTATAGATTTAAAAAGAAAAGGTAAAAACATTACAATAGTCACTTTAGATAATATCCATTTAACTAATGAAGATGTGAATTATATTGAGTCATATGAAAAGATTAAAAATGAATTAAACAAAATGTATTGGTATGATAAACAAGTTTTTAATATAATAAATTCAGGTGAATCTATTGCTGAATTTTCAAGAAGATCACATATTAGATATTATTCTTTATATAATACATATAAAAAAGTTAAAGAAAAATTAAAAAAAGTTTTATGAAAATTGGTGATATAATATATTACATTACAAAATACACAGGAATTAAATATTTAGTAGAATCTTATCACGCATTTAAGGGAACAAAGTGTAATTGTGATAAACGTAGAAAAAAACTAAATAACTTAAAGATTAAAAGATGGTAAAATTTAATAAATTAGATTATGAAGAATGGTCAACTTTTCGTATGGGAACAAAGGATGTCATATCCTCTGTCGAGTTTCAATTGGTTTGTGACTTGCACTCACGATATTACAAACATTCATTTTACAAACCCTGTACCTGTTCTCCCAAAACAATTAACAAATGGATAAAAGATTTGAATATTATATGGGACAATGGGAATCAAAAAGATTAATAAGTGGGAACAAGCTGTTGTATTACTATTAAATTTTGATGGTTGGGATCTAGAATGGACTGGAGAAGGTTACGCCCATTATGATGCTAAGGGTAAAACTCCAAAAGGATTTGATTGTGTAATTGAAATGAAATTTCGCAACAAATATTATGAAGAGAAAATGCTTGAAAAATACAAGTATGATGCATTAATGTCATTAGATAAAAATATAATTAAATTGTATTTTGTAAATGATCCAAAAGGTAATTTTATGTATTGGTTAAACACTCTAAAAATGCCTATTCCAATTAAAAAGTATTGTCCAGACACTACAATGTGGACAAAAAAAAGACTACTAAAAGATGTTTATCTTCTCAAGGAAAACGAAGCTAGTCGAATAAATATCAATCTTTCTTAAATAAAAGTTGTTAAATTTTTTGTTTATAAGTTTATTTAGTTATATATTTGAATATAATTAATAATAAAGCCATAAGGCACATAACTTAAAACCTAGAAATCGCAGAAACACAAAACAAACATTTAGAAATTGTTGAATTTTTATTAAGTAATGGAAATGAAACAGACAAATTTTATGAAATTTATGAACTTTATAAGAAAGTTTATTTAGACAACTCAAGTAGTCACATTTGGCAATTAAATTATGAAACAAGATTATTAGTAGAGTCTTGGGTTTATACTGATTTACCTGTTTTTTTATATAATATGGATGATTACATAAGTGGGTTATCAGAAATATTTATTGAAAAGTTTTATAATGATTATGAAAAATACCCAGATAATTGGTGGGAATCTATAAAAAATTAATTACATCTAAACAAACATAATAATAAACAAAAACAAAATGAAAACATTATTTCAAGCAGAAAACAGACAAGGCTTTTTAATCAACATAGATTTAGATCAATCATTTTTAAAAGAAGTTCTTTGGAATTGGTTAAAAGAAAATCATAGTGATATTTATTGGGACATTGAAATGAATGAAGGTGGTGCTATTAAATTAGAAATTGATATAAATACTTCACCAAAATGTATAACATTTTCAGGAGACAATGGGATTTTTGAATTAGTAGAATGTGAAGTTGAAAATATATAATATGAAATTAAATCACGCAGCTTGGCAAGACTTAAAAGATAGAATAGAAGTTTTTTTAGATGTTGATCCAAATATTACTGATGTAATAATTAACTATCAAGTTAAAGAATCTAAAAAAGGAAATAAGAATTTTCTTAAAATGGATTATAAAATAGATAAAAATCTAATAAAATGAAAGATAAAAGACTAAGAAGATATAGATCAAGACAAGGTAGATCAGATCGACAATACAAAGATAGTTTTAAGGCTTTAGCAATAGCAATAATAGGATTAATAATAACACTAATAATATCAAAATGGATTTAAAAAAATTAGATTTAAAAGAAAGAATAAAAGAACTAGAAGAACAATTAGAAGAAGCTAAATCACACACCTACATCCACGAAACAAATCACTTGTATTGTCAAGATGGTGAAATGCATTTTGGCTTTGGTGAAGATAAATGGCTTGTATATAATACGGATCAATTATTTAAAGATCTACCTTTTATAATTAACCAAGTTGTAAAGGAAAATAAAAAGATGCAAGATTATTATTTAGGTAAAATAAAAGATGAATTAAAAGAATTAGATCCTGATGATAAAACAACAACAAAAGAAATACCAGGATTTGAAGGAACTTTAGAAAAATTAAACAATTTATGAATAAAGTAAACGCATTTGAAAATGAAATATTTGACCACTATCGTCAAAAAGCAAAAGAAATTAATAAAGCCATTGATCTTTTAAGAGAACATAATTATATAATTGTTGACTTAGAAGGGCAAATAATAAGAAAAGAAACAAAAGAATGATCTTACTAATAGACGCAGACAGCTTAATCTTTGCAAGTTGTTATAGAAAAAGAGAAAATCCAGAAGATGAAAAATACTATACTGAGATAGCAGATGCAAGAAATAAATTTGATTCTCAGTTTATGGAAATTGTAAATAGACTAGAAGAAATATACACGATAGATAAAGTCATTACATTTAGTGGATCAAAAGGAAATTTTAGAAAACTACTATCTAAAACTTATAAAGCCAATAGGAAAAAAAATGAATTACCACCTTTATTAAATGAGATGCATCAATTTGTAAAAGATCAATATGATAGTATTGTAGGGTATGGAGTTGAAACAGATGATATGGTTGCAAGATATTGGTATAAATTAAGTCAACAATTTGGAAGAGATGAAGTCTGTATTGTTAGCATTGATAAGGATTATAAGCAGTTCCCCTGTCTTATGTATAATTATCATTATAAACATAAAGAGATCTTAGATATAAGCGAAGACGATGCTTTATATAACTTCTATGAGCAAATGATAATGGGCGATACTGCTGATAATGTCAATTTTTTTAAAGGAAAAGGTAGAAAGTTTGCAGAAAAATACTTTTTAGAATGTAAAACTAAATACCAATATACAAGAAAACTTTATGAATTATTTAAACAAGAATACAAAAGCAAAGCAAAAGAGAAATACTCTGAATGCTACAATCTATTAAAACTATTAACAAAATGAAAAAATTTAAAATTAAAGAAATTAAAGAATTATTAAAAACTAAAAATTTATTAGAATTTAACAGAGAAATAAGTCAACGACATACCAATTCAATGATCCAAAGTATTACGGAATGTGGTGTTTTAAGGCTTCCAGTAATTGGAGACATATCAAAGTTTGATAAAAGAAAATATGTTATAATAGATGGACAACATTTATGTAATGCAATTGTCCAAATGCCTAAAAACTTATTTAATAACACAATTGAAGAAATTGATTGTATTATAAAAGTTTACAATAATAAAAATGAAGTGATTTCTGATGTAGCTAAATTAAATAATATACAAAAAAACTGGAATGATGAAAACTATTTAAATGCTTGGAATGAGTTTGGCAAAGATAATATTGAATATTACAAAAACTATTCATTTTTATGGAGAACTTACAATACTATTTTTGATGGTTTGCCTTGTGGATTTTTGGTTGACTTATATGCAACTAATAAAGAAGCATTTAGAAATGGAAAATTAGAATTTAAAGATGTTGAGTTTAGTGATACATTGGCTTCAATATCATATATGTTAAAAGAAGATTATAATAAAGGATCATTCACTTTACAAGGTTTAAGGAATTGGGCATTTGATAGAAAGTTTAATCAATTAAAAGAAGTTGATTTTGTAAAATTACAATCAAGATTAAAGTTAGCATTAAAAAATGAAGAAGATAAATATTGTAATGGAAGAGAAGATTTTTCTAAATTTATTGATATAGTATATAAAAGGATATAATGCAAATTAAATATCCCAAGTCATTTTGGAAAATAGCAGAACAAATTGGAATTGCTAGGAATGTAATGAATAAAGAGAATAATAAAATTAATACTAGATTTGATAGAGGTGTTAAAAATAGTCACGTTGACACATTGGGAATATTAGGAGAATTAATTGCTATTGATTATTTAACTAATAAAAATATAAACTTTAATATGTGTAATTTATTAGATTTTAAGTCTAGTAAAAACCCTGATTTTGTTTTAAACAATAAAAGAATAGATGTTAAAACAAATAAACATTCTAAATATTCTCATTTATTAGTTAATGAAGAAGCACACAAAAAAGGATTAAATAAAATAGATATGTATTGGTTTATTTATATACTCGATAAAGAAAATGCTGAGTTTTATTTTGTAAATTACCAAAATGTTAATAACTGGGATTGTAAATTAATGAAATATACTAACGCATATTATATAAAAAGAGAAAATTTAAAAATAAATGGATAGTTTAAAACCAAATGAAATTGGACAAAAAATTATAGATCTTTCAGGAATTGATATATATAAAAACACTAGAAAAAGAAACTATGTAGAAATGAGGGCATTGCTTTGTTATTTATTAAGAGAAAAATTAAATATGCGATGGATGTATATTGCAAATTTTTTTGAGTCTAATGGCAAGACAATGACTCACGCAACTGCAATGCATTTAGTGAAGCAGTTTGATATGTATAAAAAACATAATAAGCAAATTGAAGAATTTGAAAATATGTTTATATTTAAAAGCAATCTAAATTATGATGATATTGATAAAATTCATTACTTAGAAAACAAATATAATAATCTAGAAAAAAAACATAATATACTTTTAGAAAAATTAGAAAACCCATTAGTAAAAGAGTTTACTGATCTTCCAGAACATAAATTAGAAGATGTTAAATCAAAACTATTAATTCTAAAAAAGAGTTGGGAGTGGAAAAAAGAAACTAATTAAATACGTTATATTATTATGATCCAGAAAGTTAAAATAAATTCAATATTTGAAAACCCAACAAATCCTAGAACAATTAATAAGGCTAAATTTAAAAAGTTAGTTAAAAGTGTAAAGGAATTTCCAGAGATGTTGAAACTAAGACCAATTGTTGTAAATGCAGAAATGGGAATACTTGGTGGAAATATGAGATACAAGGCTTGTCAAGAACTTAAACTAAAAGAAGTTTATATAATTCAAGCAAAGGATCTAACGGAAAGTCAAATTGAACAATTTATAATAAAAGACAATGTTGGATATGGTGATTGGGAATGGGACATCTTAGCAAATTCTTGGGATATTGACAAACTTGAAGATTGGGGTGTTAATGTTCCAACAATTAAAAATACAGAACTATTATCTGGACTTGAATACAAGCCTATGTATTATGAGCCAAAAGAAGAACCTAATATAAATTTAGAAGATTGTTTAGATCTAACTAAATACAATGAGAAAATAAAAGCATTAGATGAATATAATTTAACTAAAGAACAAAAGAAAATATTAAAAATGTTTGCTTATAGATTTATTAAAATAGATTTTGAAAGTGTAGCAAATTATCATTCTTTTAATGCAAATGAAGATGAACAAAAAGCAATTGAAAGACTTAGATTAGTATTGACTGATGATGGTTCTAATGGATTTATTGAAGATGATTTGTTACGTTTATTAGGTTTTACAGATAAAGAATTTTTTTAATATGATAGATATATTTATTCCAAGTTATCATAGATCAGACAATATAAAGACAGCTAAATACTTTATAAAAAAAGGATATGATCCAAACAATATTCACGTATTTATAGATGATGAAGCTGATGATGCTGAAGAGTATGAAATTGAGACTAAAAAATTAGAATGTAAATTACATATATTTCCAATGGATGAAGCACGAGAAAGATATGACTTTGTACATCGACCTAGTAAAATGAGAAGAGCAGCAGGAATGTCTAGAAATATGTTTTATGATATTGCTAAAAGTTTAGATATTAATTTTTATCTAGTTATTGATGATGATACTAGACAATATGAAATAAAGCCATATGGCATATATACTAGAGGTGCTGTTTTAAATGATTTTAATATGGTCTTTGAAGGTATAAAAGAGTTTATGCAAAAAAGAAAAATTGGCGTGTTTGGATTAAGTCAAACAGGTGATATGTTTACAGTACCTGACAAAAAGATCCTAAGAAATAAAGTAATGAATACCACATTCATAAACACTAAATATATATATAGAGGTGAAAAAGCTATTCAAGATAATGATACAAGTCAATTTGTACATATAATGAATGAAGGATTTTTTACTGGTAGTTTGGGAACTGGATTAGCTTTGAATCCTGAAAGTTCTGCAAGTCAAAAAGGTGGGTTGACTGATTTATATAAAGAAAATAAACTATTAAATAAATCCTTAATAATACCAATACAATTTCCAAGCCTTTGTTATGCAGAAAAACAAAAGAAAAATGGTGGTAGATTGCATCATCATATAATAAACAAAAACCTATCACCAAGAATAATAAAAGGAAAAAGAAACAATATAGCTTGGGACACTTACAAAGAAGATAGTCCATTTACTAACGAACCAAAAAGAAATAAATGACCGACAAATCCGACACTATAAAAAAGAAACTATTATTAGCATTAGAAAAATCATTAGGAGTGGTTACAACTGCTTGTAAGAATGTAGGAATACATAGATCCACATATTATGATTATTATAAAAATGATATGAAATTTAAAGAAGAAGTTGATGATATTATAAATGTTGCTATTGATTTTGCAGAGAGTCATTTGCACGAACAAATACAAGATGGTAATACTTCAGCAACTATATTCTATTTAAAGACTAAAGGAAAAGGAAGAGGATATGTAGAACGTCAAGAAATTACAGGTGTTGAAGGGATGCCAACTAACTTTCAAATAGAGATAATTGGATCAACTAAAAATAAAGACTAATATTGTTTATGATCATTTATTAATCTCTGACAAGAAGATTGTAGTTGAGCAGGGTGGTACGAGATCAGGTAAAACATATAATATAATACTTTGGATCATATTTGAATATTGCACAAACAACAAGAACAAGGTAATAACTATATGTCGTAAATCATTCCCTAGTTTAAGAGCAACTGTTTTAAGGGATTTCATAAGTATCTTACAAGAATATAATTGTTATAGTGAGAAGTTTCATAATAAGTCAAATTCTGAATACCATCTTTTTGGAAACCTTGTTGAATTTATTTCTTTAGATCAACCTCAAAAGATTAGGGGTCGTAAAAGGGATCTACTTTTTATTAATGAAGCCAATGAGTTATTTTTTGAAGATTGGCAGCAGCTAATATTTAGAACACAAGAACGTATTATATTAGATTTTAATCCTTCAGATGAATATCATTGGATATATGACAAAGTATTAACACGAGAAGATTGTGCATTTTTTAAAACAACTTACTTAGACAATCCATTTGTTGAGGATTCTATTAAAAAAGAGATAGAGAGACTTAGAGACACAGATGAACAATATTGGCAGATATATGGCTTGGGAGAAAGATCAGCATCTAGATCAACTATATTCAAGTATACAGAGGTTAATCATATACCTGTTGATGCAGATTTGATTGCCTATGGTATGGACTTTGGATATACAAACGATCCAACTACGTTAGTTTCTATTTATACTCAAGATCATAACCTTTATGTAAAAGAGCATTTATATAGAACTCAAATGAATACAAGTGAGATCAGTCAATTTTTAAAAGATGAAAAGTTATTAAGCAATCCAATATATGCCGATAGTGCCGAGCCTAGACTTATTAGCGAATTAAGAAAAATGGGACATAATATATTTTCAAGTATAAAGGGACGAGACTCTGTGAATGCAGGGATTGATTTATTAAAAAGATATAAGATCCATATATTATCATCTTCAAGTAATGCGATCTTAGAGTTTAGGAATTATAAATGGAAAGAGGACAAAGCAGGAATGCTTACTAATGTACCAGAGGACAAACACAATCACATAATCGACCCCTGTCGTTATGCAACTTACTCTATTTTAAGTAGACCAAACTTTGGTAAATACACACTTCATTAAAAAAAGTTATTAAATATTTTGTTTATAACTAAATAAGTATTATCTTTGAGTATAATTAAAACAAACAAGATGAAAGCAATAGTAACAAAAAACTTTAAAACTTCAAAAAAAGTAAGAGTAACAAAAGGAACTTTAGTAACAATATTACCTTTAATAGGTGTTACTGGAAGAGTTGATTTAGTTCAAATAATAGGGGACAATTTTAAAATGAATACTCTAAAATCTTTAGCTATTAATTTAACTACTTTAAAAAACTAAACAAAATGACAACAACTTTTACACATTGGACAATTCAAGATTTATGGAAACAGTATCAATATTGTCAAGAAAACAAATCTAATTTTAATAGAACAATTTTAAAAGAAGTAATTAACGAAATAAAAAAAAGAAGATAATGAGAAAACTAGACAAGTACAAACAAAATTTAAGCATACAAGGAAACAATGTATGGTCATACTCAACAATAGTTGCAAAAATAGATGGCAATGATTTGTTGCAATTGGGATATTGGTCACAAACAACTCAAAAGCATATTAATTATGTGGCTGATCAATTAGATTTAATTTTAATAAAAGAATAATGGAAAAACTAAGCAAAGAAGCCAAATTAGGTAAGCAATTTAAAAAAGCACAAATTATATTTTTGATTTTATTTCCTACTTACTTTATTGGAAGAACATTATTAAGTTTAATCTTTAATATATAAATTATGAATTATGATGATTGGTTAGTAGAACAAGAACATAACTTTAGAGGTTGGAATGATCCTGAATATAATTGTGATCATTGTGAAAAACCAATAAATAAAAAAGGTTATTGTAGTAATAATTGTTTTGAAGCAGATATGATGTAGGAGTAACTTGGGAAAACTTACATCTATAAGAGGTGACTAGAAATAGTCGCCTTTTTTTTATTACTTTTACTATTCTAAAAAACCATTTTAAATACGTTATATAGATATGAAATTGAATGTTAAAATACCAACATCTTTAAAAGAGATTACATTAAAGCAGTATAAAAAATTCTTAAAGATCCAAGAAAACACAAAGGATGAAAGGTTTTTAAATGCAAAAATGATTGAAATATTTTGTGATATTAAATTAGAAAATGTTATGTTATTGAAGTTAAAAGACTCTCAAGAAATAACAAATATCTTATATAAACTATTTGATGAAAAACCTAATCTAGTAACTAAGTTTAATCTAAACAAAATAGAATATGGATTTCATCCACAATTAGATGAATTAACACTAGGCGAATATATTGATCTTGATACATTCATAGGTGATTGGGAAAATATTGAGAAAGCTATGAGTGTTTTATATAGACCAATATTAGTCAAGTTAAAAGACAAATATAGTATTGAGAAATATCAAATTAACAAAGAAGAGATAATGTTGAATATGCCAATGGATGCAGTAATGTCATCAATTTTTTTTTTGTGGAATTTAGGTCTGGACTTGTCGAAAATTATGACGAACTCTTTGGACAACGAGGAGACAAAAATCTTGACTCAGTATCTCTCTTCAGTAGG
>TARA_R110000868_G_scaffold1554_7_pt1 | contig 11610 bp, 10 predicted proteins | sample TARA_R110000868 | Tara Oceans TARA_R110000868 (sample SAMEA4397489) | marine metagenome | biome: Polar Biome; feature: [SRF] surface water layer (ENVO:00010504); material: water (ENVO:00002006), including particulate matter (ENVO:01000060) such as... | depth 5 m | reverse complement strand
CGGCGAACCCTATGTATTCTATCACGGGGCGGCGGCGGCGGGTTCCGGCGCGGTCGACGGCCGCGACGGATTCAACCAGATCGGCCATGTCTGCACCCTCGGCGGGCTGACGATGCCCAATGTCGAAGTGTATGAGCAACTCTATCCCGTCCGGTTTCACCGCCAGGAATTCCGGGTCGATGCGGCCGGCGCCGGCAAATACCGCGGCGGCAGCGGCTGCGACTACGAGGTCGATATCCTGACCCCGGCGACCCATTCGTTCCGCGGCGAAGGCCTGAACTACGAAACCGGCTACGGCATCAATGGCGGCGGCGCCGGCGCGCCGGGCCGAATGCACCTGCGTCATGCCGGCGGCGAAGTCGAAGACGCGCCCAAATACGGTTTGCGCGGCACCGATCCCGTGCGGTTCGTTACCCAGTCGCCGGGCGGCGGCGGCTACGGTCCGGCGCTCGACCGCGATCCGGAGAAGGTCCTGCGTGACTGGCGCGACGAAATCATCTCGGAAACGACCATGCGCGACGTATACGGCGTCGTGGCGGCGGCGGACGGCAAAACCGTCGATACCGCCGCGACCAGCGCTTTGCGCGGATCGATGGCGGGCTAAAATTACGTAGTATACTACATATTAATACTGGCAATCGCCGTGGAAACGCGGCACAATCCGGACGTTACAGAAATTGTACGTCCGACTGGGAAAAGGAGACGACATGGCCGACATGAAATTGGACTTCTGCGGCGTTCCGTTCAAAAACCCCGTGGTCATCGCATCGCTGGAAACGACGAACAGCCCCGACCTGATGAAACAGGCGTTCGATTACGGCGCATCGGGAGCGATCATCAAGACGCTGACCGATATCGACGACATGGCCGTACTCACCATGAATTCGAAATACGCGATCATGAACGATCGCGGCGACATCATTAAAGGCAAGGTGCCGCGCGACTTCAAATTCTTCAGCCGGTCGGGTTATTCCAGCACCTATTACAAGGACTGGATTCCCTATCTGAAGGAAGTCGGCGCCTATGCGCGCGAACGCGATGCCCACCTGATCGGCAGCGCCGGGGCAAAGGACGTCCAGGGCTGGATCGATATCTGCCGCACGATTGAGGATTGCGGCCTGCCGATGGTGGAACTCAATTTCGGCTGCCCGCACCCGGCGCTGATGCCGGGCGTCCATGGCGGCAGCATGATCGGCCAGGATCCGGAAGTCGCTTTCAGCGTGACCCAGGCGGTGTGCGAAGCGGTCGACATTCCGGTCGTCGTCAAGCTGACGCCAGACCAGTCGAAGCCGGTGGACATTGCAAAAGCGGTCAAGGAAGCGGGCGCCGCCGCCGTCACGGCGACCAACCGCTACACCGCCTTCGCCGTCGATATCGACACCGCGCAGCCGCGTCTCGGCGGCACGGCGGGGATCGGCGGAACGTGGACCAAGCCGCTGTCTCTGCGCTATGTCCACAATATCTACAAGGAAGTCGGTATTCCGATCGCCGGCTCGAACGGTATCTTCGATCATCGCGACGTGGTCGAATTCATCATGACCGGCGCCAATATCGTCGAGGTCGGCTCGGTCCTGATGATCAAGGGCATGAAATGGCTGCCCAATATCATCCGCGGGCTGGAACGGTTCATGGACGATCACGGCTATGCCGATATCGCTTCCATGCACGGCATCGCGAGCGATGCGGCGGCAACCGATTATTCCGACCAGTTCGCCAAAGACCGCATCCATGCCGAGGTGAATGCGGAAACCTGCCAGAACCCGACCTGCAATGTCTGCGTCCAGATGTGCTTCTACGAAGCGCTGTCGCAGGACCCGGCCGGCAAGATCAACGTCCATAACGACAAGTGCATCGGCTGCGAATTGTGCATGGATGTCTGCCCGTTCGATTCCATTGCCATGGTGCCGACCACGGATGCCCAGTACGCCGACGGGTATTTCAAAATTCAGGACGACATATACGAACCGGCCGACATGAAATTCGCAACGAAGCGGAACAACATGGACACCATCGAAGCCGACGCGCCGAAGATCGCCGCCGAATAGGTTTTGTTGGAACACAGATGCAAAAGGGCGGTCCCGCGGGGCCGCCCTTTTTTTAATCCTTGTCCCGGGTTTTCAGACGGGCGCGGCCTGAATCGTTGTTGTCGAGCATGACTTTCTGCAACAGGTCCATCAGCCGTTCGCGGTCGCGCTTGCCGAGGCTGCCGGTGAAACGGTCCTGCGCGCGTTCCATCGCGCCATGGGCGTCCTCGACGAACCGGCATCCCGCCTCTGTGATGGCGTTCAGCATGGCGCGGCGGTCTGTGGGGCTCGGTATCCGCTGGACGAACCCGCGGCGTTCGAGACGGCGCAGGACGTCGGCGGCGTTGTTGCGGTCGATGCCGACCTCGGCGGCGACGGAAACCTGGTCGAGCGCCGCGCCGCGATAGAGCACGCTGAGCACTGCGTACTGGACCGGGGTGACGTCGAAATCCGCGCATTCTTCCAGAAAAACCGCGACGTGAAGCTGGTGGAGACGCCGGATCAGAAAACCCGGGCGCGACCACAAATCGGTATAGGGAATGTCTCCCGCCGCATCGTCCTGAGGGTCGCCGTCACGTGCCATCGTTGTCTTTCGAATTGGTCAGCTATCGTTCTACACCACTGGACGCGAACTCCAAAGACGGGCGAGTCGGATGCGTGTGTGCGGGGCGACAAACCCCGAATTCCTTCGTACTATCCGGCACTGAAACGGAATGAAAAAAAGGGACGCGTTATGGAATTCGGGATCAGCTTTTTCCCCAATGTGGGGCCGACGGAAAAATCCGGGCGGGATTACTGGGAAGAAGCGCTGAGCCTTGTCGACCTGTGCGATGAGCACGGCTACTCTCATGTCCGCACCGTCGAGCATTATTTCCATCCCTATGGCGGTTACAGTCCCAACCCCATCGTTTTCCTGTCGGCGGCGTCGCAGCGCACGAAAAAGGCGCGCCTGGTCACCGGCGCGGTGCTGCCTGCATTCAACAACCCGCTCAAACTCGCCGGCGAAATCGCGATGCTCGATGCCATTTCCGGCGGGCGGGCGGATATCGGCATGGCGCGGGCATTCCTGCCCCATGAATTCGCCCGGTTCGGTGTCAGCCTCGATGACAGCCGGGGGCGATATGAAGAGGGCGTGCAACAGATCCGCGCGCTGCTGACGGAAGAAAACGTCTCGATGACCGGGCAGTATCACAGTTTCAGGAACGTCACCTCGCTTCCCCGTCCGACCCAGCAGCCGCACCCGCCGATCTGGGTGGCGGCGTTGCAGACGAAGGAAAGCTTCGAATTCGCCGGCCGCAACGGTTTCAACTGCATGGCCAACCCGATCGGCGGGGCGAAGCTTCATGAGTTGCTCGATATCTATCATGAAGAATGGGCAAAGGCCGGGCATCCCGGACGCGGCAAGGTGGTGCTCGCGTTCATGATGTATTGCGCGCCGACAACGGATCAGGCGATCGACGAAGCGGGCCCCGACGTGAAGGCGTATTTCGAGACCCTGACCGACGCCGCGTCCGACTGGACCGGCGGGGCGAGCACGAAGGACTATCCCGGCTATGACAGGATGATCGAGGTTCTGTCGAAGGAAGACGTCCATACGCAGCGCGAAAAAAGCGCGGCCTTTATCGGCAGCCCGGAAGAATGCTGCGACATGATCTCGGATTTCCATGCGCAGATCGGCGGGTTCGATGTGGCGTCGCTTCAGGTCAACACGAAGATGATGCCGGTCGCGATGGCGCGAGCATCGATGGAACTGTTCGGCCGCGAAGTTATTCCGAAATTTGCAAAGGCCTGAGGCGCCGCGCGGTGCAGTTGCAAAACCTCTTGAACCCACGCCGCGATCCGTTAGGTTCGACGCGCATTTCTTTTCCGGCGCGCAGGTGACCGGACCGCAAATCTATTTACGCAGAACACGCAACAGGGAGATATAAAATGCGTTTCGTTGCTTTCAAAAAAGGCGGACAGGCCAAACTTGGCGTTCGCACCGAAGCCGGGCTGGTCGATCTGTCGGTCGTCGACAAGAAACTGCCGACGGATCTCAAGGAACTGATCATCAAGGGCAAGGGCGCGATGCAGAAAGCCGCCCGCGCGGCCGCCAAGGCGCCGCCCCGCGCCATCGTCAAAGGTCGCGTCAGCTATCTGACGCCGATCCAGGAGCCGAACAAGATCATCTGCATCGGCCTGAACTACAAGGACCATGCCGCCGAAGCCGGGCTGAAGATCCCGACCTACCCGGTCGTGTTCACGCGGTTCACGACATCCTTCGTGCCGCAGGGCCAGGCGATCATCCGTCCGAAGCTGTCGAAGCATTTCGACTACGAGGCCGAGCTTGTCGCCGTAATCGGCAAGAAGGCGCGGAACATCAAGAAATCGGAAGCGCTCGACTATGTCGCCGGTTACGCGGTCGCCAATGAAGGCTCCATCCGCGATTACCAGATGAAATCGTCGCAGTGGGCCATGGGCAAGAACTTCGATGCGACCGGTTCCATCGGTTCCGACTTCGTGACCGCCGACGAACTGCCTGCCGGCGCCAAGGGGCTGAACATGCAGTGCCGCGTCAACGGCAAGGTCCTTCAGGATTCGAATACCCGGGAAATGATTTTCGATACAAAAACCCTGGTTCACGAACTGGCCAAGGTGTTCACGCTGCTGCCGGGCGACCTGATCCTGACCGGCACGCCGGCCGGTGTCGGTTTCGTTCGCAAGCCGCCGATTTACCTTAAGGACGGCGACACCTGCGAGATCGAGATCGAAAAGATCGGTATCCTGTCGAACCCGGTCAAAAACGAAAAGTAACGCATCCGCGTCTTTCTTCGCCGCCGCGCCTCACCGGAAGTTTACTGGCCGGGGCGCGGCGGTTTTTTATAGTGGGTGCATGAAAACCATGCATTCGATCCTCGTGGCCGCCCTGGCGCTGACGATGTCCGCCACGGCCGTGCCCGCAGCCGACCAAAACGCCGGTCCCGGCGCGCCGGTGGTCGTCGAACTGTTCACGTCCCAGGGCTGTTATTCCTGCCCGCCGGCCGAAAAGTTTCTCGGCGATCTCGCGGGACAGAAATCCGTTCTGGCCCTCGAATTCCACGTCGATTACTGGGACGACCTGGTCCATGGTGCCGACGGCAAGTGGAAGGACGTGTTTTCCAAGCCGCAATATACCGCCCGCCAGCGCGGCTATAACGAGCGCATTCGCGGCCGCGGCAACGTCTATACCCCGCAGATGGTGATTGACGGAAAACTGGAAGCCGTCGGTTCGCGCAGGCTGGCCGTCCTGTCGGCGATCCGCCGTGCCGAGACCGCCCGGCGGGATCGCGTCGCCGTCGATGTGACGCTGGCTTCGGGCACGGTTCAAAAGATAAGGCTCGGCGGCGCCGTAAAGTCGGCAGGATCGGTCTGGCTGGTCCGCTTTATCGAATCCCGGGAAACCCGCGTGCGCTCGGGCGAAAACAAGGGCAAAGCGCTGCTCAGCCATAACGTCGTCACCGAAATGCGTAAAATCGGCGCATGGTCGGGACACGCCGCCACGATCGACGTGAAGGGTTTCACCCTCGCCGACGGCGAAGGCTGCGCCGTGCTCGTCCAGGACGACCGTCAGGGTCCGGTTCTCGGGGCGGCGCCGTGTCCTTCGGGCACGTCCTGAACCGGGTCCGGTTCTACCTGAATTTCGGCATCACCTGTTCCGCGAACAGACGCATCGCCTTTTCCGCCGTGCTGACGGGCATGACGTGCGGCATGAGGTGCAGCGATGCGATATCGAACCCGCCGAGCTGTCGTTCGTAGTCGGCGACCATGTCCGTGACTTCTTCGGGCGATCCGGCCCAGCAGATGCCGCGGTCCAGTTGCTGGTCGAAATCGTCGTTCTTCAACGCCGCGATCATCTTGTCATAGCCCTTGTAGTCCCGGGTGCTGGCGCCTTGCAGCCACCCGCTGGCCGCGTCCACCAGCCGTTCGAGATAGGCGTTCAGCGGCGGGCGGCAGATGTCCCGTGCGGTGTCGCCGTCAGCGTCCACATGCATCGAAAACGACAACATGATTTTGCCGTTGCCGGGATAACCGGCGGATTTCCATTCTTCGCGATAGACGCCTATCAGTTCCGCCATCGTGCCGCCGCCCATCGGGATGCCCATGATGTAATGTCCGTTGCGGCCGGCGAATTCGAACGATTCCCGCGAACTCATCGCGGCCACCCAGAATGGCGGGCGCGGCTTCTGGGTCGGGCGGGGCAGCGATGTCACCCTGTCGAAGCTGTGAAACCGGCCGTGATGGGAAACGTTTTCCTCTTCCAGCAGCAACCGGACCTGCTCGACGCCTTCTTCGTAGCGGGCGCGGCTTTCCTCGATACTGATGCCGAACGTCTCGAACTCGCTGGGCAGGAAGGCGCGCGCGAATCCGATTTCGAGCCGTCCGTTCGAAATACCGTCCAGCATGCCCAGTTCCCCGGCGACCTTGAGCGGATTGTTGAAGACAGGCAGCACGGCGCCCGTGATCATTTTTGCTTTCTGCGAGCGCTGCGATGCCGCGGCGAGGAACACGACGGGGTTCGGACTGTATCCGCCATAAGCGTGAAAATAATGCTCGACCGTGCGCACATGGGTGTAGCCAAGCTCGTCCATCAGGCCGCACAGATACAGCGCATCCGCCCAGTAATCCTCTGCCGAACGCTCTTCGGGCGCGCAGCTCGGAAAAAAGTTGAGGCCGAATTCCATCTTTATGTCCCCGTTGTTGTTTTCCGGATTTAGGCATGCCGCCAGCTGAATTACCAGTACGGGACCAACTCCTGCGGGGCAGACGATGGCGCCGTTCCGGAGGGCTTCGATCCCGGAGGGTTAGGATTTGCCGTGCGATTGTCGGATCATTACTCTGACCCAATCGGTACCGGTCTGGGCAACACGCCAGCCGCCGCAGAGGAGACAACCATGAGCGATCCCAACCCGTTCCGGACTCGGCGATGGCTTTCGGGTGACGGCGATGAGTGCGGTCATGAAAACCCCGGCCGTCCCGCTTCACAAACAGCCTGAACGGAAAAGCGATGTTCGATTTCAGATTTGGCGATATCAGCGTCACCCGTATTGTCGAGATGGATATGCCCATGCTCGGCGCGACGACATTTTTCCCGGATTGGAACGAAGCGGCGATCGCGCCGCACCGGGACTGGATGGTTCCGCGCCATTTCGATCCCGTCTCCGGGAATGTCGTTATCACGGTCCAGGCGTTCCTGATCCGCACGCCGCATCACACGATCCTGGTCGATACCTGCGTCGGCAATCACAAGCCCCGCGAGCGCGAGATGTTCGACGACAAGGTATTCCCGTGGATGGACAATTTCTGCGCCGCCGGGGTGACGCCGGAGGATATCGATTTCGTCCTGTGCACCCATATGCATGTCGATCATGTCGGCTGGAACACGAAGCTCGAAGACGGCCGCTGGGTGCCGACGTTTCCGAACGCCAAATACATTTTCTCCCGGACGGAGCTGGATTTCTGGATGGAGCAGTCGGCGCAGGACAACATGACCCGCACCGGGGACTACGTCGCCGACAGCGTCATCCCGATCCTGGATGCCAAGCGCGAACTGGTGGTGGAAATGGACCATCAGCTTGAAGACGGCCTTGTGTTGCAGCCCCTGCCCGGCCATACGCCCGGCATGGTCGGCCTGCACGTGAATTCGGGCGGCGACCAGGGCATTCTGTGCGGCGATATGATGCATCACATGATTCAATGCCATATCCCGGACTGGAGTACGATTGCCTGCGCCGACCAGCAGGCGGCCCGAACGACCCGAAAGGCATTTCTCGACCGCTATGCCGATACCGACGTGATGATTCTTCCGTCGCATTTCCCGAACCCGACGGCCGGCTTCATTGTCCCCGACGGGGACGCCTTTTCCTTCCGCTATGTCGGCGAATAGTTAACCGTGCATTAATCAAGGCGTTTCATACTGTTTGTTGTATGGCATCACGGCAATGTCGCCGCTGACCTGCAAGGGAACGGATTTGTGGCGCTCGCATTGCTGAAATCAGGCGACAGGGAAGACGGCGGCAGCCCAAAGCATTCGCTTGGAAAACGCCTGCGTGCGTGGTGGGAAGGCTACGAATTGCGGCCGCCCGGCAGCGATGCGGGTGGCGGCGGTGCAGGGGCGGATTCGGAAACGGATGGTGTTGAAGGCCCGGCGGAGGACGTACCGCAGTGGAATCCCGGTCGCCAGAAACTGGTCGAAATCATTTGGGGAAAAGGTTTTACCGCACCCGGCGGCCCCGAGGCCGTGGTCGATCTGGCGCAGCCCTTCGGTCTGACGGCTGAAAATACGATGCTTGAAATAGGCTCGGGCACGGGCGGCGGCGCCTGCGCCGTTGCGGAGAAAATCGGCTCCTATGTCGACGGTTTCGATCTCAGCGGCGAATTGGTCAAGCAGGCCCTCGAAACCGCGATCACGAAAGGGCTCGACAGCAAAGCGGTGGTCAAGAAATTCGACCCGGAAAGTTTCGAGTTGAAAAAGAATTTCTATGACGGATGCCTGATGCGGGAAGTACTGATCCTGATCGAGGATAAAGAGGCTCTGCTTGAAACGGCGCTCGCCGCGATCAAGCCCGGAAAACCGATTGTCATTGTCGAAATGTTCACAACGGAGGCCGAACCCGGACCGCTCGCCGCCGCAAGCATGGCGGGGGAATTCGGCGATGTTTTCCCGTCGGACGTCGCCCCGGTCCTGGCCCAGATCAAGGAATCCGGCTTCGAAATTCGGACCGATGTCGATGAAACGGAAGAATACACCGGAAAAGCCCGTACGGCATGGTCCGATCTGGCAAACAGGCTCGCCGGAGAAGATCTCGACGATGATCTGGCGGCCGCGCTGTTGCGCGAAACGGAACTCTGGGACCGGCGCAACGAAGCCTTTGCCGCCGGCGAACTGCAGATGAGACGAATCGTAGCGTTCAAGAAATCCGAGGTCGCCTAGCCCGGCGTTGACAGGGTCCCGAACCGCCGTTAAGTTCCGCGGCCAATCGGGTGAAAATCTATCGCCTCCGCGTTGAAGGAAAAGAAGATGAAAGTTGTAAACTCGCTCAAATCTGCGAAAAACCGCGACCGTTTTTGTCGTGTGGTCCGCCGCAAGGGCCGCACCTATGTCATCAACAAGCGGAACCCGCGGTTTAAAGCCCGCCAGGGCTGATTTCCGCCGCCAGATCCGGATTTATCCGGCTGACAGACCGCGCCTTTCCGGCGCGGTTTTCGTTTGTCGCGGCTTTCGTTTTTTGACGGCTCGGTTACACTGAAAGCGGCGGAAACCGGAGTATTTAAATGCGCATGCCCGATCCAGATGCAGATGTCCTGTCGCGTCGTGGCGAGATTATTGCGGCATTGCGCAGGATCGTTCCCGGCGAGGGTGTTATTGCCGAGGAAGAGGAACTCAGGGCCTATGAATGCGACGGGCTGACCGCCTACCGTCAGCTTCCCATGATCGTGGTGTTGCCCGAAACCGTGCAGCAGGTCTCCGATATCCTGAAATACTGCCACGGTACGGGCGTTAACATCGTGCCCCGCGGCGCCGGGACGTCGCTCTCGGGCGGCGCTCTGCCGCTGGAAGACGGCATTACGCTCGGTCTCGGCAAGTTCAACCGGATTCTCGATATCGACTACCCCAACCGGTGCGTCACCGCGCAGCCCGGGGTTACCAATCTCGCCATCACGCATGCCGTGCAGGCGGACGGATTCTACTACGCGCCCGACCCGTCGAGTCAGATTGCGTGTTCGATCGGCGGCAACGTCGCGGAAAATTCCGGCGGGGTGCATTGCCTGAAATACGGCCTGACGGCGAACAACCTGCTTGGGATCGAGATGGTCCTGATGGACGGCGAGATCGTGCGGCTCGGCGGCCGGCATCTCGACGCGGGCGGGTACGACCTGCTCGGCGTGGTGACCGGCTCGGAAGGTCTGCTGGGCGTGATAACCGAGGTGACGGTGCGCATCCTGCGGTCGCCGGCGACAGCGCGGGCGTTGCTGATCGGGTTTCCGTCCAGCGAAAGCGCCGGAAACTGCGTCGCCGAGATCATCGGCGCCGGCATAATCCCGGGCGGAATGGAAATGATGGACAAGCCCGCAATTCACGCCGCTGAGGCGTTCGTCAATGCCGGTTATCCGCTCGATGCCGAGGCGCTTCTGATCGTCGAACTGGACGGGCCCGAGGTCGAGGTCGACGAGCTTATCGGACGGGTGGAAACGATCGCCCGGGAAAATCAGGCTGAATCGGTCAGGGTCAGCACGTCGGAAGACGAACGCATGAATTTCTGGGCCGGGCGCAAGGCTGCTTTTCCGGCGGTCGGCCGTATCTCGCCCGACTATTACTGCATGGACGGCACGATTCCCCGTCACCGGCTGTCCGAGGTTCTTACCCGGATGAACGAACTGTCCGGCCGGTACGGTCTGCGGGTCGCCAATGTCTTTCATGCCGGCGACGGCAATTTGCACCCGCTGATCCTGTACGATGCCAACACGCCGGGCGAACTGGAAAAGGCAGAGGAATTCGGCTCGGATATTCTCCGGCTTTGCGTCGAGGTCGGCGGCGTGCTGACGGGGGAACACGGAGTCGGGGTCGAAAAACGTGACTTGATGGGCGAAATGTTCTCGGAGATCGACCTCAACCAGCAGCAGCGTGTCAAATGCGCCTTCGACCCGACGCAGCAGCTCAACCCCGGCAAGGTTTTTCCGACTTTGCACCGCTGCGCGGAGCTCGGCCGCGTTCATATTCAAAGCGGCCAGACCCGCTTTCCCGATATTCCCCGGTTCTGACCGCGCCGATGACCGACCAGTTCGATCCGACATCCGCCGAAGAAACGCGCGCCATCGTCGCCGATGCCTTGGCCAGCAAGACGCCGCTTGAAATAACCGGTAGTGGGTCGCGGCGCGCCCTCGGCCGGCCGGTATCGGCGGATCACGTGTTGAGCACGGCAACCCTTGCAGGTGTGTCGCTTTACGAGCCGGATGAACTGGTGATGCGCGCCGGGCCCGGCACGCCGATGGAACAGATCCGGATGCAGCTCGACCAGCACGGCCAGATGCTGGCGTTCGAACCGCCGGATTACGGACCGCTGCTGGGAAAGGCCGCAGGGCTCGGCACCATCGGCGGTGTCCTGTCCGGCAATCTTGCGGGGCCGCGGCGGATCAAGGCGGGGGCGGCCCGCGATCATTTCCTCGGTGTAGAGGCCGTGTCGGGGCGCGGCGAACTGTTCAAATCCGGCGGCCGCGTGGTGAAGAACGTGACAGGCTACGACCTGTGCAAGCTGATGGCCGGTTCGTGGGGAACGCTTGGCGTGATGACCGAGGTGACGGTAAAGGTTCTGCCGGCGCCGGAGAAAACACGGACCGTGCTGGTGTCCTGCGCCGCGGCGCCGGCGGCAGTCGCCGCGATGAACCGCGCCCTGTCGAGCCCGCACGATGTCTCCGCCGCGGCCTGGACGCCGGAACCGGCGGCGGCGCGGTCGGCTGTCGGGTATGTCGCCGGGGCGCAGACGGCGCTGGTCGCGGTCCGGGTCGAGGGGATCGGCGCGTCGGTCGATGCGCGCTGCGCCGCCCTGCGCGAGGAACTTTCGGAATTCGG
>TARA_R110000868_G_scaffold13102_3_pt1 | contig 11611 bp, 6 predicted proteins | sample TARA_R110000868 | Tara Oceans TARA_R110000868 (sample SAMEA4397489) | marine metagenome | biome: Polar Biome; feature: [SRF] surface water layer (ENVO:00010504); material: water (ENVO:00002006), including particulate matter (ENVO:01000060) such as... | depth 5 m | reverse complement strand
AGCCCAAGAGCAATGGATCAAACTGCAAATTGAAAATGGAGGTTTTGCCAATGATAGCGAATATATGAGGCATCTGATACGTTTGGACGAGGAACGCAATAGGGACTTTTTAATTACCAAAGCTGCTATACAGGAGGGCTATGATAGCGGTGTCAGCCCTAAGGTCAGAACGGTTGATGAGATTATTAAAGCTGCTATAAATCGACGATCGGACAAAACCCATGGAGAACAGAATGAATAGATATGCTCTATCCTACTGGGCTGACCATGATCTGGATGATATAACAGATTATATTTTAAAGATTTGGGGGGAAATCCAGACAAGGGACTATCTTGCAGGGTTAGTAGAATGTTTTCGTGCTTTAGCAGACAAACCAAATCTGGGCAGAAGTGCAGCCGAATATGCCCACCTCCTAAAAAGATACAATTACAAAGCCCATACAATTTTTTACGAACCAACGGAAAAAGGCATCTTTGTCGTCCGCATTTTAGGTCAGAGACAGGATTTTGAACGCCATCTATAGGCGTTGGTTAGAAATTAAAACTTCGCTCTTCAGTTCTGGAAAAGTTTATTAATTTTTAGTTCATAATGATTCTAATATTATATTTTAGTCCGTAAATGGTTCGTGGCTTTTGCAGGACATTTTTCCGCGACAACACAATCTTTCGCCATATTGTCCCATTTAGAGTCCTATTTAATAGTTTAGTTAATGGACCTTTTACGGAACAAAATATGGCAGTAGCATATGCTAAGGTTGCCTCCCCAGATTATTTTATTCATTATTCGTGGTAAAGGAGGCTGTATTGGACCAATCGCTCCAATTTAAATTTTGGTCCCGATAACGTACTCTCCAATAATAGGTGGTGTTTGGTTTTAACCTATTTGTTTTTTCATCGGTAAGGTCATCATCTTTTTGCCTGTTTTCCTTGTAGTACCAATTTTCATATTGTTTCCAGCTGTCAAAAATTGGCTTTTCAAAGTCATTTTCCTCTGCAATCTGCCAATGGGAAGCCGCATGGAATGCATTGCTAAAGCTGCTATTGAAATCTCCTGCTTTGAGTGTAGTTCCGGTAAAATTAACCGTTTTGTCCTTAGGTGAGATGGTAGTAGGGGCAATGGGCTTTCTTTCATTTTTATAAATTACAAGGCTATCCCTAAGTTCGTTTTTGCGCTCCAATTCTTCGTTCCCCTGACTAATTCTCTTTATCGTAAACTTAGGATCCTCCTGGCTGGCATCCACCTCAACCATCACAAAACCATATTCGTCCTGGGTTACTGTAAATTCATCGTAATCCCTTCCTTCAAATTCTCCCCAATTATCAATGGCCCCTCCAGCAGAAGCTACATTGATCCATAAGTGTTTATGATCTTTGGACTGTCCTCTTGAATAGCCGTGGGTATGCCCAAAGAAGTGAATGCTGGGCTTCCCTGTTTTGGTGGTAAACGCCTCCAATAGAGCGACAACTTTTCCAGTAAAGTCTTCTTCTCCCGGGATCCAAAGTTCCGATTTATGGGGATGGTGCAATTGGGCAAAAACAAAATCCACCTCTTCATTCTTAGCCGTTTCGTCCAACAGCTTTTGCAACCACTCATACTGATCTCTACTATTGTTGTACCCGTCATTGGAATTAAGCCCTATAATTCTGGTGTTTCCATAATCCTTAAACCACCAATGCTCCGCATAGGCGGGCGTACCGTTCTCCGGCAGACTGAAGTATTTAAAATAAAATACCGAATTTTTTTCGTGGTTCCCCAAAACTGGATATACCGGAACTTCTGAAAACAACTTTTCGGCTGGATTAAAAAAATGATCTTTCCACTGGTAATATTTTGTGCCATTCTCGACCAAATCACCAGGTATCATCACCATAGCCAGATTGTTCGGAAGATTACCCTTGAATTCCTTTTTCAAATATTGCAATATCCCATCATTGACCACCTCGGAAAATTTATTAGGGTTATTATGATCGATTTGCATATCGCTCATGGCAACAATTTTGAAAGATTCATTATCGCTGGCGAATGGTGGCGTTTTAAATTGGAATATGTCCGACACTATCATTCCCGTTTTTACACGGTAGTAATATTCCGTAAAACGCTCCAATCCTTCCAATTTAACTTCGTGAATTCTAGATTCACTAAAGTTGATGTCATAAGCAATACCCTTGGTCTTTTTGCCCAGTTTGGGTGTTGATCCCCATTCTACAATGCTTTCCTCACCCACCGAGGTTTCCCACATAATTTTAATGGAATTGGGCTCTGCATCCTGAAGGTAAGGTAGAATCAATAATTCGCCAGGTATATTTTGGGCCCCTCCCACTAAATGGAATGCCATGGTAAAAAACAATATTGCTGTACTCTTAATCTTCATCTGTTAGTTTATATTTTAAAAGAAGGTTTTATCCAAAACGATAGTATCTGATTCAATTGGCGTCATTAAGGGCTCGGCCGGATAATCTTCTCTTATGTCCCCTTGAACGCAGTCCAGTGGTATTTATAATTATGAATGTACCATTGCCAGACTTTCATCCAGTATATTTAAAGCCGTATCCAATTCTTTTCTACTTATGGTAAGGGCGGGTGACAATTGTAGAACATTGCCGGCAGAAACTTTATAGCTTAATCCGCGCTTTAGACATTCGTACATGACCACTTCTGCTTCATCTATAGCCTTTTCCTTGGTTTTTTTATCCTTAACCAGTTCCAGCCCCCACAATAGCCCCATACCGCGAACATCGCCAATAAGGGGATATTTTAATTGTAGTGCAGCCAGGGAGGTTTTAAGGTATTTCTCATCTGCCTTGACCTTGTCCAATATTTTTTCCTTTTCCAAAAAGTCAATGGTACCAAGCCCTGCCACGGCACCTAACGGACTTTTCTCATGGGTATAGTGGCCGAGGGATATATCACCAAACTTGTTGTATTCATCCCTAGTAATGATTGCGGCCTGTGGAAATATGCCGCCGCCCAATCCTTTCCCTATGCACAATATATCCGGTTCAATTTCATAGTGTTCAAAAACGAACATTTTGCCGGTTCTTCCAAGCGCTATAGGAATTTCATCCAGAATCAGCAAGACACCATATTTGGTGCAAAGCTCCCTAGCCTTCTTCCAAAAAGCTTTGGATGGCAATTGCACATCCGTATTCCTAATCGTCTCGGCAATAAAGGCGCCAATATCGCCCTCTTTGGAGAATACATATTCCAAATATTCGAGACATTTATCCTCATTGTCCTCAAAAATACCACGGTAGGTAACAGGTGGTGGAATACGCTCCACTCCTGGCATTAATGGCCCCATGGACTCCCTAAAGACCGCTTCCCCGCCTACGCTTATGGCATCCAAAGAAGCCCCATGAAAGGAATCCCAAAAAGAAACTACCTTAAACCTGCCTGTGACGGCCCTGGCTAATTTCAAAGCTATCCCAATGGAAGAACTTCCGTTGGGTGTTAGAAGTACCCTGTTAAGGTCGGACGGCATCAAAGAGGCAAGTTTTTCGGCAAAATCAATGGCGGGAATATTGGTATACCGTCTAGGGGAAAAAGGCAATACCCTTAATTGCTCAATAATTTTTTCTATCAGTTGTGGATTGGCATAGCCAACTTGGTGCACGTTATTGCCGTGGAAATCGAGATATTTTTTTCCAGATATATTTTCAATATAGGGACCCTCGCACGCCTGTAAAACGTCCAAACATGGAGTTGATAAGGACTGATGCAGAAAATATCTGGCATCCCTCTCCAAAATTTCCTTGGTCTCTTCGCTTATCTGCGAGTCCATCCAGGCAGCGCGGGCCGGAGTAAAATTAATATCCCCTTCGGTTTTTTTGTTCTGGGCAACAATTCCCAAGTTATCTTGCTTCATAAGGTCCGTATTTTGTTTTTATTTCTCGTTCTTTTGAATCATCGTTTAGAATGTAAATATCATATTTGCTTCCCTGGTCATAGACACGAACTACAATATGTCCGTTCTGACTCTTATATTGGTTTAACTTATCACCAATTACATCCTTATTGGGCTGTAACATTACCGTAGAAAACAGATCGCGTTCCCCTGGATACAACGTCTTAGAGGTGATGCGCCTTAGCACTTCATCTCCAGGGTGGTCGGATGACCAATTTTGTTGGATCCAAATCCTAGGCCGAATAGTTTTTACAAAAAATACATTTTGGGAATCCCTGTTACCGTGATGGTTTAAAGTTGCTATATCCACTGGTCCAATTACTGGCGCTACATTTGATTCCAAGGAATTTATATCCGTTTGTCCAAGGGCATCTATACCACTTATATCTCCCCCTGTAAAATAATCGAACCGTCCATAAGTAATTTTAAGGCATGTACTTAATGGATTCTCACCAGGATACTCCCCTTTGGAAAATAAAGAAATATAATCCTCATTTTCACCCGTCCAAACATCACCATTTACGGCAATATTCCGTACTGCAAAATTGGGAAAATTACTTGGTGTTTTTTTTAGTTCAATTTGATTTATTGCTCCTGGTTTTAGGGCCTCGTAAACCAACCCATCCTCCATGGCGTGATAATCCATGTATTTCCAATATTCCTGTAATGTTTCTATAATGCTATAAGAGTCGTTCGCCTTAATTTTTTTTTGTACTACGGAATTTTTGAGGTCGATGGGGTAACTGCTTCCGCGATCCAAGTGATTTTTTATCGGCACTAAACTGCCTACTTCCATCATTCCTGTTAAAGCATAGTTCCCCTTCGGATGTCTTTTCCTGGTAACATCCATCTCTCCAAAATGATCGTCATGGAAATGGGTGATTAGTCCGTAGTCCAGTTGAAAGGGCTGATTTTTTGGAAAAAATTGATGTATATAATCCACGATCCATTGAGGCGCCGTCTTGGAAATATCGGGTTTTTGTACCGCATTTCTGGCCGATAAAGTTCTGGGATGGGTTTCGGACATGTCCCCGGCATCCACCAAAAGTGTGGTGGCATCCGGAAAAATGAAAAAAGCAGCATCCCCACGACCTGTATTAATATGGTGGATATCCAACATCCCATTTTCCCAAGGAGGTAATTGCCCACCTTTGTCTTGGGCCGCTACCACCATAATGGAGAAAAGAAAGAACATCAGCTTCATAGACTATCTGTTTACTGTAATTTCCAATTATTTTAAAATTGAGGTAGATAACACTTGTTTAGGAATGGTCTTGGTTTGATAATCTACATTCAGCCAACCACTACCACCACCATTAAACCATAATACTTGCAAGGGATAGCTCCCTGGCTTCAATACAATACTGCCATTCTTTTCCACCACACCATGATCTCCATCATTGTCCACAATCAATTCATTATTTACCCATAATTTACTACCGTCATCAGAATTGGTATAGAAGGTATATGCATCTTCCTTATCAATTTGAATATTTGTAGAGAACCTTACCACTGTATTGCTTCGGATCTCCTCCTTAATCTCATCCGAGGTAATTTCAAAGCAAGTTCCTCTATCATCAGGTTTTTTATTTTCCAAACTGGGAATACTCGATAAATTATCCAAATAAAATAACTCATACGCCACTGGTGGGACTGCGGATTTATCTTTTATTCTAAAAAAGGCATCAGAAACGATACTGACAATTTTCCCATTGCTAAAAATAGCACTTTTAACAACAACATTCTCCGTTGTCTTGACCGCTTCGGAATATAAAGAGGCATTTCCGCTAGGCATGGAGCCATCCAAGGTATACCTTATCTCACCAATGGAATTGGGATTTTCCATAATAATGGATGCAGAATCGTCATATAATCCCCCCGCCTTTTTATTGAGTACTGCAGCAGGTAGTATAATCGGTTCTTTAACCCTTTCGGTAGTGGGATAGTCATCCTTAAGATCAAAACCTTCAAAGGCATTTTTTACGGGTTTTCCAATCCAGGCCATAGGCGTTTTTATTCCCAAAGCAAAGGCAACAGTAGCTGCATTATCATATTGGTATACGGGGTATTTAAGCACATGGTTCTTCTTAACGGATTTTCCCCAAAGAATAAAGGGTATTTCTATTTCCTGTAAAGATTCGCCCCCATGTCCTTTGCCCAATCCGCCATGATCGGCACTTATGATCACCAATGTTTCATCTGCCATTCCTGATTCCCTAATAGCCTCCATAACATCTGCAAGCATCTCATCCGCTTTTTCTACGGATTTGTAATATTCAGGACTCCCATGACCATATTCATGTCCACCATGGTCCACATGATCAAAATGAATAAAGGTGAAGGTTGGTTTTTTATCTTTTATATAGGCACTGGCCATGGCCGCAGTCTCATCTTCGGAATTTGGACTTATATCATAATCTACGGCACCTTTCTCAAACAACCTCCCAAAATCCGTCCAATGATAAATGGCACCGATCTCCGCATTTTCCACGTGGTCATCGATCAACTGAAAGATGGTAGGGAAAAGGAAATCTTCACTTTGGGTAACTGCCGGCAATACAAAATTGTTTTTCTTCCAGCTATTGGAGGTAATCCCATGCTGCTCTGGCCCAGCACCCATAATCATAGAAGCCCAATTGGTACTGGAACTGGTAGGTAAAACAGCCCTTGCATGCATTGTGGAAGCCCCTTCACTTATTACCTTATCAAAGTTTGGGGTATTGGCATTTTCCAATCCATCGGGACTTAATCCATCAAAACCAATAACCACCACATGTTTTACTAGGGGTGATTGTTCCTTTTCGGTTGTGGCACAGGACCATAATAAAGACAATACCGCGAACACTACAAAAGTTTTTGAAAATACCGTCTTAAGGCAAATGTCACGTAAAGGGCTCTTAATTGTAGATAAAAAAGGGAGTTTCAGTACAAGATTGATTGTTTTCATTTTCTTAGCTTGTGGTTTAAGATTATAGAAGAGATGTAAATTTTATGTGACTAAGTTAAGTTAAATAGTTAATAATATTAAATTTTTGTAACTATAACTATAATTTTTGATTTTGGATGCCCCTACAAATAGCATAAAAAAAGTTTATGGATTTAAGTATGGCCCAGCCCATTTAAATTCATAAATAACAAGGCCATAGTGGTAGATCCACTATGGCCTTGAACAAATTATGCATCAGCTAGGGATTTGTATTGCTGATCAATATCTGCAAAAAGCCCTCAAAACCTATTTGGTGCCGAAAATTATTGTAACCACCATGGTATTTCACGGATCTTATCGTTCCCTGCCCCGAACTGTCTTTCAATGGCTGTGGCCACGTTTACCGTATTGTTGTTGTACTCAGAATTTGGATAGATCCATCGGGTGGGGGGTGTAGCGCCCGGCAATTGGGCAAAGGCCGGATAACCTGTCCTTAAATGGTCAAAATAGGCCCTCCAGCCCGATTGCAAAAAGCAGGTAAAATACTTCTGGGTCAGGATGAGCTCCATTTTCGCATCAGTTGTCAAGCCGTTATCAAATGCCACCTCGGTCCCCAAAAGATAGGTGTCGGCATCCGCAGGCTCAACATAGGATTCAAAATTCTTGGCATAGGTATTATAAAAATCGAAAGAGGCTTTTACCCCATTTTCATAATGTTCCTTTGCATCTGTAGCGATCCACCCACGAACGGATGCTTCGGCCAATACAAACTCCAATTCCCAATAGCCCATTATGTTGTGCGGCTCGGTGGTAGGGTCTGTAGTATATCTCAAGTTCACCTTGGAGACATCACCCGCAGCCGCCTTGTCGTTCACCTCCGCATATGGCGCCAAAGGATCACCCCCTTCGTAGGCCATAAAATCATCAATGGAAAGTCCCGCTTCCTTGGCATTTTTGGTCTGTCCGCAATAAATGAACAACCTAGGATCTTGCCTGTCCTGGAGCATTTCTATAAAGGTAGAGGACATGTACATCCCCGATCCGTACCCGCTGGAGTTGAATTCTGTATATCTGCTTCCTTCCTCGTCCAAAAAGACCAATTGGCCATTGTCCTCATTGGACGCCATTATGGGCTCGTTGTTGTAAATACCGGCAAAGATGCTTTCTAGGTTCAGATCTGCATCGCCTTCTTTTTTGGAAAGGGTCATTAGCACCTTAAGCCTAAAGGAATTGACCAATTTTTGCCATTTGGCCGTATTACCGGCATAAATGATATCGCCGGCGATAATATTGGTATTCCCTTCCAATAGGTCGTTCGCCTCGGACAATTCCTTTAAAATACCCACAAATACCTCTTTCTGGGTATCGTACACCGGCAGGTATTTCTCCTCCATTTCCCCCTTAAGGGCTTCACTATAGGGAATGTCCCCAAAGGTTAAGGTAAGGTTATAGAAGTAGTATGCCCTGAAAAATTTGGCAAGGGCCATGTACTCATCGCTCTCTATACGCTCAGCCTCCTGCATCATTTTGGTAACCTCGCCCAACATATTATAATCATCGAAACTGGCACGGTCCCAGCTGTAGTACTGGCCGCTGTTCTCCCCATCAGTCTGCACCAAAATACGCGAGGCGTACAAAGCCCCCGTACCATTTACCCTGAAGGCATTGCTTGCAATATTGGTCAATAACAGTTGTGGGTGTGTTTCACTAACGTTATTGGGGTTCTCGTTCAAATCTGTAAGGTCTTGACACCCCGAAAGGGCCATCAATACAGTTAAGCCGAATAAAATTCCTATTTTTTTCATTTTGTGTCTTTTTCTAAAATTTAACATTAACGCCTATACCTATATACCTCGTGGAAGGATCCTGTAAATTGTTATCGTTCCCAAAATCCGGGTCTATAATATCGGCCTTCTTCCATTCCAGCAAGTTATACCCGCTCAAGGTTACATCAAGGTTCTTGACCCCGTTGATGTTCGCCAGATCGGTAATATCATATTTGAAGGAAAGGGTCCTCAACTTAAAAAAGCTCCTGTCGAAAATATTGGCAAACTTTTTATTTTCCTTGTAGGTCACGGCAGCCCTATAAGGATATTGCTGTGACCAGGACTGCCAGCTTACAGCAGTGGTATTCTGGGCATATGTCCTAGTATCGGAAATAACATCCCCATTAACGTCCTGTACCAAGTCTCCACCTGTGACCTGTACCCCGTCAGGTACATATACCGGTACCCCGGCAGCGTATTCCGCATCCCTGAACTCGGTAGAATAGGGGTGCTTACCTCCCCACCACATTTTTTCAACGGTCAGTGAACGGATCAGACCGCCCCATACCCCGTCTATGCCTACATTTACGGTCAGATTCTTGTACTTAAAGCTATTCTGGAGTCCCAAGGTCCAACTGGGATCGTTATGGCCCAAAAGATGTGGGAAATTATCCTTAATGGGCATTCCGTTGGTCCCCAGAATCAAATCACCATCTGCCGACTTCTGCCATACGGTGGCATAATAACTATCCGCCCTATCGTTAAGCCTTAGGTTGTTATAAGTGGCATTGCCTTCATATATCTCCGTAAGCTTCTTGACCTGCCTGCTCCAGTTCACCGTTACGTTCCAAGAGAAATTCTCCATGGCCACGGGCTTGGCGTTAAGGACCACTTCCAGGCCGTTGGTGGTATATTCATTACCGTTCACTTTTCTATTCTCAAATCCCGATGTGTTTGAAATAGGCAGGTCTATGATCTGGTTCGTGTCCACCACATTATAATAGGTAAGGTCCAGAGCGATCCTGTTCTTTAAAAAGGCAGAACTTAGGCCAAGTTCGAACGAGTTGGAGCTTTCGGGCTCTATATTGGAATTTACAAGTCCGTTGGGATATTGCAGCTTTATATTCCCTCCAAAAACACCGCTATTGGTATAGTAGGACGATATACTGTAGGGGTTCAGGTCACTGGATACCTGTGCCCAAGAACCATAAAGCTTTAAATAATCAACGGCTTTTGGCATGGTTACATAATTGGAAACTACTGTACTCAAGGAAACCGATGGGTAGAAATAGGAACGATTTTCCTTAGGCAGGGTGGAAGACCAGTCGTTTCTCGCAGCGGCCGTTAAGAATACCGCGTCATAAAGGTCCACTCCAAGGGTGGCATAGACACTGTTGGTCGCCCTTTCCTCGTAATAGGTAGTCCCGGCAACATTGCCACTGGTATTGTTAAGGCTATAAACAAATGGCACCACAAGGCCATCCGTAGAATTGTATTCCTGCTGGTATTTTCTATAAAATGTAGAGGCACCTGCGTTGACGTCGAAGGAAATTTCCTCGGTCAAAGATTTGGTATAGGATGCCAGGACATCATAATCTATGGTCAACCTTTTGGAGTTCCAGGTCTTATAGTCCCCTTCCCTGGCATCGCCATAATTTAAATAGGTCTTGGGACTCTGTCTGTCTTCGAAAATATCCTGCATCACGGCCGAACCCCTACCCTGTAGGTTTAGACCTTCGGCTATATTGTACTTCAGCACCATCTGTGCATTGATCAGGTCCGCATCGTACTTCTGGTTAAGTTCGTTGGCTGCAAAATAAACGTTGTTGTACCAGGCGTAGTTAAAATTGGCCTGCCTATAGCCTTCCTGTCCGGGAATATACATATGTTCCTGTAGCTCCTTGCCATTGACATCGTCCCCCATCCAGATCAAAATGGTGTACATGTGGTTCTTTGGTCCGTACCCATGCCTCGGATAGTTGGGAGAATACACCTTATTATAGGACAATTTACTGTCCAAAGTAAGTGATTTGGAAAGGTTGGTGGTGGATTTAAAGGTCAGTCCCCCTGTCTTTAGTCCCGAATTGGGAACTCTATCCTTTTGGTCGGAGTAATTCCCTGACAAACGGAAAGATCCTTTTTCCGACTTGCTGGCAATTGAAAAATCCGTGCTGGAAATATATCCTGTGCCCATGAAATCCTTAAGGTTATCGTGGTATTCCCAAGGTGTGGGCACCCTGGAATAACGTGATTTATCATCGTATTGAGTGCCATAGACATCGCCCCACCAGGGAATGGTCTCACCAGTTACATTGTCCAAGATGGGACTGTTCCACTGGGATACCATAACACCAGGTTCAAATTTTGGCCCCCAGATCATATCCCCATCGGAAATACCGCCATCCTTGCCATCCCAAAATTCGTATTTACCGTTGGAACCATTGCCGTACTCGGTCTGTGTTTCAGGAAACACCGTAAAACCGGCCGAAACCATTGTATTATGGGAAACCGAAATTTCCAATCCGTCCACCTTGGCATTTTTGGTAGTTATCAAAATAGCACCATTTCTACCCCTGGAACCGTAGAGCGCAGAGGCCGTAGTGCCCTTGAGCACGTTTATATTGGCAATGTTATTGGCGGAAACATCATAAAAATCCGTTTCTACAGCTATACCGTCTATAACGATCAAGGGTGATTTTCCCCTAAGGGAAAAAGATGGCTTTTGAAAAAGTCCGGTGGGATTGCTGACCGTTAGACCCGCCACCTGGCCCGTGAACAGGTTCCCCACGTTGGGGGCGTTTATTTCCTCTATAATATCCACATCCATTTTTTGGGTGGAATAACCGATCTTCTTCTCCGCCCTAGTAATACCCAAAGCCGTTACAACCACCTCATTCAATTTTTCCGAATCGGGAAGAAGTACTAATTCCGCTGACGTCTTGCCAGCTGTGGCTATCTCCATTGGAATATATCCTATATAGGAAACCAGGAGGATATCGCTTACAGAATTTAAC
>TARA_R110000868_G_scaffold142759_8_pt1 | contig 11618 bp, 13 predicted proteins | sample TARA_R110000868 | Tara Oceans TARA_R110000868 (sample SAMEA4397489) | marine metagenome | biome: Polar Biome; feature: [SRF] surface water layer (ENVO:00010504); material: water (ENVO:00002006), including particulate matter (ENVO:01000060) such as... | depth 5 m | reverse complement strand
CGCAAGGCGCAGACGAAGCGCAGCAGATGACCCGGCGCTGGGTGTCGGAGTTCGGCGGCTTTCTCGGGCTGCGCCCGTCAGACCTGGTGGGCATGGAGGGCATCACCAAACGCGACATGAAGGACTACATGCCGCCTTCAGATGCTGACATCAGCGGCGTTGGTGTCGAGGCGCACTGGCTGGGCCAATACTTCGAATGGGATTCGCACCGCAATGCGCGCGAGGCGGTGATGGCCGGCATGCAATATCAGTTGCCCAGCCCAGCTAACTGGTGGCCGGAAGAGAACCAGGACAACGCCATGACCGGGCTGCACGATCACATGATGTTTCGCAAGTACGGCTATGGCCGCGGCTGCGCGCAGATCAGCGTGGACATTCGCAATGGCAAGGTGAATCGAGGGTTTGCCGAGCGGTGGGTGACTGAACACGATCACCTGTTCCCCGAAGTGTATGCGGGCGTGCCGGTGGGGGCGGTGCTTGAGCGCATCGGCATGACGCGCGCTGAAATGGATGTGATTATTGGGAGGTTCGCGGCATGATTACACAGAGAAAACTCAAAGCGGTGATTGCATACGACCAGGCCACTGGGAAATTCTCTTGGCTGGCAAGGCCACGCATTCGTGCGGGTAAGGTTGCTGGTTGTATGCGGCCAGATGGTTACATCGACATATGTGTATCCACTGAGCATTACTTGGCGCATCGATTAGCATTCTTGTGGGTGACAGGGGAATTCCCTGCTCAACAGGTCGATCACATCAACGGGATTCGTTCTGATAATAGATGGGAAAATCTGCGAGAAGCTGATTACAGTTTGAATCAACAAAACCTTCGCAAAGCTAAAACGACCAGCACTACAGGATACTTAGGCGTATCAAAGAATGGAAAGCGATTTCAAGCGGTTCTTAAAGTAAATGGTGTCCGGTATCGATTCGGAACACACGACACGCCAGAATTAGCGCACGCCGCATATGTGAAAGGCAAGAGAACGCTGCATCCGGCGGGAACTCTCTGATGCCTCTCGCGACAAGAATAATCCCGACTTTATTATGCAGAGGACGCGCATTGATAAAGGGGCAACAGTTTTCCAGTTGGCGCTCGGTAGGCGTGGCGATGCAAGCCGCGAGGATTCACGCCATGCGCGGTGTGGATGAGTTGTGCATTCTCGACATCGGCGCGACACCGGAAGGGCGCGGGCCTGACCTTGACCTGGTGCGCGAGTTGTCGGAGGCCTGCTTTATCCCGCTGACGGTCGGCGGCGGCGTGCGCTCGGTTGCCGACGTGAATAACCTGCTGCGGGCCGGCGCGGATAAGGTGGCGATCAAGACCGCGGCGATTAAAGACCCGACGTTAATCCGCACGCTGGCAGACCGCTTTGGCAATCAAGCCATCACCGTCGCCATCGATGTCCCGCACGGCGACGATTACGAGATATGTGCAAGCGCTTGGGCGTTGACATCCGAGGAGCAGGGGGCGGGCGAAATCATGCTTACCGCGATGGGCCGCGAGGGCATGCTAAACGGCTACGACCTCGGGCTTATCGGTTCGGTGTCAGGCATCGTGTCCATCCCCGTCATCGCCCACGGCGGCTGCGGCACCTACGAGCACATGCTGCAAGCGGTGAGGGCCGGCGCGTCGGCGGTGGCTGCGGGGGCAATGTTTCAGTTCACGGACAACACGCCGGCCGGGGCTGCCGAATACCTGCACGCCAACGGTATCGAGGTTCGCATGAGGGAGGCGGCATGAACCTGATCAGCGTCTACAACACACAAGCCGAGCCGGTGCTCTACGAACTGCTGCGCGAGCGCACGCCGGGGCAATCCATCAGCCACAAAGGTATGCCAGCGTGGGACGAGCATGTGCGCTTTGTGCGCTCCAAGCCGTATCACGCGTGGCTGTTGATTGAGCATGACGGCATCGCGGTTGGCTCTGTCTACGTGACGCATCAAAACGAAATAGGGATATTCATCTTCAACGACCATCGAGGTCACGGCTATGGCAAGTGGGCGGTGCAGGAGGTTCACCGTCTGTTCCCCGGCCCGCACCTCGCCAACATCAACCCGAGCAATGACACGTCGCGCGGCTTTTTTGAAGGGCTGGGCGCGAAACTTGTGCAAGTAACTTATCAACTGGGATCAACCTGAGGAGGTTTTATGACAATGCAGATGACAACGAAACGTGAAACAGTGGGGCAGTTGCGGGCGCCGGTGGCGGTGCCGGAAGCGCCCGAGCATTTGAAGGCGATCGCCAGTGGCTCGCTGGTCACCCTGGTGGCGCTGATGTTCTGGAAGTTGCGAAATCAGTATCCAGACTTCGCAGTGACGTTCACCGAACACGACATCAAGGGCATGCAGGATTCGATGCAATACACCGAGCAGGCGCCAAAGCTGTGGGCCAAGGCGGCCCAGACCTACGTGGCATTCGGCGTGAAGGACGAGAGTACCGGCGACATGATCCGCGTCGAGGAAAACAACGAGGCCGATCTGGATATCAAGGAGCAGGCGCGTAAGGTGCGCCGCATCAAGGAGTCTGCCGGCAACCTGGTGGCGACGGCGCGCACCGAACTCTCGCAGGGCATCACCAGCAACGACACCATCAACACGCTGTGCGAGGGCCTGCTGGCGCTGGCAAAAGAATGAACGCGCCATTTATCATCGCGGAGATGTCGGCCAATCACCTGGGCGGGCTGGATCGAGCGCTTGCCATCGTGGATGCAGCCGCTGATGCTGGGTGCGATGCCGTTAAGTTGCAGACGTGGGACAGGATGAGCGTCGATCACACGCCGCTGTCAGAAGGCCCATGGAAAGGGCGCAGCCTGGTCGATCTTTACGACGAGTGCAAAACCCCTTGGGCGTGGCACAGGCCGATATTCGAGCGTGCGGCAGAGCGCGGCATCATGGCGATCTCGACGCCCTTTGACGCGGTGTCGGCTGATTTTCTGGACACGCTGGGCTGCCCCATGTTCAAGATCGCCAGCTTTGAAATCACCGACCTGGAACTGATACGGCATGTGGCGAGCAAGGGCAGGCCCATGTTGCTGAGTACCGGCATGGCGCACCACGACGAAATCGCTCAAGCGCTGCATGCCACTGGCACGGCACGATACCGTGATCGAGGTGTCACCCTGCTCAAGTGCACCAGCGCCTATCCCGCCAAAATTGCCGATGCCAACCTGCTGGCGATGGAATCGATGAAGGCGTTTGGCTGCCATGTGGGCCTGTCGGATCACACCCTCGGCACGGTAGCGGCAGTGGCCGCGGTTGCTCTTGGCGCCACGGTAATCGAAAAGCACCTGACGCTGCTGCGTGCTGACGGGGGGCCCGACGCCGCATTCTCCGCCGAGCCCGACGAGATGACAGAACTGGTCACGCAATGCCGCGCCGCCGCGGCTGCGCTGGGTGACGTGCGCTTTGGGCCGAGCGAGGCGGAGCAATCGAGCCTGCATTACCGGCGCTCGCTGTGGTCGGTGCGCGGCATACGTGCGGGGCGTGTCGTTGAGGCTGCCGATATCCAAAGCCTGCGCCCCGCGACCGGGGCCCCACTGTCGGAATACTCACGACTGATCGGCATGCGCGCGTTGGTCGATATCCCAGCCAACACCCCCGTGAGGATGGAAGATTTTGGGCGCTAAAGTATTCGAGAATGGACTGACAACGGCGCAGGAGCGCTTCTGCATAGAAGCCATCAAACCGAACGCCACCAACTCGGGCGCCTACCGAATCGCCTTCCCCAAGTCAAATAAGTGGAAAAACACCACCGTCGCCGAGGAGGCCAGCCGCCTGACAAAGCACCCAGCGGTGGCGGCCAAACTCAAGGAACTGCGCGAGCGCATCAACGAATTGGGCATCGTCAGCGTCGAAGAGGCGATGAAAATCCTGTCGATGATGAGCCGCGCCGATATCCGCAAGTGCTACGACGATAATAATAAACTCAAGAATATCCAGGATATTGATGACCAGACCGCCATTGCGCTGGTCGAGGTGTCGACCAAGGATGGCAAGGCCAAGTTGGCCAATCGCAAGGATGCCGTGGAAACCATCCTGAAATGGCACGGCGCCAAGGCGGCCATGGGACGCGCCGAGGATGCCGGCGATACCGCACTGATTGAAGGCCCAGCCAACGCCTATGACCTCGCAAGGCGGATCGCGTGGGCGCTGGGGCAGGCACCCAAAAAGCAAATCACTGGCGGCACTACCACCTAACCCACATTGAAATTCCGGCGCGGTTAATCTTCGGCGCAACTGCTGAGAGGTTAGCCTATGACGCGTCAAATCGGAACGCTGCACCCCACGGATCAAGTCCCTGTCCCGCCGGATACTGTCACCACTTTTCTGATGACCGGCGGTTCCAGCGCGCAGGCCGCCGATTGGCTGTCGAGCGGTTCCACCGCAGCGGCAAGTGCCGCAGTCGCCGGTGTGCATATCGTTCGCATCACGCCGCTGACCACCGCAGGCGGCACGTTTTTCTGCGCGGCCAACCTGATGTCCACCGCGGCGGCAGTCCCTACCAGCGGCACCAGCATCGCTTCCACCGGCGTCAGTCATCCGGTGATGGCGGCAACCTTATTCCAAGTGCCAGGCGGTAGTACCGGATTCTCGTTTGCGGCCTTTTCGTCCGGCATCGTGCAAATGGAGCAGTGGCGCAAGTAATTGATTTTTAGAGGATGAGGAAGCGAGCCGGACGTTTCCGGTCTCCCTGCGGTAACACCGCCGGGGCTTTAAAAGGAGTTCACCATGGCTGTTCTTGCTCTTGAAACAATCCGCAACACAATTCGTACGCAACTGCACGGGCGTCGCCTCGGTTTGGATACGACCAAAGATGAGGTAACCACCTTCGGCGGCAGCCAAATGCGCGGGGGTTTTTTGGTCGGCCATATTGGCGACCGACTGCCAATCCAGTTCGTCGGCACGACCGCCGCATCAACGCTGTATTTCGGCGGTTATGTGGAGCTCGCTACGGCGCCGTCCACGCAGACCTTCAATGCCCCGATCCCTGGCGCTCGCGTGACCATCACGCAAACGGCAACATCGACGGCCGGCCAGCAAATCAAACTCACCAACGGCAACTTCAACTCGTCCACCGGTAGTTCGGCGATCTCCATGTTCCTGTGGGGGCAGGGCGCCAGCGTGACGTTGTTGGGGTTGTCGACGGCCATTGCGGCGGTCATTAGCGGGCTTGGGCAAACCACGGCACAAGTCAGCTTTTCGACTGCTGCCTGATCGTTTTTTTCAACTCCTGAGGAGGAGCGTATGCAACAGGCACTTAAAGTAGGGCCGGACGGTTATCGCCACATCGCCATCATTGGCAGTGCGCCGAGCTCTGTCCGGCTGGCACCTTACCACGACCAAACATGGGCGATCTGGGGTTGCTCGCCCGGCGTTTACGGGCAGGTTCCTATTGGCCGTACGGACGTTTGGTTTGAAATGCACCGATGGGAGCCGCCACTGGCCGGCGACCCCAGCAATGCAGCCAACAAGCCGTGGTTCAGTCCCGAGTATGTGCAGTTCATGCAACAACACAAGGGGCCGGTATTTTTGGCTGGCCCGAATCCGGAAGTAACCAACCCTGTGCCGTCGGTTCTGAGCGGCGTGCGTTTTCCGTTCGAGGACTACGTTGCCAAGTATGGCCCGTATTTCTTCGCATCATCGATGTCGTGGATGCTGGCGCATGCGATCGAACTGCTGGCGCCGCGCGCGGCTGCCGGTGAGGACGTGTCGATCGGCTTGTGGGGCGTGGATATGGCGGCCAACAGCGAATACGCGTGGCAGCGGCCGGGGTGCCAACATTTCATCGGGCTGGCGCGCAAGCTGGGCATCAGGGTGGTGTTGCCGCCAGAGTCCGACCTGATGCAGCCGCCGACGCTATACGGCATCAGTGAATATCACCCGCGGCACGCCAAATTGCTGGCGAGGTTGAATGAATTCAAGGCGCGCGAGGCAATGTTGGCCGGACAGATCGGCGCGGCGAATACGGAGTTGATGCACATCCGCGGCGCGATGGACAACATGCAATACATCTTTAACACATGGATTGATGACATCGACCCCGGCGTGGACATCACCAGCGCGGTGTCGCTGGCCGGCGTGGCGTTGTCGCGGCCCGAGGCACAGGTGGCGGCGGTGGAGAAGTTTGAAGAGCCGGTGGTGCTTACTTTCCCAGCTCCCCCGCAAGCCCAAGTGCGAAAGGCCAGCAAGCGTAAATGACCACCGCGCTCCTCGATGACATCATAGAACGATTCGGCAGCTTACCGCCGGATGAGCGTTCTGCTGTCGCCGCGGACGCGCGCGAAGTCACTGCCAACATGGTCTGGGTGCCGAATCCCGGCCCCCAAACCGAGGCTTTCAAATGTGAGGCCGACGAACTGTATTACGGCGGGCAGGCCGGTGGCGGCAAGTCTGATCTGGGTATCGGGCTCGCCATCACCAAGCAGTCGCGCTCGCTGATCCTGCGCCGGTATAACGATGATGCGAAATCCTTGGCAGAACGTGCCATGGGCATTGTCGGCAGCCGTGACGGTTACAACGGGCAGGAACTGCGCCTGCGCCCGCCGTCGATGCCGGGGAAACAAATTGATTTCGGCGGATGCAAAGACCTCTACGACCGCGAGCGGTATAAGGGTGACCCGCATGACCTGATTGTGTTCGACGAGATCCCCGACTTTTTGGAGGCGCAATACACCTTCATCATCGGCTGGAATCGCACAACCGATCCGAACCAGGCGTGCCGGGTGGTATGCACCGGCAACCCGCCGACCACGGCCGAAGGATTGTGGGTGATCAAACGCTGGGCGGCGTGGCTAGACCCCAATCACCCAAAACCCGCTCGCGACGGTGAGTTGCGCTGGTATACCACGGGCAATGATGGGAAGGAACTCGAGGTGGACGGGAAAGGCCCGCACATCATCAATGGCGAGGCGATCATGGCCCGCAGCCGCACGTTTATCCGCGCGCGCCTTTCCGACAACCCCGACCTTGCCCACACCGATTATGACGCGACCCTGGCAGCGCTGCCGCCGGAACTGCGCGCCGCCTACCGCGATGGCCGTTTTGATGCGGGGCTAAAAGACAAGCCATTCCAGATCATCCCGACGGCATGGGTGCGCGAGGCGATCGCACGATGGGCGCAATACGATGGCCGACCGCCACCCGGGGTGCCGCAGTGCGCGATAGCCGCTGACTGCACCGGTGGTGGGACTGACCCGCTGGTGATCGGCGCCCGATACGACGGATGGTTCGACAGGTTTGAAGTGGTGCCGGGTAAAGACATCCCGATGGATAAGATAGGGCGCGTCACAGCCGGCTACATCGTCACCCACCGGCGCGACCAAGCCGTGATGATCATCGACATGGGCGGCGGCTACGGCGGCGCGGCCTACGAGCACCTGAAGTCGAATTTCGAGCCGGACGCGCTGCACCCCAAGGTGATTGGCTACAAGGGCGCCGAAAAATCAACCCGGCGCAGCCACGACAAGCAGCTTGGATTCAAGAACAAGCGCACCGAGGTGCTGTGGCGCTTGCGTGAAGCACTCGACCCCGGCCAAGCCGGCGGATCGCCCATATCCCTGCCGGACGATCAGGAGATGGTGGCCGACCTCACGGCGGTAAGTTATGAGGTGCGCGGCAGCGAGATTGTTGCCGAGACCAAAGAAGACGTATGCGCGCGGCTGGGGCGCTCCACGGACAAGGGCGACACGGTTTGCATGTGCTGGTCGGCGGGGCCAACTGCCTCGACGGATGGTGCAGTTTGGGACTCACAGCGGAGGGAGATGATGCCGTTTGGGAAGCGGCCAACCGTAATTATGAGCAGCAGACACGCAAGGAGATAAAATCATGGGCGGACTTTTTGGTGGTGGTGGTGGCGGATATACTCCCCCTCCGGTAATTACCCCTCCCCCGGTGATGCCGGTGCCGGACGATGAAAAGGACAAGGCCAAGCGGTTGCAGCGCCTACAGTCGGCCGCCGCCGCGCGCGGGCGTCAAAGCACGTTTCTATCGAATGACGCCACCAATTCTGACACGCTGGGCGGGTAGCCATGACGCCCAAAGAGTTGCGCGAGCAGGCGGATCACCTTTTCACCAAAAAGCTGCCGCTGAATAATCTGCACCAGGAAATCGCCGAGAACTTTTATCCGGAACGGGCTGATTTTACGACTAAGCGATACCTGGGCGACGATTACGCCGGCAACCTGATGACCAGCTACCCGACGCTGTGCCGGCGCGATCTGGGCGACTCGATCGCCACCATGCTGCGCAATACCTCGCAGCCGTGGTTTGAGATGGCGACCACCGACCCGCGGCGCGAGGACAACGAAGCCAAGGCGTGGCTGCAATGGGCGACCGGGCTGCAACGGCGCGCCATGTATGACCCAGACGCCGCGCTGAACAAGGCGTGCAAGCTGGGCGACCACGACTTCGCCACGTTCGGACAGGCCGTGCTAACGGCGCGTCTGAACCGCGACGGCGACACCCTGCTTTATCGATGCTACCACTTGCGCGACGTGTCATGGATGGAGGACGAGGACGGCAAAATCTGCTGCGTCTTTCGCCGATGGAAACCCGCCTGCCGCGACCTGGTGCGTCTTTTCGGCAAGGGCAGTTATGCGCGCCCGAAAAACAGCGTGCATGCCAACATCACCCGCATGGCAGCAAAAAAGCCGTTTGAAGAAGTCGAATGCCTGCACATGATGGTGAAGTCGGATATGTACGACGACAAAGACAACAAGCCCTGGCGCTCGATTTATTACGATTGCCAAAACAATCACGTCATGGAATCGGTGGGCCAGTGGACTAAGGAATACGTGATACCGCGCTGGCAGACGCTGGGATCGCAATACGCCATATCACCGGCCACCACCATCGCCCTGCCCGATGCCCGCTTATTGCAGGCGATGACGGCGACGATCCTCGAGGCCGGGGAGAAGATCGTCAACCCGGCGATGATTGCTACCCAGCAGGCGGTGCGCTCGGACATGGACATTACACCGGGCGGGGTGACGTGGGTTGAATACGACTACGACGAACGGCTGGGCGCCGCGCTGCGCCCCATGACCACCGACGCCAAAGGCATGCCGCTCACGCAGGAGATGCAAAGGGACTGCCGAGCGTTGCTGTCGCAGTGTTTTTACCTCAACAAAATAAAGCCGTTTTTACCGTCACAAGACAAGGAAATGACCGCCTTCCAGGCAGGGCAAATCGTGGCGCAATACATCCGCGATGCGCTGCCGCTGTTCGAGCCGATGGAGGCGGAATACAACGGCGCGCTGTGCAATGAGACATTTGAAGTGTTGATGCGTGGGGGCGCGTTCGGGCCGCCGCAGACGATGCCGCGCAGCCTACAGGGCGCGGACATTAAATTTCACTTCAAAAGCCCCTTGCATGAGGCCATCGAAAGCCAGAAAGGGCAGAAATTCCTGCAAATGGGGCAGATGATCGCGCAGGCCATGCAGCTTGATAAGAGCGTGGCGGCACTTCCAGATGCGGCCGTCGCCTTGCGGGACGCTCTGGATGGCATCGGCGTGCCGGCGAAGTGGGTGCGCAGCGAGGTCACCGTCGAACAGATGAAGGCGCAGGCCCAGGCCCAAGAACAGGCCGCGCAACAACTGGCAATCGCTCAACAGGGTGCTGACGTGGTGCAAAAACTCGGCGGCGCGGTGAGCGATATGCAGATGGCAAAGGCAGCATAGGTGCCAGAACAACCAACCAGGCCCACAGGCACCGGCAAGGTCAGGCCAAAACAAGAGCCGATCAGCGCGCTGGCCGAGCATGCGCCGTGGATGCCGGTTGCCTGTGGCCCCGAGATTGTTGGGGCGTTGCAATCCTTGTGGCGTGGTGACGCGCTCCCGCACCAGCAAAAAATGGCGATGGAATGGATTGTTCGTATGAGTGCCAACGGCGGGGCGCTGTTTTTCCCCGGCGAAGCGGGCAGGCGTGACACTGATTTTGCGTTGGGCCGGCTATTTGTCGGGCAGCAGATCGAAGCGTTATTGAAAGTCAAACTACAGAGGAGCGGCGAGCATGGCTGAAGATCAAGGAGGACAGCAGCAACAGGAGAGTTTCAATCCGCAGGAGGCACGCAGTTACCTGCAAAACTTTGGGCATTCGGTGGACAGGATACCGGAAACCGAGTTGCCGACCCTGTATACCACGGTCAAGGGCAACGTCGATAAGATGACCCAAACGCATGTCGAAACCGCAATCAAGGAACGCGGCGAATTCGGCCCAAACTGGCGGCAGGCGCTTGCGGGCGAAGATGCGGACGCGCTCAAGACGCTGGAACGCATGCAGCATCCGAAGGATGTATTCAAATCCTACAGCGAACTGCGCACCAAGTTGAGCAAGGGCGAACTGAAATCCAGCTCACCGTTCCCCGAAAAAGGCACGGATGAGCAGAAGGCCGCGTGGCGTGCCGAGCAGGGCATCCCGACAAAGCCAGAGGAATACCAGGTCAAGGCGCCGCAGGGCGTGGTGTTCGGCGAAGATGACAAGCCGTATATCGATGGCTTTTTGAAGCATGCGCACAGCAAGAATATGACGCCGGCCGCGGTGAATGACGCCATTTCCTGGTGGGGCGAGGAACGCGCGCGCCGGCAGGAAGCGGCGGCAGAGGCCACAACGGATGCCAAAAAAGCCACGGATGACGCGCTGCACGCCGAGTGGGGGCCGGAATACCGACCAACCATGAACCGCATCGATAATTTGCTGGGCGCGACGGTGGCTGACGAGACTTTGCGCCAGGGCATCAAGCAATCCGTCGCCACCAATCCGGAATTCGCCAAATTTATGGCGACCGTGGCATTCCAGTTGAATCCGACATCGACCTTGACGCCGGGTGATGCGGGCGCATCGGTCGGCAGTATTGAAGACGGCCTCAAAAAGATTGAGGGCGTGATGCGCAGCAACCGCAGCGCCTACAACAAGGACGAGAAGATGCAGGCCGACTATCGCAACCTGCTTACCGGGTATCAGCGGCTTTCCGGCAAAGCGTGGGGTCAAAAATAGCCATACCCACATCGAAATGGAGCCGTGCTTACACTCGGTTCCAATCGATGAGCGGGGAGACCCGCAAATTGACCAACTACCAGTAGCACGGCCCCAGATGGTCGGGCGCAGGCCCCGCAAGGACAACCCTGCATAAGACCGCGATGGACAACCCGCGCGACGGTTGAACTTTTAATCGTTACGTCTAAGGAGATCCATTATGCCCGATTCAGCATTTCAAACCCAATACCGGCAGGAGCAGGTTGCCGCTTTTGAGGCAGGCGCCTCGTTGCTGCGCGAAACTGTTACCACCGAAGCGGACGTGCATGGCAACGTCGCCGTGTTCCTCGTTGTAGGTTCCGGCGGTGCAACCGCTGTTACCCGCGGCGCCAACGGCTTGATTCCGTCGCGCGCCGATTCCAACACCCAGAACTCCTGCACGCTCTCCGAGTGGCATGACCTGGTGCGCAAAAACAACTTCAACATCATGGCGTCGCAGGGCAACCAGCGCTCGATCATGCAGATGACCACCATGAAGGTGATCAACCGCAAGATCGATGACCAGATTATCACCGAGTTGAATGCCGGCACGGTGACAATCGGCGGCGCCAGCACCATACCGGATGTCAGCCTGTTCCAAAACGC
>TARA_R110000868_G_C10968444_1_pt1 | contig 11620 bp, 20 predicted proteins | sample TARA_R110000868 | Tara Oceans TARA_R110000868 (sample SAMEA4397489) | marine metagenome | biome: Polar Biome; feature: [SRF] surface water layer (ENVO:00010504); material: water (ENVO:00002006), including particulate matter (ENVO:01000060) such as... | depth 5 m | reverse complement strand
CCCCCCCCTATAAGGGGGGGGGTGGGGGTAACGCGCAAATTTACCCAACAAAACCCCTAAAAATTTCAAAAATAAAATAACTATTTAGCGGCGCGCTCGCGCAAAAAAAAACCCTCGCCGGCTCCATTGTACCGGCGAGGGGTTAAAAATGTCCCTATGGGGCTAAAATTGGCCTTATTTCAATGTATCGTAACGACTGTTATATTCGTCCCAATAAATCGTAATAGGTTCGATAGAGTTTGCACTTCTCAAAAATGTAGCCTCTAAGGTACTTGTACCGTCCTTGTTTTTTTCAATACTTAACTCGCTTTGTGCAAATCGAGATGCAAAGCTACCAAGGTGCCCAAGTGAAAAATTTGTCCCTTTGTTTTGATGTAGGACGGCAATAATAACGACGTTGTAAATATCAAGTATTCGTTTAATGAAAGTTACCGCCGCTTTTGCTTCTCTTACGTCGTTAATATCGTTAACCAAGTCAATAAGGCCGTCAATAGCAACGACGCCGACGTTTGGGTTGGTTTGGCAAATTGTTTCTATAAGGTTTTTTATTTGTTCACAATCTAATGAACGAGCGCTAAAAACGTCAAAGTTTGGCACCTGTCCAAGTGGCCGCCCTGTATGCAACGCCAAGCGCCGGAGCGAGTGATAAAGCTCGTATTTGCTTTGTTCGGTATCTATTAAAACGACTTTACTTTTGGCTTGAGGTAACGAGCCGCGCAAATAAAAAATAGATTCGCTTAAAATAAGGCCGGCTAAAATTGCGTGTAAAAAGGTTGTTTTGCGAGCTTTGGGCTTGCCGGTAACAACGACCAAGGAGCCAAGCGTCCCAATAATATTGTCGCGGCTGCTTAAACAAACGGTTTGGTCATAGTCAGACTTTCCAAGGTCAAACCTAAATTCTTTAAGGTCAACGGTGGCGTTAAGGTCGTATTTGGGTATTAATAAATTTTGCATATGTTTTTGAATAAAAAAAGGCCGGCACTAAAAGAGGCCGGCCTTGGTTGAAAAATAGATTATAAAAAATCGCTCACCTTTAAATATCCTATACTCGTAGCGTCGCCGCCGGTTGCGTTTATATACTTAATCGCTAAGGCTTTCCACTTTGCGAGCTCGTTGTATTCGCTTTTTGGTACTCGCTCCGTTAGCGCTATAAGTACCGATTCAACGAGTAAACTTTCCGCCTCAAGGACGGCGCGTAATAATCGCAAATTATTATCAAACTCCTTTAGTTGGGTTGGTGGTATTTGGTGGCGAGCGGCTTGTAAAGTTTTTACCAAGGTGGTCAATTTGGTGCCGGTTTTATCTAACAAGCCAATTGCTTCGTGCAACCTAAAATCGTTTTGCGTCATAAGATTAATTTTTGTGGCATACTTTTAGCCTTTAAAAAAACGTAAGCAACAACGGCGCTAAGGGGGACTATGTTTTGTTTGTCCTTATCCAAGGCGTCAACGTTAAGAATAACAACGCTATCCTTATCACCAAATTTTATAAAGCCGACAAATTCGCCGCAAATAGTACCGCCGTCAATCGTATGTACTTCAACGGCTTGGTTTTGAGTTATATCAATGTTGTTCATATTTTTTCTGTTTAGATTGTAATTTAAAAAGGTGTTGCTCAATAGCGTGCTCAATAGCTAACAAATGGCTGTCCTCTGATAAAAAGGCCGTTTTACGTAATAAGTGAGGCGCTTTTTTAAGCTCCTCAAATTGCAACTGAATAGTTTTAAGGCCGTCCTTTTTTATAGCGCGTTTTATTTCTGCTTTTTTTTCAACAAAGGCGCTCTCTTTATTTTTGGAAAGTATTTCGGCAATTTTTAGCCGCTCGGTTCTGCTTAATTTTTCGGGCTCCATAACGTTTAATTTTCGGGTTGTTCAAGTATTGAGAATGTTATTATTTTAGCCTCAAGCGCGACGCCGTTAGCGCCGTCAAAAATGAACCTTTTAAGCTCCTCGCTTGTCAAAATACTATAATCTACTGAGCTGCCAAACTCCTCAAGGCGCGACAAATCGTAATATAGATTATTGTCAATCCTATACTCGCCGCCGCTTATTAATATCGCCTCACGCCTATACGCTTGCCAATTAGCGCCGTCAACTTGACTATAAGCCTTTAGTTGTGCAAACCGAGATATACCGACATAATCAATTAAGCGAGGGGGCACCGCCTCCGGTTTTATTACCCTACTCATTAGCGCCTCCTATCTCATTAACAGCAACGGCAAAAGTACCTTTTACGAGCTCTATAAAGATAAAAAGGTCAATAGTTTCAAGCTCCTTTATACTATCGCAATCCTGTTTAAGCCACCATAATAAGCGCGGCCTCATAGCCAAAAAACCGGCGGCAAAAGCTAATTGTTGCAACTCGTCAAAGGTTACATTCATAACGCAAAGCTCGTCCTCATTTGTGAAATTTAAAAGAATTAACGGCTCAAGGTCAATTGGTACGTCGGCGAGCCAATCGGCACCGGACGCGTTGGGGTTAGGGTTGATAGATTTAGCGCGGCGCGCTTTTTGTAATTCTGATAGTGCAAACACTACCGGCGAGAGTTGGGCGCTTTGGGCGCAAATAGAGAATTTTTGCATATTAATTTAAATTAGATATTGCAAACTAATATAAAAAAAAACGAAAAAAAAAACCCCAAAGGAGTTTTAATTTTAAAGCCCAAGGCTTGAGTGTTTAAATAAGTATTTTTTGTAGAGTGGCGGCTTGCAATTTAGCATTGCGTTTAAGCGTGCCGGCCTTGAGTGTTACAAAGTTGGAGTTTTTAAGTATTCGCTTAATAGCCTCGTTAAGAGATTCAAACGGTGTACCATACCGGCTAAAGTGTTTAATATCTAAAGGAGCACCAACGGCAAGCGCGCCGGTTGCAAAAAAGTTATTTGCGGCCAATAGTTTCAAATTGCCCTTGTTTTTTGAATAGCTCAACATTGCCAAGGCGTCGGGGTTAATTGCGGTTTTGTTGGTTGCGGCGGCAAAGTAAAGGCCGTACTTGGCAACGAATTGTTGATATGTCAGATTCATAATATAGCGCTATTTTGCTCTAAAAAGGTTGAGCTTTTTTTTTTGAATAATAAAGCGGCTCCTATAATTAGCGCCGCGCTAAGTAAGCCGCCGCCGGTTGCATTATAAGGAAAGTTTTTTTGAAAGTCCTTAACCCTGTTGAGCCACCCTTTTAGAAAAACTTTTTGCGCCGGATCCTTTGAAACTATGGCTAATAAGAAATTTTGCCGTACCGTCCAAAGCGTTTTGTATAGAGTTGTTTGGTTTGCGCTATTAGCCGCGTCAATTGTTTGTTTGTCAAAAGCTCGCGTTTTGCGAATAGGCGCTTTTAAAGAAAGTAGAGCGTTTTGCAAATGGTTTATAGCATTGCCGGAGCCGGAGCCCCACGCAAATTCTGCAAGCGTCAAACCAATAGCGGGGGTTTTATATTGGTTACCTTTTACGCTAAGCAAAAATTGCCAAAGTATTTGTTTGCATTGGTCACGCGTTAGGCTTATAAAATTCTCGTAGGTCGGAGCCACGCCAATAGATTTGGCGTAATATTGAAATGTTGGCCAAATAATACCTCTATTGGTATGGTATTGACCGGACGCCACAAAACGCGCCGCGCGGTCGTTAGGGTTGCGGCTAAGGCCGCCCTCCCAATCTAAAACGTATTTGGCAAAGGCTGCAAATTGTGGCGAGCTGTAAGTTATCATTTAGCCACTTACTAAAGCTGTTTGTATAGAGGCGGTTGTTGTACCGTTAACAAAGCCGGCGGGCGTATAAAAAGCAACCCCAAGCGATTCGTTAGTAGCTAACGATACCGTAAACTCCGCAGCCCCATTAAACCAATGATAACCCACCGACGCGCGGGTTGTTAGCATTACTTTATGGTCAAGGAAACCGTCCGCAATATTGGCGAAAGAAACGTCCCAAGTGTTGCCGGTTACATAGCCGGAAATTACAGCGTCAAAAGCGCTCCCTACGACATACACAACAACGGCTATATTGGTCGCCGCGTTTGTAGTATCTAAAACAAGCTGTATTCTCGTTGTTATAACTCGCGCGCCGGTTGCAACCGCTACAACGATAGGAGAAGTAGAGCGGCAAATAAAACCCATAGCACCATAAGCGGCGCCGCTTGTCACTTGGGTTTGTTGGCTTCGCGCTAAGGAGCTCACGCCGGTAACGGCAAGCGAGCCGTCGGCGGCAAGTTTTAGAATTTGGTATGTACCGGTGCCGGACGTTCTGCCCATAATTGGCACGCCGGCGTCGCACTGTTTGGCGACTGAATCGTTTGGCCTTTGTCTTATCATTTTATTTTAAACTGAATGTTATAACTGTAAGCTCTGAATTAATACCGGCGCAACTGTTAAATTTGTCAAACCTTATTCTATAAGTTGTAACGTCAACGGCTCCGGCTTCAAAGGTTCTGAAAGTTTGCTCCGGTGCCAATCTCATATTGTTTATATAAACATCACAGCTTCCTGTATTTCTAAATTCAAAACCAAGTGTACGCTCGTCGCTTGGTACCGTTGGGCTCGTTTGAGTTGTTAAGCCGCTATAAATACTAACCTCTGTTTGGAATCTCATTTTTTAGGTGCTTTTTTTCTAAGTAGTTGTATAAGTGTTATTACGCCAATAAGAATTTGAATTGCTATTTGGCTCGCGTGGGCAATATCTTCAGCGCTTGGGGCGGTTGCGTTAGTATAGTCCGCAATTGTTGCCGTCGCTTGAACTCCGGCGGTGCCAATTGCTCCGGTAAGTAGTTTATTTATTTTTTCATTCATAGTTTAAAATTGATAAGCTATTTTTTTAGCCCTAAGTATTGAATTTAAAACCGCTAACTCGCTTGGATTGAGCTCGTCGTTAAGGTAACCGCTCAAGCCGCTCGAAACAAAGCTGAACCATAACCGGCGGCTCCCGAACTCTTTAATAATAAGCAAAACGTCCGCTTTGTTTTTTACCTTTTTAAAAACGTTATACATTGCGTCCTCGTCGGTACCAAATAAACTTTCGCCACTACCGGCGTGATACAAAGCATCTGCAAAGCCCAAGGCCTCGCTTTTGGCAAGCGTTGGAACTTGGCCGGCCTTTTTAGCCGCTGCCAATTCATCAATAACCGTATCGGCTTGGCGGTCGTTTTTGTGCAAAAACGTTTTTATAATATTACTAACTACCAAATATGCACCGGTAGCAATACCGGCGGCGGCGAGTGGGTTATTTTTTACTGCTTTATACATAAATTTTTTCAAAGTCGTTTCCTTGCAATAACATTAAACGCTCTCCTTTGGGCTTATAGTAGCCGTCAACGTTTTGTTTTAAAATAACGGTGGTTTTAATTACCCAAGTCGTAGGGCTTGAGCCTATAATATTTGAGCGGAAAAATTTAGTACCGGCGGGTATATCAAAGGAGCCGCCGGTTGGTTTGTATATACCAACGGATTTGTCTAAGAACATACTTTGCGCCCTTATAGTGTTGCGTACGGTTGCCGGTTGTGTTGGCGTCATAGCTTTATAAATTTGAGCAATACGTTGAGTGGTTTTATTTTTGTCAACCACCGGCTTGAGTTTTGTTTTCTCCCTGGGCGTTTTATTTGGCGCCGGTTTTTTTTTCGGCTCCGGTGCCGTTTTGTCCGGCTCCGGTGCCGGTGCCTCCGGCGTTGTTTTTGCTTTGCGCTTTATAAGAGCTAAGCCGGCGCCAATAATTGAAAATATTAAAATTGGATTCATACCATTGAGCGCAAATTATTAACTAAAAAATTATAAGTATCCGGTTGAGTTTCCGCAAGCGTTAAAAGGCGAATAAAATCGCTTTTGAATTGCGGGTTAATTACTTCAAAGCGTTTTATTATTTCAGCATACCCAAGCGCGTCGTTAGCTCCGGCAACCGCGTAATTTTGCGGCGGCGGCGTTGGAAACAGGCGCCCAATAGCGGCGTCAACAATTAGGTCGGCTTTTTTGGCAATAGCGGCAATAAGTACTTGTTGTGGGTTAAGCTCCGGCGCCACGTTTCCAACGGCGGCCTCCTCGTCCTCCTCGTCCTCCATATCGTTAAGGCGTTGCTCCATTTGTTCAAGTTTGGCCTCAAGCCTCGCGTTTTGCGTCATTGCTTCAACATAGGCGCCTATATCAATACTGTTTTTATTATTGTTGATCATACTACCCATAGGCTCGCTATTGCGAGAAACCAAACCGTTTGGCTTGTCGTTAAAAGAAACCGTTATCTTAACAATAGGAGCGAGAGCGCCGCCCTTGTTTTCTTTATAGGTTCCAAAAAGCTCAAGTTTATACTCTTTGAAGTTGTCGCTCGTAATAAACTCCTCAACCCACTCGTTAAGGTTATCTAACAAATTTTGTTCATTCTCGCCCTCCTTAGCTCGCGCCAAATATATTGTATCAGTACCGCGCGAAAGTTTGAGCTTTTGAAACTCATAGCTCGCGCAATACTTTAAAACCTTATCTAACCCCACTAATTCGGCGCTCATAATTAAATTTTATTAGTATAGTAAGCGTTAAAAACAAAGCTTTTGGTTGCGTAATTAGCCACCGTCGTCGGGTCGCAAAGCGTAATATAACACTTTGGCCAAATGATTTGTTGACCGGCAAAGTCGGGGGTGTTAAAATAAAACGCCGCCGGTGCAAAGCAGCTTAATTTCATTGTTGGTATCGTGATAAACTCGCCACCGTCAAAAAACAAGGTTACCGTCGTAGCTATAAGCAAAGCCTTAGTCATAACAACGCCTTGAGTTTGGCTTGGCGTATGGTTTAAAGAATCGTAAACCTCCAAACCCCAAAGCCTTGTATTTCTAAGGTTAGGTAAGTCAGGAAACATAATTTGCCCCTTTGTTGAGCCGGTTGGCACCGCGACCTCAATATATTCGGCGCGTCTGATGTGTAAATTTTCCATTGTAGTATATTAAAATAAAATTTGCGGTTGGCGGGGTGACGAGCCCCACCGGCTCAAAGCAACTCTCTTACCTTTTAACTTTAGCCTACCAACCTATCCAATTTAAGCCTTATTTGTTAAGGTTTGACGCCCCAAGTGATAAGAAACCACGAAAAAACAAATTGATTTGAGCGGCGTTTGTTAACGCGAGCGCAACCGGTAAGCTAATCGTAATATCTATTTTAGCGGTTCCGCTAAACTGCAACGTTGGAGTTAAGTCCGCAAAGCCGTTTGCGCTACCGTCAACGCTATTAGGCGCCGTAGTATCGCCACCGGTTGAAAATATGTTACCGGTTTGAATGATAGGGGCTCCATACGTCCGGTACAAGTCCCAATTGTTTAGGTAGTTAACGTTATTAACGGCAATATCTAAACGAGAGTGCATAAACAAGGAGTTGACATTTGTCAAGCCTCCGGCTGTCATAGCCTCCGATTGAAACCCAAACAACTGATATTTGTTAACAGTGTCGGCGGCTCCGGCGTCGGTTTGACCTCCGATAAAAACCCCTATTTGCATCGCTGTAAAGGCGTCCGCACGGTTAAGAAGTATTTGCTCTGCGAAAGTGGTTCCACTCTCTCCGTTTATTACAGGAAACGTATAAACTGTTTTGTTTGCAACTACCGGTTGCATAAGGCGCAAAGTTGAGGCGGTTGTTACCGGCTTGCGTCCTAATTTTGCATAAGCCGCTTGTAAGTTGCGGTACACTTGCATTTGTTGTGCTGACATATCTATTTTTTTTAAAAGGTGAATAATACTTGCCTTTGTTTTTAAATATTGCTCAAGTCGTCAATATCGTCAACGCCGTTAACGGTATTAATGTCAAGCGCCCCCAATTGGTCAAGCCCTTGAATGGTACTAATATCGTCGTCCAATCCGGTTATCATTATAACCTCACCGTCATCGGTAGCACCCAAAGCACTTGGAGCCAAGCCTTTAAAAAGCTCGTAGCCACCGCCGGCAATTGCGCCGTTGCCCATAGATTTTACCATAGGGTTTTTTACCACCATAGGAAGTAAGAAACCAAGCGCGAGTTGAGCGGCTGCCTTGTTTGTGGAACTTTTGCCAATAATGTCAATTTTTGAACCTACTGCATTAACGAGCGCGCGGCTGGCAACTGCCCCGCCAATTAAATACAAAACGTCCATTAAGTCGGTAGAACCTAACCCACTCACGCGACGGCGCGAGCGGCGCCTTACCGCCCCTACTTTTGTTGATTTTCTTTTTTTAGCCATAGCCTTAAAATTTGTTGTTATTTAGTGTTTGCGAATATATGTAAAAAGTTTTGAATTTGTTTTTTGGCTTTTTTTATGTCAGTTTCCGGCAAATAAAATGAGGCGGTTGGGGTTGACTTTTTTATTACTCCGGCCTCAAGGAAATATTGACGGCTGTATTTTTTACGAGCGGAAACCAAAAAGGTATTATTTATACCTTTAGCCCCAAGCTCCGATTGAATATAAACCTCAAATATGCGAGCCCAAACCTCGCACGTGCTAAGCCAATAATCCGTTTTGCCGCCACCGTACCATTGGCAAGCGTAAAACAACCGGCTCAAGTTTGTGCTTTGAGTGTACCACGCCAAAGTTGGGCTAAGGTTGTATTTTTTCAAATACGCCTTATCTGTTATTTTTTTATAATACAAAGCGGTTAAGACTTCAAAGGCGGCGTTGCCGGCGCTTGAGGCCATATTAATACCAAAGTAACTACCAAGCGTTTGAGCGTTGAGCACAAAAACCCTACCGTTAGCGAGTGGCAAGCGTCCGGTTCCAAAAGCGTTTTTTGTAGAACTAACTTTGCCAAGGTAAAAATCAATAAAATGTCCAAATTCGTGACCAAAGGAGCCCCAACTTCCCTGTTGTTTTATAAGCGCAACCTTGCCGGAGCTTGTTAGCTGCTTTTGTGTATTCAAGCCGGAGCGGCTTAATTCGCTATAATCTGTTTTACTCAAGGTATTGCCGCGCTCCTCGTAACGGTCGGCGCGTGGAAACCTTTTAATACCAATGTTAAAAGTTTGTGGCCTAAAATAAGCGGCGGCGGTTTTGAGGCCTCCGGCTCCGTATTCTACTATTAAAGTCTTTTTGCCAATATTGTCAACTCCGATAAGTTTTTGCAGATCATACAAGCCCAAGGTTAGAGCATAAACAAAATTTGCCCTATCTTCTTGGTCAACCCAATTACCATAGTCTAAACCTCTCACTCCGTATTTGTCCATAATATAAGCGTCCCGCGCAAAGTCGGTTCGGTTAACTAAAGACTTTTTAAAAAATGCTGAATTAGGCGAAACCCTTGGGCTCCTAAATTTATCGTAATACGCGTTTTTTACAAGTTCATAAACAGACCGGCGGCGCGTTGCGTCAAACCGGCTCAAGGCGTAACCCTCGCCGCGCGTTGTTATTTTCGCGGTGCCGTTACCATTACCAACTCCTCGTAATACTGCCGGCGTTGGTTTGTTTGGCTTGAGCTTAATTTTTTTGATTGTGGCATTTTTTATAGCCTTAGTTTTTTTTATCACCCCAACCGTATCTATCCAAGTATTTTTTGGGTTATCAATACCGGCTTTTTTTAGCTGTAAAGCCGTCATTATAGTCGCCCCGCTTTTTGGATATTCGCTAACGGCGTCCATTGCGTCGCTCTTAAATTCCCAACCGCTCGCGACTTTTTTACTTTTAAGCTCCACAATAAAGTACTTATATTTTGCGACGTCGGCGTTGTATTGTTTTTGGCTCTTAGTTAAAGTTTTGCGCTTATACGCGCCTATTTTTTTAGCAACCGGAGCTTTGCGCTTAGGAGCTGCTTTTTTAACTCCAAATTTGGCGCGATAATTAACCGCCGCCGCCTTTACAGCGTCGGTATATTTGACAAACTTTTTAGGGTTTGCGGCTCTTAACTTTTTAGCCTCGCCGGCTATCCATTCAATTGCGTTTATACTCATATTAATTTTGTGACTTTACCCAATGCAAACAAGCCAAGGCCTAAGTATAAAATGTTCATATTGCTTTTGCCGCCGGTTGGCTTATCGGTAGCGCTTGGCGCGGCGTTCTCAACGATAGCGGCGGCCACTTTGTCGGCGTCCGCTTGAGTTGTTTGTTTTACGTCGCTCGCCTCCAATTCTGTCTTAGATGTGGTTTGACCGCCGGCCTTTTTGAAAATTACGTCCTTGACGTTTTTACCGGTCAACGTTTTGAAACCGTCGGCGCCCTTTTCTGCCAAAGATTTCAGTTTTGCCAAATCTTCCGGTTTGACGCCCAACTTTGTCATTGCCTCCTTGAAAGCAATAACAACCGGGACGCTTGAGGCTATGGCTGCCGGTATAGCAAAACCAATTTGCGCCTCGTCGTAAGCTCCTAAAACTATTTTCTTATTAGCGCCTTGAGCAACAACTTTTGAAAGTTCGGAGCGGTTGCCGCCAAGTTTAAGCCAAAATTCATACGCCTTTAAACCGGCTTTTTGTTCGGCGCTCGCTAAGGTTTTTGCAATTCCGAAAACATTAAACTCGCACAATGCCAAAAACGCGGCGCGTGGTACTACCAAGCTCACCGTACTTGTTTTTTGAATCACATTTTTTGCAACAACGGCAGTTTTTGCAACTGCTTTTTTTACATTTTTTAGGTTTAGGGCTCCGATTTCGTCGGTGCCGCTCATAGCGTATAAGCTCATATCTTTTTTGGTTTTATAATTTTTTTCAGTATCAAAAGTATTAAGAACCGCGTCAATAATAACGCCGCGCTTTGTAACGCAATAAACGTGCTGGGGTATGTTGCCGGAGTACGACGTAAAGCGATAACTAAAAGGTATTTTCAACGCGGCTAAAATTGCGCCGGTAAATTGCGCGTAATGTTTACAATCGTGCTTTTGTCCATTGGCCGCGTCGGCTAAAAATTTAGGTAGCGTTTTTGTAGTTTGGCGGTCGGCGCTCTCTGCTTTATAAGGTACCTCGTATTTTAAAAAGTTCCAAATTTTGCGGCAACTTTCGCGCTCGTTATTACTATCAAAGTAAGGAGCTAATTTATAGCCGTATGGCAAATTCGCAACGTGGGTTTTTTTTATTTGGGTGATTATGTCGGTGGCGTTTTGCCACTTAGAAACCAATAAGCTCTTATTGTTTGGCGCCGGTAGTGTATGAATTAAATTTTTTAACATTAAACGAGCTTAAAATTTTTCTCATAATTAACAGGAAACAACAAGCCTAAACTTGAAATATTGGCCGCGAGCTTAAAGGTTCCGTTTATTACTTTTTTAACGCCTCCTTTACTAAACAAGTCGCTCAAAATACCAAGCGCCTCAATTGCGTTAGGTTTGACGCTCAAGTTAACGGTCGTTTCACCTCCGGCGGCAATTGTTGTTTTGTCAAATTTTGTCAAACTGCCAAATTGGTTACCGTTCCAACTTACGACGCCGTTTATGTTATCTACAACAACCGCGGAGCTTGAGGGGTTGGCAAGCCTTAGACTAATCAAAAACGTTTTGTTTTTTTTGCTCCAATCTACCTTTGCAACGCTGTATGTGATTGAATCGGCGGCTTGCTTTTGGCCGCCCAAAAATTTGAGAGCTGCAAACCCAATAATACCGGCGGCGATTAACTTACCATTCATAGGCAACAAAGTAAAAACCAAAAAACCGAAAAAACAAAACATATTTTTTCAAATCGTTTTTGGCGTATATACCCACACCCCCCCCTATAAGGGGGGGGG
>TARA_R110000868_G_scaffold285682_5_pt1 | contig 11622 bp, 16 predicted proteins | sample TARA_R110000868 | Tara Oceans TARA_R110000868 (sample SAMEA4397489) | marine metagenome | biome: Polar Biome; feature: [SRF] surface water layer (ENVO:00010504); material: water (ENVO:00002006), including particulate matter (ENVO:01000060) such as... | depth 5 m | reverse complement strand
TTATTCTGGCGGCGCAACCAACAAGCTATTTGCAGTTGTTGGAACACCTTCCCTATCCATCTACGATGTGACCGCAGGAGGGGCGGTAGGGGCTGCTGTCGTTAGCAGTTTGACTAATGCCATCTGGGAATATACAAACGTCGCCACAACGGGCGGCAATTACCTCTACGCGGTCAATGGCGTGGACAAGCCCAGACTTTATGACGGGACAACCTGGACCGCGATAGATGCAGCCTCAACACCGGCAATCACAGGGGTCACAACAACGACGCTGGACAATATAACCCTGTTTAAGAACCGGCTTTGGTTTATCCAAAAGAACACGCTTAAAGCTTGGTACCTTCCCACTAGCGCGGTGGGTGGTGCGGCGCAGTCGCTTGATCTAAGCTCCATTGCGCGGTTTGGTGGGCATCTAGTGGACCTAGACACCTGGACGATTGATGCGGGTTACGGAGTCGATGACAACCTTGCGTTTATTACTTCTAATGGGGAGGTCATTGTTTATCGAGGAACCGACCCTGCAAGCGATGCGACATGGGCGCTGGCTGGCGTCTGGAAGCTTGGCAGCCCTATTTCCAAGCGGGCCATGCTGAAGTGGGGCGGGGATTTGTTGATCCTGACCTATGACGGTTTGATGCCAATGGCGGCAAGCTTGCAATCATCCAGACTAGATCCTCGGGTTGCGCTGTCTAACAAAATCCAAGGGGCAATTACAAAAGCCGCAACCGAGTACGGTGGGACACATGCTGCTGTTGGTTGGCAGGTGTTCTACAACGCAAAGCGGACCGCAGTATGGATCAATGTCCCTGTCGCAGACGGCTCGCAGCAACAGCAGTATGTTATGAACACCATAACGGCAAGCTGGTGCCAGTTTACCGGGTGGGAGGCAAACGTCTGGGAAACCTACGACGATGATCCTTATTTCGGTGGGAATGGTTATGTGGGTAAAGCGTGGGATTCTACTTACGCCGACAACAATGCAAACATTTCAGCAAATGTTCTGCAAGCGTTTAATTATCTAGGTTCTAGGGGGGTGCAGAAGTATTTCACGCGAGCACGACCGAGCATTTTTACAGATGGAAATCCAGCAATTTCTATGGGCATCAACGTAGATTTTGATATCCAAAACAACGCGACACCACTTAGCTATTCTGCAAGTGCCATGGGATTGTGGGATTCAGGCACTTGGGATGCTGCGGTCTGGGGTGATGATTTGCAGATTACAAACAATTGGCAAGGGGTTACTGGTTTGGGTTACTGCGGCGCGGTCTTGTTGACTAGCGCCAGCACAGGGTTACAAATTGAATGGGCATCGACTGATGTGGTCTATCAAAGCGGATGGGCTGGAATATAGTTAGCGGTGAAAAAGTTGGTCATTGGGTCGCAAGGCGTATTCGTGGCGGTTATTTTGCAGAACGATCCAACGCGCTCGGGCTAGAACGTGATGGTGATTTGGTTGCAGGAGTAATTTATGAAAACTGGAATCATAAAAGTATCTGGTGTCACATTGCGATAGAAGGACGATTAACGCCGAGATACCTCTCGGCGATATTTGATTACCCGTTTAATGTTTGCCAAGTTGACAAGATTATTGTCCCAGTTGGATCGGATAACGGCGAGAGTTTGAAGATGGTTAAAAAGATGGGTTTTGTCGAAGAAGGCAGAATCAAAGAAGGTCGCCCAGACGGTGACATTGTGTTTTTAACGCTGGCTCGGGATTCGTGCCGGTACATAAAGGAACGATATGGGAAAAGACTCTCCTAGCCCGCCAGCAACGCCTGATTATGCTGGTGCTGCTCAAGCACAAGGTGCCGCCAATGTAGACACCGCCAGACTTCAGGCAAGAATGAGCAATCCCAACATCTTTGGGCCATTGGGAAATCAAACTGTTTCGTTTTTGCCCGACGATTCTGTGGCTATATTTCAAACTTTAAACCCTGCCGCACAAGCCACGCTTGAATCGCAGCAAAGAGTCCAAAGATCCTTGGCAGGTTTGGGTGAGCAAGGCATAGGAACAGCCAGCCAAGTGTTGCGACAAGGGTTTAACCCCAACCTATCAGGCATTCAAACGGGCATTGGCAACGCTGGACAAATCTCGCAAACGCCGGATCTGAGCAGATACGGGCAGGCCAGCGGGTTGCAGGGGCCAGAAATGGGAGGCCCAATGTTAGATGAAGCTACTGGGAGAATGGTTTATAAAACCGATGTTGGCGGTGGATTACAACAAAATAACCAGCCAAGGGGGAACTTAGCTCAAGCGCCACAAGCACCAGAGCTTAGTGTTTACGGCATGGCAGGCGCTGGTCCAAGCGCAGGGCAATATGGATTTGCTCAAGGGGGACTCAACACCAGCAACGTGGCAGCAATGCCTGTGAACGCAGGCATGACGGGCCAGCAAGCCATTATGAATCGACTGGCTCCTCAGTTAGAAAGAGCAGACGCAGCAACGCGGCAAAGGCTTGTTAATCAGGGTTTAGTGCCTGGTGGCGAGGCTTACGAAAACGCCATGATTAGTCAAAACCAGCAAAAAAACGATCTTCTCTCGCAAGCAGCTTTGCAGGGTATCGGGTTGGACACCGCTGCAAACGCTCAAGGGTTTGGTCAAGCATTGCAGGCAGGGCAGTTTGGCAATCAAGCGGTAGCGCAGAACTTTGGTCTAGGTCAGGCTGCAAACGCAGCGCAGAATGCCGCTGTTGGTCAGAACCAGCAGGCTGCTCTAGCGCAATATCAAGCGCAATTAGGCGGTCAACAGCAAGGATTTGGGCAGCAAGTCACGCAACGGCAACTAGGCAACCAAGCGATCAGCCAGAACCAGCAAACTGCTCTGGCACAACAACAAGCCGCGCTTGCCGCGCAAAACCAGCAATACAACCAGCTATTGCAAGGCGCACAGTTTGGCAACACCGCGCAACAGCAATCACTCGCGCAGCAATTGCAACTTAGAAACCAGCCCCTAAATGAAATCATCGGGTTGATGGGTGGCTCGCAGATCCAAATGCCGCAATTTCAAGGTTACCAAGGATCTAACATAGCACCAGCGCCTATCTTTGCTGGAGCGCAGGCGGCGGGACAAAACGCAATGCAAAATTACGGAATTCAACAGTCTGGCGTTAATGCCCAGAACGCAGGTCTTTACAGTCTTTTGGGATCTGGTGCTATGGCTGCTGGAATGTTTTCAGACCGCCGTTTAAAGTCAAATATTGAGCGTGTTGGAACGCATCGTTTGGGTATTGGAATATATGAATACGACATATTTGGCGAGCGTCAACGAGGCGTAATGGCTGATGAGGTTGAAGCGGTTATGCCTGAGGCCGTTACCGAACATCCTAGCGGGTTCAAGATGGTCAACTATGGAGCGCTAAAATAATGGCTGATGTCAGTTTTAACGTCGCAAACCCATACCAGACGCAACTCGATGAACTTGCTCGGCGGCAGAAGATGGCAGAGATCATGCAGCAGCAGTCTTTCCAACCTGCTGAGCGATTTAGTTATCAAGGCATAGAAGCGCCAATCTCACCGCTGACGGGCCTATCTAAAGCCCTCCAGATGTACATGAGTGGGCGGGAGCAAGGAAAGATAAGCGAGGAAAGGAAAGCTTTGGGCGAGAGGTATCGTCAAGAAGGGATGGATGACATAACTCGCTACGCTGAAATAGCGGGCAGACCAGCCGTTGCCGCCGTACCCGGCAGCGAAGCATTTATGCCTACGGGCGCTGATTACGAAGATCGCGGTGGCGCACCAGCCTTTAAATTAAATGAACAGGGCATGGTTCCTGCCGTTGATCCGGTTGCCGCAAGGATGCGCGGGCAAATTGATCCATCAATGATTGGGCAATTTAATACGCCAGAAATGCGACGGATGGCGTTGGCTCAAATGCTCAAGCAAGGAGAATTACCAGCCGCGTTTAACCTTGGAGCAGACGAAACTAGGTTCCAGCCACCTGTGGGCGGGGGCGCTCCGGTTGCTGTGGCAAGAGGCGCGGCTAAACCGTTGCCATCACCATTTGCGCCTGTGGATGTTTCAAAATTTACTCAAGCCAGCGTTACAGCAGCAATGAAACCTGATGGAACAATAGACAGAACTTTGCTTGTGCCAATTCCAGAACGCAGGACTGGTCAGCTAGGCGTTTATGATGAATATGTAGCTCAAGAAAAAGCCGCAGGGCGAGTTCCGAAAAGCATTGAAATGTATGAGATAGCTCAAAAGAAAGCTGGCAGGCCCGATCCTGCTGTTACTTATGGATCGCCAATTGCTGCTACAGATTTGTCAGGGAACGCGGTATTTTTGCAACCAGGAAGAACAGGAAATGCACCATCTGTAATCCAGGGCTTTACGCCACCTGCTGAAAAATTGCGACCAATTCCTGCAACAATAAACACCGCAATAATCGGAAATCAAACGGCAAGCAACCAATTAGATCGTGCAATTGCATTGCTTTCTGGTAAAGATTTGCCGGGGATGGTTGGCGATGTGAACGCAACTGGGATGAAAGGTTATTTGCCAACTGGGTTACTTAACAGGCTTGATCCGCAGGGCGTTTCTGCTCGGGCAGAAATAGCGGACATTGGATCATTAAAACTTCACGACCGAAGTGGTGCGGCAGTCACCGCAGCCGAATCACCACGATTGGTGCCGTTTATTCCCTTGTCTACAGATGACAACGCTACAGCATTAAAAAAATTGGGTAGATTAAAGTTAGAACTTGAAAACGAATCAAAGGCAATGCGAGACATTTACAGCAAAGAACAAGGATATAAAGAAAATCCTGTTCTTAACAAGCCATCAGTTGCTGAGAAAATAACCACAATTGCAGAAATAACAGATGCTGCAAAAAAAACAGGAAAAACCGTTGAACAAGTAACGAAAGATGCAATAGCAAAAGGTTACAAGGTGAACCCATGAACGGCCTTGCTGATGAACTGTATGGTGCGCCATCTGGCGGTTTAGCTGCGGATTTGTATGGAACACAAAAACCAAAAGAAAAGCCATTGTCTTTTGCAGATGTTCCAGGTCTAGCATTAAGAAATTTTCCGTCAAGCGCAATGAACTTTGTTGGCGGTATAGCGCAAGCCGTTATGAATCCAATCGACACGATATCCGCTTTAGGCGATGTTGGTGCTGGCGCACTTAAAAATATCACTCCCAAACCTATTGCAGATTTTATAGATAGATTTGAAGCAAATCCTGAAGTTGCCAATCGTGCGGTAAATGCTGCCAACGCAATGGGCGGTTATTTCAAAGAACGATATGGAAGCGTTGATGGTATTAAAAGGGCATTAGCAAAAGATCCTGTTGGCGTTGCAGCAGATTTATCTACTATTTTTTCTGGTGGCGCTGCAATAGCTCCGCGAGCAGGTGGGATTGCAGCAGGACTAAAGACCGCAGCAAACGTCACCAATCCAATGACCGGATTAATAGAAGGATTGAAAGCAGTTGGCCCAACGTCTGGACTTATTGCAACGCAGGGTCTTGGAATGGCAACCGGCGTGGGTCCTGAAAATATTGCAACAGCATTTAAAGCAGGGAAAGAAGGCACAACCGCTTTCATGGAAAACATGGCGGGCCGGGTAGCAAAAACTGATGTTTTAGATCAAGCTCGACAAGCGCTTGCAAATATGAGGGCAACAAGATCATCAGAATATAAAACAAACATTGCCTCAACTGCGGCAGACACAACTTTGTTAAATTTCAATGATATTGATGCCGCCTTGCAAAAAGTAACCGCTAGTTTGCAACAAGGTGGGCATTCAAAAATAGGAACAGCAGAAAGAACAAAAGTTGATGAGGTTTCATCAATCATCAAAGAATGGCGCGATGATCCAGCCTCTCATACTGCGTCTGGATTGGACGCGCTCAAACAAAGGCTTGACGCTGTTTATCCTGAAAGTCCCGTTCACAATCAGGCGCAACGAGTAATTACAACGGTACGAAATTCAGTCAAAGATACCATCGTAAAACAATCGCCACAATATGCTTCCACGATGAAGGCATACGAAGAAGCAATAAGACTTGAAAAAGAAATAGAGCGCGCTCTTTCTTTGGGGCAAAAAGCGTCAGCAGATACTGCGTTGCGAAAATTAACCTCTTTGGGCAGAAACAATGTCAATACTAATTATGGTTACAGGCTCGATCTTGCAAAGGCATTAGAACAAGGTGGCAATGCTGATCTTATGCCAGCAATTGCCGGTCAAACCATGAGTTCATTTACTCCTAGAGGTTTAACAGGACAATTAGGTGCGCCTGCAACAGTTGGAGCAGCTTTGATGGGCAATCCCGCAATGGCAATGGCGCTGCCGTTTATGTCTCCCAGGTTGGTCGGAGAAGGAACCTACAGAGCTGGTCAACTTGCAAAAGCGCTACAACCCGCCGCAACTGCAACTAATCAATTTGTTAGCAGAATTCCAATGACTAAAGAACAAGCCGCGCTTGCTGCGTTGCTTTCATATCAATCTGGAAATGCAGCCCAACAGCAAAACAAATAAGGAGATTTTTTTATGAGCTACAACGGCAGCGGTACATTCGTGATTAACAGTACGGGTCAACCGGTAGTCACCGGCACCGTAATCAGTTCGTCCACCTTCAACTCTCTGACTGCGGATCTGGGAACGGGTTTAAGCACCGCAATCACAAAAGACGGTCAGACCACCACCACCGCTAAGATCCCGTTTGCTCAAGGTCTGAGCGCTGCGGTTGCGTCCAACTTTGCTGCGGGTACCGTTGGCGCTCCATCAATCTACCTCTCCACAGACACGACTACTGGCCTCTACCGAATCGGCGCGAATAACGATGGGTTTGCAATCAGCGGGACAAAGTTGCTGGACTTTGGCTCTGCGCTGTTAGGCGTAACCGGAGCGTTGACAGTCAGCACGACGCTGGGGGTGACGGGTACTATCACACCGGGGCAAACCACCGGCATAGTGGGAACCACAACTAATAACTCTGCTCAAGCGGGAAGCGTGGGGGAATACATAGAAAGCCGTGTAGTACAGGGATCAGCCGTATCGCTGACGACCGCAACATCGGCAAACGTCACCTCAATCAGTCTTACCGCTGGTGATTGGAATGTTTCGGGGATGGTCGCGTTCGACGGTGGCGCTACGACAATATTACAGGCCGCAACGGGTGGCGCTTCCTCGACTTCTGCGACGCTTTCGGGGAGTCTTGATTATTCATCCCTTTGCTTTGGAAGCGGCGGGGTCGTAGCCAACCTTATACAAAACACGCGCATAGCAATACCGACATTGCGATTTTCTTTAAGCGGAACTACTACTATTTACCTTGTAGCTAATGCAATTTTTACTACTTCAACAGAGGTTGCGTATGGTCAGATTAGCGCAAGGAGAGTGCGATGAAATCATTTGCCAGACTCAACGGTGGGCTTGTTTCCTACGAGGGCATGAGCGAGGAAACCATTGTTGCGATGCTCACAGAGCAAGGTCTTGTGCCTGAGTTTGTTGATGAGGCTACCTATCTTTCAGAAGTAGCCATATTGCAAATTGCATTGGAATCCAAATGACCGACCAAGACAAATCCCAAGCCCAAGCAATGCTGAACGCAGCCATAGCGCAAAGGAATCAAACAATGGATCAATGTATCCAACTTGCCGCAGCGCTCCAATTGGCAAATGACAAGATCGCGGAACTGGAAAAGCCGATTGCTAGATACAGATCTGAGTATGAGGTGGCAAAGGCTGTTGAAGGATACAAGACGGAATTAGAGAAGCCTAAAGCTGTACCCGAATAAAAGGATTAATTAATGACAACCGTTGCAGAACTAGACGTTCGGGTAAGCTCACATGAGGCGGTGTGCGAGGTGCGTTATGAATCTATCAATGCGCGTCTTAAACGTATCGAGCAAATCGGCATCAGCGTGGCGGGTTTTATCATTGCGTTGCTCATTCACATCATAATGAAAGCCTAACCATGAAAAAACTTCTGCTCCTCGCGTTGTTCTGCACTAACGCCCTTGCTGCTGACCTGATGATCTGCAACGGTGAATACGCGCTCTGTGCCGCCTCCGGTTCTACGCCTACGGGCAAGAAGATTATGGTTAAAGGCCAAGCGTTTGCCGAAGGGATGGCAATCTGTCCTGTCCTTACAGGTCGAAGCATAGCTAACCCTGCGCTGATGAATAACAGTTGCGATGCGCCAGCGGGTAAGGTCTGGAGTCTGTTTAGTACCGTCAGCGAAGCTCCACAAGCACCGTCATGGGCTGTGGCGCCATTAGTGCAACGTACATTCACCTTGAGCAAGACCGAAGGCATGAGTAATTTGTGGTCATTCATTTGCAATAAGCAAGCAAAGAAAACCAACGGCGTACAGCTCGCGTCCTGCTATGGCCCGATCAATGAGTCGCCCCTGACCAACGGGCATGTGAAGATGGGAGCAACAATCATCACCGACGCTCCAGCCGGGGTGTTGAATCCAGTAGGAGGTAATTTTTAATGTATGCAATTAAAGATATGCTTCAAAGTAAATCGCTGTGGTTCTCTGGCGGGATAACTGCGCTCGGCATCGTGGGCTGGATCAGCGATAACTCAGGTGTCATTCTTGCAATTGCTCCGCAGTTGGGGCCGCTGCTGACGATCATCGGCGCGGTGGGTATCGTGTTGCGAGTGCTGACTGAGAAATCCGCTGCCTGGAAAGCGCCGGTGGAAGAACGCAAGATCCCATGAGCGCGGTCACGAGCATCCGAGCCTATCGGCATCCAGTCGTTGTCTATTGGCGCTGGGTGTCGCGGTTTGCCTCGGCGGTTCTGGCAAGCCTAAATGCGTACCGCCGATGATTCTCAGTCCGCACTTCACGCTTGCCGAGCTAACGATCACGGATCACCGGGAGTTCGACAACACGCCAGATCCGGCCTCGCTTGAAAATCTTGCGCGTCTGGCGCTCTTTCTTGAAGAAGTCCGGGCGCTGTTAGGACATAGAGTCCTGATGATAACGTCCGGGTACAGATCCGCGCCGGTCAATGCGGCTGTGGGCAGTAAAGAAAAAAGTCAGCATCGCGTGGGTTGCGCTGCTGACTTTAGAATCTCCGGCCTTGCACCAGATGAGATCGTGCGGAAGATCGTTGCCTCTGATCTGCCGTTTGATCAGGTCATCCGAGAATTCGACGCTTGGACCCATGTGTCTATACCGTCAATCGAATGGACGAAGCCTAGGCGCAACGCATTAATTATTGATCGGTCGGGGACGCGGGAGTTTGTTTGAGCTTGTAGATCCGACCGAGTTTCGTTCCGCACAGGCGCTTGCCATCCGTAATCAACAATTTAATTTTAACCAGGCGTGACAGCTTGGAGGCCACCGCTTCTTTGCTCACGCGCAGCGCGGTTCGCACCTCCAACGCGGTCAGACCTTCGGGCGTTAGCGCCAGTAGCGCCAGCGTCCGCGCCTCAATGGACCCTGCTCTGGGCGCGGGTTTGGTTTTTACCTGATGCACCTCCGCAAGCGCAGGTTGCCACTCATGCCTGCGAATGGTGCCGTAGATCGGTAGCAAGGCCGTGTCTCCGTTCATGTTGTTTTCTCCTCGATGTTGTAGAACCAATCGTCACCAGCCGCCCATTTGCGCGTCCCATCAACCGTCCACAGTCTTTGTGCTGCTTCAAAGTCTGGAAACTTTGTCTCGGCAGGAATTAAAGACTGGTCGTACCACAGGCAACGATTGTTTGGCTGACAAGCGAACTGACCGTTATCCAACGCGATCCAATTAAAACTTTTATGCTCCTCCGCCTGCTCCGTAAACCCTGTGTCAAGAGTCATTTCGTCAGCGCAAAAATCCACCGTGAAAAGGTAGCGCCCAAAGTGCCACGTTTTGTCTTTGGCTAAAAACTTCACCCCAAGATTCCGCAAGCCAATTTTTTCAACAACCGTAAATTGATAGCCCATACAGTCCCAAAGCTGAAGTGTGTCTACGGGCAGGTTACCGGCTTCAGGGTGCCACACATAGGCGTGGATTGGCAGTTTGTCGTAGAGAGCACCGTAGGCTGGCAGGAGGGACTCGATGCGGAACACCTGCCCGCGTAGGGCTTTAATGCTGACCCAGATGGCGGGTTCCAGTTCGCCATGACCTTTGTGATCGTTGTACAAAAACTCGCGTTTGACAAAACACTTAACCGGCGGCAGCGATGCCACGATGTAGCTCATTTGATTTCCGGCTTTAAGCATGTCACATAATCAAACTGCGCCTCCCCGGTTTCCCTGTTGCTCGACCACCTCGCCGCACCAGCGATCACGGCGCTGCGCTGCGCCTCTTTGATCGTCGCCTGAGTAGCGACAGCGGTGCCTACAAGATAAGATCCTGCCAGCAAAAATAGTCCAATGATGGCTGCACCAACCTGCAATGTTATGTCGCTCATTTCTTGCGCTCCTCTTTGATAATCCAAATTGTGCAGCCGACAACGGCGGCGAATATGACCGCCGTGAAAACCCACGCAGCATCATCAAGGGTCATTTCGCCTCTTTCCCGTGGGACTGCATCCAAGCAGTCAATACCGGCACCGCTCTCGGTACCCAAGTCGAACCTTGCTCATGCGCGAAAGGCTTGCCGTGGCGCTCTCGCGCCTCAAGCAGTTTTTCCTCGCGCACCGCATCAAGTGCGTACTGCTCATCCGTTTTCATTTCAGATTTGCCTCCATAAATGTCCGCATGGCGGCGATTGCGTCGCGGGCTGGGCCACCTTGGGCCAGCGCCCAGAGTTCGTGGAGGAACGCGTCCGAGGTCAGGTGCTGTTTTGTAAGTTCAAAGTCGCGCAGGTTCATTTGCTCTCTTTCATATTTAGACATTGCAATAGCGTTTTCGCGCTCGTTGTACTCGCGTTCACATTGGTCGAATGCGTTGCGGCTCATGTCAATTTCCTTTTCTTAGGTTTGAGGTTTTCCAACCAAGGAAGATCGTCCTTCATTCCTTCAAAAATAGATCCTTCCGATGGCGCAATATCTGCACCAAATTCTGTCTTAATGGCTGTGACCAGATCCTCACCGAGCATTTTTTTGTCCTGGCAGTCGGTAATTTCTTGGCTAGAATAAACGGGCTGCTGAAACTCTTTTTCGGTCAGCCTGTTGCGGTACGTCAGCAAATTGTTGTCGGCTGCGTCTACCAACTCCGCAAACCGTCCAAGCAGCACCGGAATGTGCCGATGGTCACGGCAACCGGCTCGCTGGTCACGCACCGTCAAATCCTTTTTATGCTCGGCACAGCTCCACCGACCATTGCCATCGGTTTCCGGCGTGGCGTGGGCGCAGGTTCGGCAATTAATTTGCGGTGTTTCGGTGCCGTAGCATTGATCCTTAAACCGACAAAACCGGCAAGAAAAGAATTCAGCGTTTTCGCCAATTGTGATCGCGGGTTCTGTGGCAGTCACAATGCGCTCGGCTCGCGCCAGGAGCCGGTCAAATTCTCGTTGGTCAAACTCGATGCGCTCAGAATAAATTTCGTCTGTGTCTTTGTTGACCACCAGATACATGGCTCGATCCAGACTTGCCCATCCCATGTATAGTTGCATCTGGCTCCAATGCTGCGCTTTGGCCTTCATTACGCCATTTTTGACCAGGGCCGAAAAAGACTTGTTATTGCTGGTCTTAAATTCAAGCAAATGCGGCGTTTTCGGGGCTTCTGGCAGGCCAAG
>TARA_R110000868_G_scaffold334233_5_pt1 | contig 11626 bp, 14 predicted proteins | sample TARA_R110000868 | Tara Oceans TARA_R110000868 (sample SAMEA4397489) | marine metagenome | biome: Polar Biome; feature: [SRF] surface water layer (ENVO:00010504); material: water (ENVO:00002006), including particulate matter (ENVO:01000060) such as... | depth 5 m | reverse complement strand
TATTAGCCCAGATGCATTCAACCAGTATGGTCATGCTCTCGTTTCAAACAAGCCGTTGCTCTATACGGCGGAAGCGGGATTGATTGTTCTGTTTTTAGTGCACCTTTGTATGGCGGCAAAACTTACGGTTGAAAACAATACCGCGCGCCCGCAAAAATATTTCATCAAACAAAAAACTGGGCGCGGAGCAACCTTTGCTTCGTCAACCATGCCTTACACAGGTTTGATCATTCTTATCTTTTTGATCACCCACCTCAATAGCTTTAAGTACGGCACAGTTTATATGACAACGATTGATGGCGTAGAGATGCGCGATCTTTATCGTACAGTGATGGAATTTTTTGCTCAGCCACTTGGAGCTGCTTGGTATGCGTTTGCGATGATCGCCATGGCCATTCACGTATCACACGGCTTTTGGTCAGCATTTCAATCATTTGGTTTTTTTCATAATAAATACACTCCACTTCTTCGTAAGGCCGGAATCGCTTATGCCATTTTGGTCGGTGCAGGTTTCACTGGCTTAGCCCTATACGGATACATCCAAGGAGTTCAGGCATGAGTTCAGAAACTAAACAACCAAAGAAACTCGACGGTAAAGTCCCTGAAGGTGACATCCGCACGAAATGGGAAAATTACAAGTTTGATATGAAGCTTGTGAATCCATCGAACAAAAGAAAATTTAAAGTCATCGTTGTAGGTACTGGCCTTGCTGGCGCCTCAGCTTCTGCCACTCTCTCAGAGTTAGGTTATGAAGTGGAAGCTTTCTGTATTTCAGATAGTCCACGTCGTGCTCACTCTATTGCTGCTCAAGGTGGTATCAACGCTGCCAAAAATTATCCAAACGATGGCGACTCAGTCTGGCGCCTGTTTTACGATACTGTAAAAGGTGGAGACTTTAGAGCGAGAGAAGCCAACGTCTATCGTTTGGCACAAGTTTCAAATAATATTATTGATCAGTGTGCTGCTCAAGGTGTTCCTTTTGCCCGTGAATACGGCGGGACACTTTCAAACAGATCGTTTGGTGGAGCTCAGGTTTCAAGAACGTTCTATGCTAGAGGCCAAACAGGTCAACAGCTTTTATTAGGTGCTTACTCTGCACTGATGAAAGAGTCATCTAAAGGCAAAGTAAAAATCCATACTCGCAGCGAGATGGTTGAACTTGTCATGGTGAACGGTAAGGCCCGTGGTATCATCACAAGAAATATTGTGACTGGTGAATTCACCAAACACAGTGCCGATGCTGTTCTTCTTTGTACTGGTGGCTACGGTAACGTTTTCTTCCTTTCTACTAATGCAATGAACTCAAATGGTTCCGCTGCGTGGAAGGCTTACAAGAAGGGCGCATACTTTGCGAATCCTTGTTACACACAAATTCACCCAACCTGTATTCCTGTTCACGGCGAAAGCCAGTCAAAGCTAACGCTGATGTCTGAGTCTCTTCGAAATGATGGTCGTGTTTGGGTTCCCAAAAAAGAAGGCGACAAGCGCCCTCCTCATGAAATTCCTGATGAAGAACGCGATTATTACCTAGAGCGCGTTTATCCTTCATTTGGTAACCTCGCTCCTCGTGACGTTTCTTCACGCCAAGCGAAGTACCGCGTCGATGAAGGTAAAGGTGTAGGTAAAACTGGTGTTGCCGTTTATCTCGACTTCAGAGATGCGATTAAGCGCGACGGTCTAGAAGCTATTAAAGATCGCTACGGCAACCTCTTTGATATGTATCAGCGAATTACGGATGAAAATCCTTACGAAGTTCCAATGCGTATCTACCCTGCAGTTCACTACACCATGGGTGGCCTTTGGGTTGATTATAATTTGATGACTGGAGTTCCTGGCTGTTTCGCCCTTGGTGAAGCTAACTTCTCCGATCACGGCGCTAATCGCCTTGGAGCCTCAGCTCTAATGCAAGGTCTTGCCGATGGTTATTTCGTTATCCCATATACTCTTGGCAATTACTTTGTAACAGCAAAGCCGAATGAAGAAAAAGTCACAACCGATCATCCAGAATTTGAAAAAGCTTTAAGCGATGCCAAAGGGAGATTTTCAAAGCTTCTAGGAATTGGTGGTAAGCGCTCAGTGGATTCATTCCACAAGGCCTTAGGCCAAATCATGTGGGAATACGTCGGTATGTCTCGTACAGATGCTGGACTTAAGACAGCGATTAAAGAAATCCAGGCCCTTAGAAAAGAGTTTTGGAAAGACGTTCGAGTCACTGGCAGTGATGTAGGCATTAACGTAGAGCTTGAAAAAGCCAACCGCGTTGCTGACTTCATTGAGCTGGGAGAACTCATGGCCCGTGATGCACTCACAAGAAATGAGAGCTGTGGCGGACATTTCCGTGATGAAATGCAAACTCCAGATGGTGAAGCTCTTCGCGACGATGACAAGTTTTGTCACGCTGCTGCTTGGGAATGGAATGGTGATGACGCCGAACCGATTCGCAATATTGAAGAGCTAAGTTTCGAAAACGTCCACCTGGCCACCAGATCTTACAAGTAATAGAGGTTAAGAATGAGCGATACAAATACAATGACACTCAATCTGAAAATCTGGCGTCAGGCTTCAACCAAAGACAAAGGCCAGATTGTTGATTACGTACTAGAAGGTGTTTCACCTGATATGTCATTTCTTGAAATGATCGATATGCTCAATGAGCAATTGGTTGCCAAGAATGATGACCCGATCGCCTTTGATCACGACTGTCGCGAAGGAATTTGCGGTATGTGTTCACTGATGATTAATGGTCAGGCCCACGGCCCTGAAAAAGCCACTACGACTTGCCAGCTTCATATGAGAAGTTTCAAAGACGGCGACACCATCGCAATTGAGCCTTGGCGTGCTAGATCTTTCCCTGTACTCAAAGACCTTATGGTTGATCGCTCAGCTTTTGATAAAATTATCGAGGCTGGTGGTTTTGTTAATGTGAATACTGGCAATGCTCAAGATGCTAACGCTATTTTGATTCCTAAAGAAAATGCTGACCTTGCTATGGACGCTGCCGCTTGTATTGGTTGTGGCGCCTGCGTTGCTAGCTGTAAAAATGCTTCGGCCATGCTTTTTGTTTCTGCCAAAATTTCTCAATTAGCTCTCCTTCCTCAAGGTGAAGTTGAAGCCGATCAAAGAGCTCTTTCAATGGTCGAAAAAATGGATGAGCTTGGCTTTGGAAACTGTACCAATGAAGCTGAGTGTGAAGCTAGCTGTCCAAAAGATATTAGCATTAGCAATATCGCTCGCATGAATAGAGGCTTTTTAAAAGCAGCTGTTTCAGCTAAGACGAAGTAGGCTTTGGAAGTTCACTCCGAAGCTATCGAAATTTTCCTTCGCCGAGTTAGATCGATGGCGAGGGAAATTCTTGAAGAAGAAATTGGTCTAAAACTTAATCGCTCGCGCTTTGAATGGCGCGGGCGGCTCTATCCCCTACACATTGTGGTTTTTGAAGATGATCATAAGCTTGGAAGCTACGATAGTAGTCAGTGGCGCATAGGTCTATCTCTCAAACTCTTAAAGCATGCTAAAGACGCGGTCACACGCGACGTTCTTCGCCATGAGATAGCCCACATGATGACCCACCTAGAGTTTGGTGAAAATCTCAAGCCTCACGGCCAAGAGTTTAAATCCGTCTGTGACAAACTAGGATTTGATCACAAAATCAGCAACGCTAGTCTTGAGCTTGAAACTGCCAACGACTCTTACGAGGGAGATCTAGCGGGTGAGAAAGTTCTAAACCGTATTAAAAAATTAATGGCCTTGAGCGAGTCTCCAAATGCCCATGAAGCCGAGCTCGCCACAAAGAAAGCTAATGAGCTGCTTATTCGCCACAATCTAGAACGGCTTGAGCTTGATCCCTTTGATAGTGAAGTCTATGTTCTTCCCGTTATGTTCGCCGCTAAATCTAATACAAAGATGCATGCTGTTTACGAAATCTTGAAAACATTCTTCGTTGCCCCTGTTTTTACTAAGAGAAACGGTAAAGTTGCCTTGGATGTTGTAGGCGATCGCACCAGTGTCAAAGTTGCAGAGTACGTTGCAAGCTTTCTTGAAGGTGAACTTGAAAGACTTTGGCTCCAGGCAAAAAAAACACAGAAGCTTTCTGGTCTTCGAGCTAAGAATTCTTTTTTTGCAGGAGTCGCTAAAGGCTATGTCACTAAGCTTGAAGAATCCCATAAAGAATATTCTAGGCCAGCACTTATTAAGATTAATCAGCATTCAAAAGAACTCTTGGCCAGAGTCTACGGTCGACTCTCCAGTACAAGCTCTGGCTCTAAAGCCGATCACAATGCCCTCAATATAGGAAATAGCGCGGGGAAGAAGCTCAGCATCAGGGCCGGTGTTGAAAGTACGTCTTCCAAACGCTATCTTTTAAATCATGACTCCTAAAGAACTTGAAAATGTTTTCCGTAAAATTTGTCGCTTCGATGAAACGCTCGGCTTTCAATTTGAAGTGCCAAAACCTGGCGAAGCCATTTACAGCTTCACCGTCGAAGATCGTCATCTCGCTTCACCATCCCAGTGTCACGGAGGTGTTCTCGCCGCATTGATGGACGCGACCATGGGGGTTGCCGTGTTAACCGAAGCTGTTCGCGAGGGAAACCTTTGTTCCACCGTCGAGTTTAAAATTAATTATCTCAATCGCGCTAAAAAAGGTGATCTCTTAAAATCTTTTGGTGAAATTGAGTTTAAAGGCGCACGCTTAGTGGTTGCTCACGCAACAATAAGGTGCGGCGAAAAAATTATTGCTAAAGCGATGGGAACCTTCTCACTTTATCCCGCCGATAAAACAGATATAGCCGCTTGGGCCAAAGGACAATCCGATGAATGAATCTGCTAAATTTACACTTGTTGGTTTTAGCGCCTTAATGGCAGCGGTTGGGCTTGGAGCTTTTGGGGCCCACGGACTGGAGAAGTCGTTGAGTGAAAAGAGTCTTGCCACTTATCAAACAGGCATTGAGTATCTTTTCTATCACGGCCTTGGAGCTTTAGCTCTTGCCTGCCTCAGTGATATTCATAAGATAAGTTTTAAGCGCTCTCGTATTGCTCTTATGCTAGGAATGCTGATCTTTAGCGGCGGGTGCATGGCTTACGCTGTAAGCGGTCAAAAGCTTATCGCCATGGCAATTCCTCTTGGCGGGCTAGGTTATTTGTTCTGTTGGGCCTTAGCGCTTAAGGAGCTGGCGGCAAAGTATAAGAAGGTCGACTCTTCACTTTAAAGAGATCAACCCCGATACCGACAGTAACGGGCATATAGCGCATATTAAAATTTGCTCGACCATCCATAAATCCATTTTCGAGTTTTGATACCGTAAATTTTTGGTCAGCAAAAATTGAAACTTTTCCTCGTTGATATTCTACTCGATGTCCAATTGAAGCATTCACACCTTGGACTTTCTCTTTATCTTGAACTTCCTCATGTTCCCAATACTCTCCCTCTTTGAGATAAACGCTTTTATTTTGTCCGCTGGTTATGCCGACATCAACGCGTGGGATATATGAGAGTTTGCCGGCGCGATCAGACTCAAAGATGACAAAGCGTCTGCCATACCCAATCTGCCAATCCATCTGACGATGGGTATTCTCAAAACGAGTTAAATGCATCTGTCCAGGCTCATTATTATAGCCATCAAACTCTTCATTGATTGGCATCATTTGATCAACTTCAATACCATCGACTGTACCCTGCACATGTTTGACCTGAAATTGCTTCTTTAAAAACTTGGGATGAAAGGCCGTAATGAAATAGATATTATTCTTTTTCTCAATTGTAATAGCAAAAGTATTGGTCGGTTCATCGATCCACTTAAAAGCGTCTTCAAAGTTTTCCCAATTCGCTGGATTCCAATAACTCGCAGATGTTCGTTCTTCGAACTCAAAATCATTAATAACGACATTAAGCCTCGAAGACTGAAGCTGCATATCAGTATTACCGTAAAAGGTACGTGAGTTCCCAAAATGAAAGCGAATTTGCCATGAATTTCCCTCATCATCTTTTTTGAGAATTTCGATTGGTTCTACTTTGGCCGACGAGAGCTCCATGATTGAGCGACAGGTATGAGTGATGCTTTCCTGCGCAGTCAGTGGAAGACGAGCTCCTAATATATGAGTGGTAACGGCATTAATCGATTCGACTCGTTCCTCGACAATAGAAGTCGTTTCCTCCAAGCTTCTAGGACAACTAAGAGAGTTTAGCTCGGGCGAAGCTAGAGCTTCTTGCTCCTGGCAATAGCTACTAAGATCAATATCGAGCACGATAGGGACTGGAGAGACAGGAGGTTCCTGGCCGTTTAAGCTGAGAAAACTGCCAAGAATTTGAGCCAAGAGTAACTTGGCCACTATCAATTTCATGACTATATATCGGGTATTTAGACTAGATTCTTGATTCTTTTATATAGCCTCGATCTCAGGTCCGACTTATCTAGTGATAATTAGAAAGACATAGGGATTTCTTCTCAATTAATTTTCTTAACTTTCCTAGGGGCACAGCCGAATAGGACTTATAATGGAAACATCCCTGTTTGGAGATGCCTATGTCGAGCCTTGTGAAGAAATTCGTAACTTCTTGTACCCTTACGTTCAAGGCTTTTGAACACGAAGTCATCATCTCTAAAAATCAAAGCACAATGTGGAATTTCATGGCGGTAAATAAGCGAAAGGATAAAGTCTATGCTGTTTATTGTGCCCCAAGACTGGCTTCGGCCAAGGCCCTAGTCAAAGTTGCCATGAAGAAAGTCCCACCTGATGCCAGGCTAGTTGTCGTTACATCTGAGTTTACCATCGAAGAGAAAATGCAAGCAGAGCAAGACGGCTACACGCTTGTAACTCTAAGTTTGCTTTCAAAATATGGTACGGAGATGTTAGATCTGAGACAACGCGATGGTGATGAAGCTTCAACTCTTATTGCTGCTTAGACTTTCTTTTTTTCTGACCCATGCAAAATTTTATGTTGTTGAGTAATGACTCTAAAGCCTAGACTGTCATTTTCATTCCACGCGATCACATCAAGCACTCTATTAAAAGGCATTGACTCGCCTAGATTAAATGCAGGAGTTAAAACCCAAGGGAATCTTTTTGCATGAGGTGCGTCTTTAGCAAGAACATCACTGACAAAGTGAAAAGCTTTTACCGTGTCATCATAATCGGCACGATTTTCGATCACGCTTTTAACTTGAAACTTATCAGAGAACTGGACCGCTAACTTAGCAATGAGGGTCGGGTTGGTTCTTACTTTGGTTGAAGGCGTCTTATAGTCAAAACTAATATAATCAACAGCGTCGAAGAGTTCATCGACAACACGTGTGCCCGCAGCTTCAATATTAATCCAATAACCTTTTCGCTTAAGCACCTTGGTAAGCTCCAAAACTTGTGGCAATAGCTTTGGATGAAGAGGATCGCCACCGGTTATGGAAACGCGTTTAAAGCGATCTCCCCCCTGCTCGATGATTTGGGCCAAGACTTGATCAAGGCTTAAGCGCTCACCAGTATTGAAGTCCCATGTATCTATGGAGTCACAATTAAAACAGCCAATGGCGCAGCCTTGAAAGCGCACGAAAACTTGGGGAGTTCCAATATGAACACCCTCGCCTTCAGAAGCCTGGTAAATGGCATTAATCGCAAAAAAAGACAAAAAAACCCCACTTGATCTAAGTCGGGGTTTTAACATGGGCTAACAGCTGTTGCCAGCCACCGTAGGTAATTATTACAAAATTCTAGAAATTCGCAATAAGCCCTGTTGTGTACTTATAATCGAATTTACGAGCGCCTTGGACGGCCGGCAGGTTTCGATACTCACCCTCATATCCAACTTTGAGCGAAAATGTGGACGACAAACTGGCCACCAGTGATGGCCCAAAGTTAAGCTCCCACGCATCCCCAACTTCAATATCTTTTAAGAATTCAGAGTAAAATTTCCAAGAGACGGTCTCATTGAGCTTGTGATCAAGATCAGCGAACAAGCGAATCTGATTATCGTGAGCGTAATCACCAGTCACTTTTTCTTCTACAACGTAGCGAAAACCTAGCTCAAGATTAGACTTAAATTTATCATTGTCATAAAGCTTATAGGCACCACCAATATCAGTATTGTAACGAGTGACGAAGCCCTTAAAGCGATCACCTTCTACTTTCTCTCCTAAGAATACACCCCACTTATTTGTGAGTTCAAAACGATCTTGTAGATGAATATCCCAGTTGCGAGCATCAACTGTAGAGTCAGCCTCTCCCAGTGTATAGTGACCACCGAGACTAACTTTATGTCTACCAAGCACAACAGAAGTTTCTGATTTTAAATTGTAAACTGATACGTCTGTATTTCCACCAGCGTTAAGAATAGATACTTCTGAAGTATTTTTCCACTGGGCGAATGAGGAATAACAAAGAGCAAAACTGCTCACTACGAGTGTCATGATTTTTAGATTTTTCATGGCAAAAACTATAGACCGCAGAACTCGAATAGCAAACCAAATTTTCTCTGTAGGGCCGATGTAGGCGCGTCAGGATCAGCCTTTCGAAGCATTGCAGCGATAAGTTGCTTCTCTTCAAGAGATGCTGAGACATCAACCGTTGAGATGAAGTCATTCCATTCACTTGAGTTTTCAATCTTTAAAATGTCTTCGTGAGAGATACGAGCAGAGTCGATTACTCGATCAGCATCAATCACCTCATCCACATAGGAAGTATTGCCGCTCTCAAGACGATAGAAGTACTCCTGCATGGCCTGCTTGCATGGATCATCACTTGCTAGTGATGCTGGTGTTCTTCCTCTGCCAATGATGCTGGAGCACGAGGTAAGAAAAACAATATTTATTGCTATAAAGAATAGTTTCACAATTATTGTTCGGTAGGACTGCCCCATTACTTAAGTAAAAGAGTCGGAGAACCGATAAGAATTCGATGAAACTGTTGATAATGGCCGTTTTGGTCCTGAATTCATTCTTCCACGTCGTGGCCCAAGAGCCCGAAGACCTACTCGCACGAGAGCAGCTGATCGGCACCAGTGAGCTTGAAAAACAGCTTCTAAGCGACTTGGACTTAAGACTCAAGCTCAACTCCCTTATTCTCGAAGTGGCTTCACAAGTTGATCGTGAGCACCCAGGCCTTTCTCCTTGGATCGATGGTGGACAGCTTACTAATATCTTTAAGGAAAAGAGTGAGGTCTTTGCTGAGTTTTATCTCGAGCGCATGGATTCTCTTGGGCCACAGAAAAAGTCGTTGTTTAAAAAGGCATGGCAACAAATCCGCTGGGAAAACCTTGTCGATGTTTTTAAGCGCTCACATTTAGGGCTGCAAACAATGTTTAAGCGAAAAGGCTTTGGCATTGTCATCGCTATTTTTATGGGCTTTGTTTCTGACTATACGATACCGATTATTCTCTCCAATATCGGCGCCCCTTGGTTAATTCCAATTTCGGCGGTGACTCCCTATCAAGTGCTCTACTCGATGTTGCCGCAAAAAATTACCGAGCTTAAAATTCGTCTGAAGGTTCGTGAAAGTTTGGGCGGGAGACAAGCTTATCAAGCCTATATGATGCAAGAGCGGGCCACTCGCGAAGCACTCAAGGCCATGAGCGAAGATAAGATCTTGATTCCCATTAGCGATGAAGGCTCATCACAAGTTAATGCGCTCTATCTTCGAAGAAATAATTGGTTTAAGAGTTTTATTAATCAAATGGGTTTTAACAATAATGACTTCTCATTTACAACGCTGAAGAAGTTCATCGATAAAGAAAGTCTGAGTGATGATTATATCGAAAAAATATCTGCTCACCCAAAGCTAAAGCGTTGGCAAAAAGCTGCCATGATCACGACTCATTTGCAGGAGACGATGAACGAGGAAGCGCGAATTCTTTTTAGAGAGAGATTTGATAAGCATTTCGTTCGCATCCACTCTTTTGCTCCTTGGGATGGGTTTGAAATTTGGACTAAGCGATTACTGCGAGCAAAGTCTGTGGCCGAAATCAATGAGCTGATGTTTGAAGTCCCACGCGGAACTCCCACCAGACTCATTTTGGAAGTGTGGCAAGATATCATCATTCCACACTACGCCACCCAGACAAGTTTAAATTACTCAAAGTATCGAAAGCTGGTTGAAGACTTTGCTCAGACTCGCGCAACGCTGCTCTCTCGTGGAGAGGAGGCATGGAGCCTCACAACTCACCAAGCGCTTATTAAATATGTAGGTCAATCTCTTGGCGATAAAGCCTTTTCAAACTGTCAAAACGAAGGTCAGACAGTACTTCGTTTTCTTCTCGCAAATTAGATTATTTTTTCTTGGCGGCTTTTTTAAGCTCTGCGATTTGATCTTTTGATAATTGAAGAAGTTGAGTCACGCGAACTTCCTCTTCATCTTCGCCTTTAGCAGCTTTGGCTTTTTCTTCTTCATCTTTCAATCTTTCAATTTCATCAACATCGATTTCAAGTTGAAAGCTTGCAGCGGAAAGTTCAGGTGCAGTCGTTTCTTGTGTTGGTTCTGGCGCCGCTGGTTTTGACTTGGGCGCGGATGAAACCTGTCTCATCTTGGCCAACTCGTTTGGCGTATAAAGTTCAGCACCAGGAGCACCCTTGGCACGACGATTCTCTCTCTCTTTCATAAGTTGATCGAGAATCTTTTTATACTTTAGAATTTGCTTTAACAGCTGTTTATTGCCGATTTCGCTAATCTTAACCATATAAGCTCATTATACGAGGAAATGCCCTTTGACCCAACCCTTTATTAGCCGGTCACAAAATGGCATAATAGTCCTATGAAGCAAGACAGTACCTTTGAACAAATTCATTCCGCTTTACTAGAGCGCCTCCAGCAAGGTGAGCGCCCGCATTTAGAATTTAATGAAAAATTATTGAATGAAATATCTGATAAGTGGACTAATGCTCTTGAGAATTCAATCTATAGCGATATTGATGCCATTATGTGCGTGCTTGAACATGCCCGTCACCCCAGCCCTCTTTTTGATGATTTGTTTTTTTTAACACTGGAAAAAGACCTACCCAAGAATCAATTGATCTTCACCTTAGGTGCTTCTTGGAAACATATGCTAGGCCGCTGGTCTCGTGCGGGCGATCGATTGCCGATGCGCTACCTTGAAATTCTTCGAAAGTTTTTAAATCATTCAGAGCTAGAACTTCGAGAGTGGTCACTAAGAACTATTGATCAAGTTGGACCCCAAGGACGACTTCTAAAAGCTGATATTCAAGCTGCAAAAGTTGGTTGGCGCGGAATCTTTAACCCCCACGCCAAGGCCGTGGCCCAGCTCGCCGAGATGTTAGAAAAACGCTGGAGTCATCCCAATGTCTAATCAGTTTGATCCCAATCACATTGAAGAAAAACTCAAATTAGTTAAGAATGCGGCCGACAAAGCTCACTTTGATAGACACTCTACTCAAGACATTCAGGTCAATTTACGTCCAGACTCCTCGGTAAAACCCGCTATGTTTATTCCAGATCCGCTCTTACCCGGTTGTTATAAGGCGCACCCTGTTACTTTGCGAGCACTGCGAAAAAATATTTTTGCAGCGGGCAATGAACTTTTTGAAGACCTTGAAGATTTAGTGACTTGTGAGAGTTGCCAACATGAAGTTGACCGTCAATTTTGGCATTTTTGCCCCCATTGTGAGGCTAAATTTAGGTAATAATTAGC
>TARA_R110000868_G_scaffold44269_3_pt1 | contig 11627 bp, 11 predicted proteins | sample TARA_R110000868 | Tara Oceans TARA_R110000868 (sample SAMEA4397489) | marine metagenome | biome: Polar Biome; feature: [SRF] surface water layer (ENVO:00010504); material: water (ENVO:00002006), including particulate matter (ENVO:01000060) such as... | depth 5 m | reverse complement strand
TTTCGGCTGGAGTGGTTCTGACCCCGCAAAGTGAATATACTGGCGGGGGTTTTTATTTTAGGGACCAGCCAGAGACTGCACTGCATCATTACCGGGATTTAATTATTTATGATGATGCGGTGGAGAATGAACATACAGTGGCAAGGCACCGGGGGAACCGGAGGACGCTGCTGATGTTTTTTGTGGAGGGTGTTTAAACGTGGCTGACCAGCAGAAAATTACCATACCATATCACCCAAGGCCCTTGCAGGACAAGTTCCACCAGGAGGCTAAACGGTTTACTGTTGCGAGTTGCCACCGCAGATTTGGCAAGACGGTCATGGCGGTTAATTGGCTGCTCAGAGAAATCATTATGTGTCCCAGACCAAGGGCGCAGGGAGCTTATATTGCGCCGACATATGGAGCGGCCAAGCGGATTGCCTGGGTTATGCTCCGGGATTATGCGGGGGTTATCCCTGGTGTTAAGTTTAACGAAGCAGAATTACGGTGTGATCTACCTGATGGCCGCAGGATTTGGCTTTTGGGAGCAGAAAATCCCGATAGTTTGCGCGGACTTCGGTTGGATGCCGCTTGTTTAGACGAATATGCCGACATGAATGCAAGGCTTTTCCCGGAGATCATCCGGCCAGCCCTCTCAGATTTTGGGGATGGTAAATGTTTATGGATTGGAACCCCTCGGGGGGAAAATCAGTTTAAAGAAATCTACGATATTGCCAAGAAGGAAATGGAAGCTGGCAACCCTGAGTGGTATTGCATGCGCTTCCCTGCTTCAGAGACAGGGGTTTTGGCTCAAAAGGAACTTGATGCCGCCAAGGCAACAATGGACCCCTCGCAATATGATCAGGAATTTGAAGTCAGCTGGTCCGCAGCATTAATCGGAGCCTATTATGCCTCCCTGCTGGACAAGGCTGATATTGATGGCCGCATTGGTTCGGTTCCCTGGGAGCCAAATCTGGAGGTTCACACCGCCTGGGACCTCGGAATTGCTGACAGCACTGCGATTTGGTTCTACCAGCAGATGCGCGGTGAGCCTGTTGTTCGAGTTATTGACTATTTTGAAGCCTCTGGAGAGGGGCTGCACCATTATATTGCAGAATTAAAAAACCGTGATTATGTTTATGGGCAACATTACCTCCCCCATGATGTCATGGTTCGTGAATTAGGTTCTGGAATGTCTCGTTATGAGATACTCCGGGGTCTTGGAATACGGCCAACCGTTGTACATAAACTACCCATTCAAGATGGGATTGAAGCAGTCAGAGCCGTTATTCCAAGATGCTATTTTGATAGGGGTAGTTGTTCTGACGGCCTGAAAAAGCTGCGCTCCTACCACCGGATTTTCAATGACCGCACTGGTGATTGGGCTGACCGGCCAAAACATGATCATAATTCCCATGCTGCGGACAGCTTTCGCTATCTTGCCGTTGGAATTAGGGACGGCAGACCGGCAGATGAATTCTCTGCTATGGCTCGGACCGGCAAGATGTCTGGTGGCCAGCCGGTGATAAAAGACGATTACAATGAACTTGGTTGAATTTGTACCTACATGTTACTCGGATGTTGTCCATATTGCCCGGAATATGAGAGAATTAGATGCTGAAGAAATTTTACCACTGATATGGGGCGGGACCCCGGAGAACTTAGCAGCGGTAGTAATTGCAGCTGGCGGTTTGGCGACTGTTGCACTTTCTGGGGGCGTTCCTGTTGCCGCATATGGAGCAACGCAAACCAGACCGAAGTGCTGGAGTGTCTGGATGTTTGCCACCGATCAATGGCCCAAGGTGGCTTTGTCGGTGACCCGGAGACTGAAGACTGAAGTTATAGAAACCATTTATGAGGTTGGTGCGGTCCGCGCTGATTGCTGGTCAATGGAGGGGCATCACGTTGCTCACCGCTGGCTTGAGATGCTTGGCGCTAAATATGAAGCCACTCTTGAAGACTACGGACCAACCAGAAAAAAATTCCACTGCTACTCCTGGACGCTATCCAGATTGGAGAAAAAAAATGTGTATAGGCCCATTTGCCCCAAAGGTTCCATCCTTCCCGGCTCCTCCCCCCCTACCGGAGCCACCAGAGCCGCCACCGGCCAGAGATGATCCTGAAGTCAATGCTGTTGCGGATGATGTTCGCAAGCGGCGTCTCGCTGCCAAAGGGCGGCAATCAACCATTCTTTCCGGAGCGCTAGGCGATACCGCTGACGCTTCTGTTGGAACCAAAACCCTGCTCGGCGGGTAAAGGAAAAAAATCATGTGTCCTCCAAGATCTCGTTCACGCGCTCCGGCAGCAGCCGCAGCCCCTCCCCCACCTCCCCCACCTGCCCCTGCTCCCGTTGCAGATGATGGCACGATTGTTTCTGGTGATCAGTCCCGGCGCAGAGCCAGGGTTCAAGGACGGCGGGGCAATATTTTGACGGGTCCTCGGGGTGTAACCCAGGAGGCCAATCTCGGCACCCGGACACTGTTGGGCGGATAATATGTGCGCTCTGGATCCAAAGAACCCATTGAGCGGCGGGAAAAAACAAGCCTCTGGCGGGGCAGGAGCGCGGCTTGACCAAGCGCAGCGGCTCTCCAAATCCACTTTTGGCGGCGGCACTCAACTCGCTTCAACAATTTTGCAAGGCGTCCCAAAGAATACTGATGTTGACGCACTTCGCAAAAATACTCTGATGGGAATATAATGGAGATTTCAGAAAATACCAACGACCTGTTTAAACGGTTTGAAGGTTTACGCAAAGGCCGCGCAAACTGGGAAACCCATTGGGATGAGATTGCCGAAAGGGTACTCCCGCGCTCTGCTGAGTTCACCGGAGAGCGGACCCCTGGAGATAAGCGGACCCAAAAACTTTATGACGCCACTGCTGTTCTGGCTCTGGAGCGCTTTGCTTCTGCGGTTGAAAGCCTCCTGACCCCTCGGGGAGCAACATGGCATACTCTCCGGGCTAACAATCCAACGCTCAACGCTGATGATGATGTCCGGCTCTGGTTTGATCATGTCAATGAATTACTATTTCAAACCCGCTACAGCCCCAAGGCAAACTTCGCCAGCCAGATGCACGAAAGTTACATGAGCCTCGGAGCATTTGGAACCGGTGGCATGTTCGTTGATGAGGACCCAGTTCGGGGAATGCGTTATCGCGCAATCCACCTTGCTGATTTGTATCTGGCCCAGGATGAGCAAGGAACAATTGACACTGTATTTCGTAAATTTGAAGTGACGGCGCGGCAAGCAATGAGGATGTTCAATGATGAGGACCTCTCTTCCGATCTCCGCAAGGAAGCTGAAGACAAACCTGATACTCGGGTCAAGCTGCTCCATGTTGTGATGCCTCGGACTGACCGGGATGTTGCTAACAAGGACCGTTTAAACGCTGCTTGGTTCTCCGGATATTTTGAAGTTAAAACAAAACACCTCATTGTTGAGGGCGGGTTTGATGATAACCCCTATATTCTATCTCGTTACGTCACTGGACCCCGGGAAACCTATGGCCGATCTCCGGCTATGACCGTTCTCCCAGAGATCAAGATGATTAACGAGATGTCAAAGACTGTCATCCGGGCGGGTCAAAAGATAGTGGACCCTCCGCTATTGATCGCTGATGATGGTGTTGTCTTCCCGGTCAATACCACTCCTGGCGGGACAACTTTTGCCCGTTTGGATGGCAGACAGCAATCACCTGTCCAGCCGCTGCACACCGGGGCCAGAGTTGATATTGGCTTTGAGATGATGGAGCAGCGGAGAAAACAAATAAATGATGCCTTCCTGGTCACACTTTTCCAAATTTTAGTTGAAACTCCCTCAATGACGGCCACTGAAGTTCTGCAAAGAGCGCAGGAAAAAGGTGCGTTGCTGGCTCCAACAATGGGACGCCAACAATCTGAAAGTCTCGGACCCCTGATTAACCGGGAATTAAATATCCTTTCCAAGCAAGGCGTATTGCCGCCACCTCCAGAGCTTTTAGTTGAGGCAGAGGGCGAATACGAGGTTGAATATGTCTCCCCACTATCCAGAGCCATGAAGGCTGAAGAGGGTATAGGCATTCTCCGGACCCTGGAGATGGTGCAGCCGATTGCCGCAATGGATCAATCGGTCATGGATAACTTCGATTTTGATGAAATTACTCGCATTCTTGCCGACACTAACGGCGCTCCGCAGAAAATACTCCGGCGGAGTGAGGAGGTTGAGGACTTGAGGCAGCAGCGGGATCAGCAGCAGCAGATGGCCGCAATGATGCAAGCAGCCCCTGGAGTAGCAGATACAGCTGAGACAGTGGCAGGGATAGCTCAACAAGCGCAACAGTAAAGGACAAATCCGGGAATGAGTAAGGAACAAAGCAAAGTCGCTGGTGAGATCATGCAAGCCTACCGGGATATTTTTCTCTATACCCCGCAGGGCAAGGTGATTTTTAACGACATGATAAAAGCCTCGGGGCTGCTCTTAATGAGCGGATACCGGGAAGACAGTGAACTCCAGCACATGGAGGGAGCAAAGGATATGATCCGCAGGATTATATCTATCCTCTCAATTGATGAGGAACAATTGGTGGCAATGGCCACTGGAACCGCAATAGAAACAGGAGATGACGAAGATGGCTGATATAGAAGGGTCCGCAGGTGCGGGTAACTCGGAAGTATCGTCACAGTCTTGGGATCAAGGCTTGGATGACTACCGGGAAACAATAGACGCTAAAGGATGGACCTCATCCGGAGACGTTTTAAAGTCATATACAGAACTTGAAAAGGCTGTTGGTTCGGATAAAGTTGTCCTTCCCGGGGCTGAGAGCAACCAGCTGGAATGGGAAGGCTGGTCAAAATTAGGAACCCCGGAGAATGCCGCAGATTATGCAATGGCAGCGCCGGATGGTTTTGAGCAATACGATGACGGTCTGGCCACTGATATGCGCCAAGTCTTCCATGACGCCAAGCTGACCCCGGCTCAAGCGCAGTTAGTCCATGATAAATTTGTGGAGCGTATGATTGGCACCGCTGATGGCCAGATGAATGAAATGGCTGACAGCCAGCAACAAAATGAGGAAACTCTAAAAAGAGAATTTGGTACCGCCTTTGATGAGCGGGTTGCCGCAGCCAAGCGGGGCATCTCCGAATATGGGGGTGATGACCTGATGGGCAAACTTATCAATGCAGGACTTGGTTCTGATCCGGATGTCATCCGGGCCTTTTCCAAAGTTGGCATGACACTGAAACAATCCGGACAATTTAAAGATGCTGAAAGTTCCGGAAAATTTGGGACCACTCCTGAAGGTGCTAGAGAAGAGATTGCAGGGTTGAGATCAAACCCAGCGCTCTATGACAAATCTAGCGCGGAGTACAAAGTCCTGAATGAGAAATTGACGCGCCTGACGCAACAGGCGTTTCCTGACGCTGGGTAACCTTAACGGGTCCAGAAGAGACAGCTGGAGAGACAGCATTCGGGTCCGTTAGCGGGTAACCCTTTAAACTTTCCCTTTAACTTAGATGGAGGATAGACAAATGTCTGTTCAAATCACCACCGCCTTTGTGGAGCAATACAAAGGCAACGTGGAGCATCTGGTTCAGCAAAAGGGTTCTCGCCTTCGTGACAAAGTTTCGGTTGAAACCGTCACTGGTAAGAATGCTTTTTTTGAGCAAGTGGGTTCGACTAATGCGCGTCAGCGTACAACTCGGCACCAGGATACTCCCCGTATGGACACTCCGCATTCAAGGCGGCGTGTCTCATTGATCGACTATGATTGGGCTGATCTCATTGATGATGAAGATCGGGTTCGCATGTTGATTGATCCAACAGGTCCCTATTCTGTTGCGGCTTCCAATGCTATGGGCCGCGCAATGGATACAGCAATTATTGATGCTGCTGACGGCACTGCCTTCACTGGCGTTGCTGGCGGAACCTCAACGTCATACGCTGCGGCTAACACGATTGATGTCCAAGTGGGCATCTCTCCGGCTGCGGACACTGGCTTGAATGTTGGTAAACTTCGCGCTGCCAAGCAAGTCCTTGATGCCAATGAGGCAGAGGATGATGGCCGGACTATGGTCATTAATGCAAAGCAGCTTCAAAACCTATTGGCAGAAACTGAGATTACTTCCTCAGATTATGCTGCGGTCAAGGCGCTTGTTCATGGAGAAGTGAATACGTTTCTAGGCTTCGATTTTGTCCGGACAGAACTTATTGAGGTGGATGCAAATTCAGATCATAAAGTGCTATTCTGGCAACGCATGGGGATGAAGCTGGCAATTGGCAGTGAACCTCAAGTGAAAATCTCTGAGCGGGATGATAAGAACTATGCCACTCAGGTTTTCGTTTCAATGAGCATTGGGTCTACTCGCATGCAAGAAGAGCTTGTCGGGTACATCGAATGCGATCCAACATAGGAGGACTTAGAGATGGCTGTAGTTAATCTTAAAGGTTCGCTGAATATGACGGACATTGATGCCACTCCGCGAGTTTTGTCCGATCCTGGACATGCTGGTGGTACGGTAAGAACTTGGATTGATACTGTTGAAGTTGGAGCGGCTGATACTGCCTCCTCAACTTATTTGATGGCTCGTTTGCCTTCAAATGCGGTTATCCTTCCACAATCAACTGTATATTGGGATGACTTGACCACTACGGGTTCCCCAACGGTTGATATCGGCGTTTACAACATGTCTGGAAAAACCGATATTACGGATGATCCAGATGCCCTTTCAAACGGGCATGATGTAACGTCAGCGGGTTCGGCGTCCTTGATCACTCAAGGCGCTTCAATCAGCACTTATGGCATCCCTCTCTGGGATCAAGTGGCCTCTCAGACCACTGATCCAAAAACAGATTTGGACGTTAAGCTGAAACTTGTTGATGCTGCTGTTGTAGGCGGCGGATCAATGTCGGTTGTAATTTATTACACCGAATAAGCCAAATGGGGGGGGGTGTTTAAACGCGCTCCCCTTTATTTTTTAGGAGGGTACGTTGGAACATCCAACCGGGAAAATACCAGAGAAAGTAATACTTGTTGGGCTAGGCCCTTCAAAGTCAGAATACATGGACATAATGGCGTCAGATGCCGTTGTGATAGAACGGGATGAGGTTTGGGGCGTCAATGCAGCCGGAGCCGTCATCAACGTGGATTTAAGTTTTGCAATGGATGACTATCTGACTTGCGTCAATAGAACCCCAGCATTTGCAAAGTGGTTTGAAACTGCAAAGGAACCTTTTTTTACTTCGCAACCAAGAAACCCCAACGCGCTGGCATATCCTCTCCAGGAGGTATTAAGTATGCCGGGAGCCAGACCATACTTTAATGGCTCAGTATCTTACATTGCAGCCTATGCTGCTTTAATTGGTGTAAAGGAATTAACAATTTTCGGGTGTGATTATCTCTATGGTGGGATGGGGAGGATGCACCCTCGGCAATCTGAGACGGTGGCCAGATATATGGCTTGCATGTCCTGGTGGCTCGGCTTCTGTCAAGCCAAGGGAATGGGCGTTGTCATTGCGCCATCATCCCCGCTGCTGGATGCGGACCTGAATTTGCTAGAACAATTTTATGGCTATATCGTTAAACCATTTATTCAACATGCCAACGCGCCAGACAATAATTTGCCGGATCATCTCGGCGGCTCCTTTGGGCGCTGCCACATTGACCAAGGCGCTCTGGCCCATGTCCGGGAGAAATTCGGGATAAAGTCCATTGTAGACATTGGCTGCGGGACCGGAGGAATGGTTGAGGTGGCACATGACATGGGAATGGATGCCTACGGGATTGATGGGGATGACAGTCTGGAAAGACGCGCTCCAATTATGATCCATGATTTTAGCAAAGGCGCTGCGCCAAAGTTTAAAACCAAACCTGATTTGGCTTGGTCTGTTGAGTTCCTTGAGCATGTTGATGAGGATTACCAAGACAATTATATGAGGGCGTTTAAACAGTGTAAGTATGCGCTGATAACTTTTGCCCCTCCCGGCACTCCCGGCCATCATCATGTGAATTGCCAAGATGACGGATATTGGGTTAAAGTTTTCAGGAAGTACGGTTTTGAGATTGATGGAGAAACCACCTCTGAAGTCCGAAAAATCTCCACAATGGGGCGAGACTTTATGAGAGATAACGGGTTATTTTTTAAAAAAAAGTAGGTGCTAAATGGCAACATCATTCGTTCAAATTGCAAACAGGGCCATCACGTTTTTGGGTGGTGATGTTATCACTGCGCTTACTGATGACACCAAAGAGGGCCGCACTGCAAACCGGCTCTATGAGCAAACCAGAGACCAGCTGCTCCGGGATCACGCCTGGAACTTTGCCATCAAGCGGGTCCAGATTGCAGCCAATACGACTGCCCCAGTTTTTGAATATACTAATGCTTATGATTGGCCGTCAGACTGCCTCCGGATTATTGAGGTGGACACTGCGGAAGAATGGGCTGTTGAGGGGCGCCAGATTGTCACTGATGAGGGCGCTCCCCTGGATGTCATCTATGTCCAGAGCGTTACTGATCCCAGCTTATTTGATACTAAATTTATTGAAGCTTATGCGCTGCGGCTTGCAGCTGACATGGCGTTTGATATTACTGCCTCCCAGGCAGCAGCCCAGCTGGCTGAGAACAAATTTATTTCTTACATGAACGGCGCAAAAACGGTGGACGGGCAAGAGAGCCTCTCTGCCAGTGAACAATCCTGGCTGGATGCAAGGGTCTAATAATGGCAAGAGTTTCCACTGTACAAACCAATTTTACCGCTGGTGAACTTTCTCCCAAGCTACATGGGCGCGTGGACATTACCAAATATGCCAACGGCGCTGAGACGCTGGAAAACTTTATTGTGCAGCCGCATGGTGGCATCTCCCGGCGTCCTGGGACCCGCTTCATCAAGGAAGTGAAAACCAGCAGCGCTAAAACGCATCTGGTGCCTTTTGAATTTTCCACCACTCAGGCTTACATGATTGAGTTTGGTAACCAGTATATGCGCTTCTACAAGGACCAAGGGGCCATCCTGGAGGCCAACACCACCATCTCCGGGGCCAGCGCAGCCAATCCGGTTGTTGTCACCGACACGGGTCATAATTACTCGAATGGGGACGAGGTTTATATCTCCGGTGTTGTCGGCATGACTGAGTTAAACGGCAAATATTATTTAGTAAAAAACAAGAACACCAACGATTTTGAGTTGACGGATGTTGACGGCACTAACATTAATGGCTCTGCCTTCACTGCTTATTCATCTGCTGGCACCGCTGCCCGGGTTTACACTCTGACAACCACCTTTGTCACTGCTGATCTTCCAACACTTCAATTTGCTCAATCGGCTGATGTCCTCTATGTGGCTCATCCAAATTATGCACCAAAGAAAATCACCCGGACCGCTCACACCAGCTGGACGGTTTCTGACGTTTCTTTCACTGATGGCCCATATCAGACTGAAAATATTATAGCCACTACCATGACACCAGCTGCAACATCCGGCAGCGGGGTCAACTTGGCGGCTTCAGTAGTCACTGGAATTAATAATGGTGATGGGTTTAAGTCTACGGATGTAGGAAGATTGGTCAGAGTTGGTCATCAGGCAGCAGCTTGGGCTGCATCAACAGCTTATTCTGTTGATGCTATTAGGCGCAATTCCGGTAATGTTTACAAATGTATTAAGGCCGGAACCTCTGACGGCTCTGGCGGTCCAACCTCAGAAGGTGAGGAAATCGTTGACGCTACTGTAACCTGGAAATACTTAGCTGATGGTGGTATTCATTGGGGTTATGCAACGATTGCCTCATTTTCATCCACCACTTTGGTCACCATTGACATCACAACGGCTTTCGGCGGCACCTCCGCTGAAACTAAATGGGCGCTAGGTGCCTGGAGTGATACCACCGGCTATCCGGCTGCGGTGGCTTTCTATGAGCAGCGGCTGTTCTGGGCTGGCTCTGATGAGCAGCCTCAGACACTCTGGGGGTCAAAGTCTGGCGATTATGAAAACCATACGCCTGGAACCTTAGATGATGAGCCGGTGATTTATACTCTGGCCACTGATCAGGTCAATGTGATCCGCTGGCTTTCCCCTGGCAAAGTCATGGCGATTGGCACTGTTGGCGGCGAGTTTGTTATTTCAGGTTCAACAACGAATGATGCACTGACCCCGACAAATGTCCGGGTTGTGCGGGAAGGCACCCGGGGATCATATAACCACCGGCCAATCCGCATTGATAATGTTGTGCTTTTCATCCAGCGGCAACAGAGAAAGCTGAGAGAATTTGTTTACCAGTTTGAAAGTGACAGTTATCAGTCTCCTGATTTGACCATTCTATCTGATCAGGTTGGCAAAGGTGGCCTCTTGGAACTTGCTTATCAACAGGAGTTATCCACTGTTGTCTGGGCAGTCAGGGCTGATGGCCAGCTGGTTGGAATGACCTATCTCCGGGATCAACAGGTTGTTGCTTGGCACCGGCACAAATTAGGCGGCTCTTTCCAATCCTCTGCAACTCATGGCGTTGTGGAAAGTATTGGGATTATCCCCGGTTCCGGTGAGGATGAGTTGTGGATGATTGTAAAAAGAACAATCAACGGCGCCACTCGGCGCTATGTTGAATTTATGGAAAATGTTTTTGACCCTGATGAGGGAGAGATCAAGGCAGATGCTTTCTATGTAGACAGCGGACTGACTTTGAATGCCCCTCTGACTATTACCGGCGCAACAGCTGCCAATCCGGTTGTCATTACTTCGGCTGCTCACGGCCTTTCGGATGGTGATCTGGTGGACATTACTGATGTTCTTGGAATGACTGAGTTGAATAATAACCGCTACAAGGTCATTGAAAGCGCCACCGATGCTTTTGAGATTATGTCCCAGGCCAGCACACCGGTTTCCGCAGTGACAAAAGCAAACCCCGGGTCAGTAACTGCTGTTGCTCATGGATTTTCAAGCGGTGATGATGTTGGCTTTCTCTCGGTTGGAGGCATGACGGAATTGAACGGCAACGGCTACACTGTCACCAAAGTTAATGCTGATACTTTTACCATTGGAGTGAACACCTCCGGATTTACAACATATGTTTCAGGCGGCGTGGCCCATCTGAATACCAATGGCTCCGCCTTCACAACCTACACCTCAGCTGGCAAGGCGCGGGAGGCAGTGGCAACAATCAGTGGCATGGATCACCTAGAGGGCGAAAGCGTTGATGTCTTGGGAGATGGCAACGTCTATGGGGCCAAGACGGTCACCTCCGGCGCAGTCAGTTCTTTTTCTCCGGCAATCAGTATTGCTCAAATTGGTTATGGCTACACCTCAACAATGAAAACGATGCGGCCTGATATTGGCGCAGAGGATGGGACATCCCAAGGAAAAACCAAGCGGGTGTTTGAAGTGGTGATGAGATTTGTGAATACATTGGGCGTCAAGGTTGGCCCAACAGCAGCGGAGCTTGATGAAGTCCAATTCCGGTCTGGATCAGACCCAATGGATAGTTCTCCTCCGCTTTTCACTGGAGACAAAACAATCAAATACCGGGGCGGCTGGGATAAAGATGGGCAGATTATAGCTATCCAGGATCAACCGCTGCCTCTCCATATAATCGCAGTCATAAAACGACTTGTAACAAATGATGGGTAAATAACATGTGTGATCCGGTCACTTTATTCGGTGTTGGTACGGTCAGCGCTTTAGGC
>TARA_R110000868_G_scaffold230335_6_pt1 | contig 11628 bp, 17 predicted proteins | sample TARA_R110000868 | Tara Oceans TARA_R110000868 (sample SAMEA4397489) | marine metagenome | biome: Polar Biome; feature: [SRF] surface water layer (ENVO:00010504); material: water (ENVO:00002006), including particulate matter (ENVO:01000060) such as... | depth 5 m | reverse complement strand
GACCAACTCGAACGATCCAGAGAACACCGAATAGAGACCGACGGGTAATTCTTCCTGGCTGCCCAGATAGGCCATTTCCAGATTACGGCTGACTTCCTGGCCTTCCATCGGCTGAAGCGTCACGTCGGTCAGCAGCATGGCGTTGGCCGCGCCGGTCGGCACAGGGTCCGTGCCATAGACTGTCTCCGGCTTTACCAGGATAATCTTGCTGCGCCATTTGATGGGCTCGGCCATTATGCGTCCTTCCGTTCAAGCTTGCCGTTGATGCGCACGAAACTGCCGCCCGATCGGGGGCGCTCGACGCCTTCGGAATTGGTCGACACGATGGGAGTGCGCGGGGCGTTGCTATCCACTGCGCTGCTGTCCGTGGCGGCGGGCGATGCAGGTGTGTCAGCCTCGCTGGCTGAAGCGCCGGTGGCAGGGGGTAAGCGTTTCATGGCGAAATCCTCAATTGATCGTCGATCGCGAAATCGAGCTGGTAGATGAGCGTCCCGGCCGAGAGACTGATCAGCTCGCCACGGGACAGGGTGAACACGCCGATGGTTTCGCCGCTCAGCCAGTCGGAGGGCGGCGCCCATCCGCAGATGCAGCGGATCACATCGTTGCGCAGGGGCGTCAGCCGATCGGATGCTTTCGCGCCCGTGGCGTCGCCTGCGCTGCGCACGACCAGGACGATGCCCAGCGTGTCGCTGATCGTTTGCCGGAATATGCCCGTCGCCGCTTCGGATCGCCCGCCGCGTAAGCCCAGCGGCAGCACGAAGGCGGCAGGCGTGTTCTGCGGCATCTGGTTACGCGCGATCATCTCGCTGAGCTTCGCGCCCGGTTCGATCCGTCCGGACAGATCCGTAACGCTGGCCGCAAGCCGGTCTGCGACCGCATCAAACATGACCGCCGCCCAGGAGCATATCGCTCGGCATCAGATGAAACCCGTCATCGTTTCGGGCGACAGGGGCCGCTCGCGGTCGATGAACTGGACGCCCTCTGCCCCCGATGATGTCGGCTCGATGCCTGCGGCATCCAGCTTGATTGCGCCCTTGGCGATATCGCGCAGTGTTGCGAGCGCCTGCTCGTAATCATCCTTGATCTTGGGATCGGGCGCATAGACGTGCAGCTTGTAGATCGCGATTGTCAGCGCCAGATCGGTCACCATTTCCGGTACGGGATCAAGCGGTAGCTTGTACCGCACGGTCGCATAGGCATTGATGACCGCGTCCGTGTCCGCCAGCGCCCGATCCACGACCGCCATGTCGATCTGCCCGGTGGGCACTTCGGCACGGTCGGTAAGCTGGATCAAAGTCTGCGCACCGAAACGGGCCGTCAGCAGGGCAAGCGAAGCGTAGGGCATGTCAGGTCGTGACCTGGGCCGGTGGACCCGTTTCACCATCTTCCCATTCGCCGTCGAACACCTGCGCGGCTTTCAGCGCGTCGAATTCCGCTTCGTCGACGAACACGACATCCTCATCGTCGGGCGAGAACACCTGTCCGTTGTGATGCAGGGTCATGAGAACGGCATGACCGAACTTGCCGACAGCATCTTCCGGCGATGCGATGTTGGTCTTGCGAGCGGCGCGGCGAACTGGCTTTTTCTTTTCCATGATCAGGCCACCGCGTTCTGAATGAAGTAACCGGCATCTTGGGCACAGATGATTTCCTTGATGCGCTCACCGGCTCGAACACGCACACCGCCTTGGAGACCGATGTCGGTATCCTCGATCCGGCCTGCGATCCGATTGCCATATTCAGCAGTAAAGCCGAACGTGACGCCGCCGCCTTCAGGACGGGCGATCGGATTGAGGTGGATCAACGCGATGTGCTTGCCCCATGCGCGCGACAGCGCGACCTGCTGACCCGGCTTCGCAGTGTTGTACCAACTATCGCCGACCAGCACCTTCTGGATGCCTTCGCCGCGCAACAGCTCGGCGAACTGCTCAATGGTGACGATGCCACTGCCGGTGACGTTGCCCTTCACAGCATTGACGATATCAGGATGCGAGCTGACCTTGGACCAGACCGCGCGACCCATAACAACGGTGTTGGGGCGTACAACCAGCGTCGAATCCATGCCCGTCTTGATGACGCCAACCGGATCGGAATTGGCATAGTCCGAAAACTGGCTTGTCCCGGCGAGTGTGACCTTCCGGCCCGCCGCATAGCTGGCGGGATTGTGAACGATGCTGGCGGCGCGCACTTCGCGCGTGTTCAAGAGAGTATCGGTCAGCATCATGACCGCGTGACCTTCGGGATCGAACGTCGAAACACCGCGGGCGCGGGCTTCGCGCGCTGCGTCGATGTCTGTGTTCGGGATGGGTGCATCGAAACCGAAGTCTTCGACGGAGTCTGTCTGTTCGGTGCCGCCAAATTCAAGCTGCTGCACACGGCCGCGACGGCCAACGCGGGCATCGGGAACATTGAACGCTTCTTCCAGAGGATATTTGGTCCACTTGAACTTTTCGGCACTGACCGGCATGCGCGGCAACGCTTCGTCCGCGATGTAGGCGCTGGCCGAATTCTTGTAGCCGATGGAGATGGCCGACAGTGCGGCATCGATGACAAAAGGACGATCTACCATGTTTGGGGTTCCTTAAAGCGTGCCGTAAGAGGCGTAATAATCGATGACATCACCGGCGACGCCGGGCTGCTCAGCCCGACCGATGACCTGGTGGCCGATGGTGGTGGTGGCGATCGCCTTGCCGTTGGCATCGCTGGTCAGCCAGTCACCGGCGTTGACCGTGCCGCCAAGCTGCACCTGGTTAAGCCCACCGCGCGTCACATCGACCATCTGGCCTGCGGCACTGGCGCCGATCTTGCCGGTGGTGCCGATCAATGGCTGGTTGTTCGCCGCTGCTGTTGCCACCTTTGAGGAAGCTGCCACATCGGAAAAACGGACGATGACGAAGGCAGCGATAACTGCGCTCGCTTCGTAAGAGCGGATGAAAGTCGTAATCATTTATTGCGTCCTTCCTGCACGGCCATGACGGCGGCGGCGAAATCGATCGTGATACCCGCATCGGCCTGTTTCTTCTGGTAGGCCGTCGCGTGCGCGGCGATCTGCAAGGGATCGTCGCTCGCGTCGGGCCCGGTCTCGATCGTGGTGGTCAGCGTCGCGCCAGGTTGTAGTTTGGGCATGGCGTTGATCTGCTTCTCGGTCCGCTCCGGGTTTTCCATGTGCATGGCGATGTAATCGGCGCGCAGCGGCTTGATCCCGACCCGAAGGTCCGCGATCGCACCATCGACGAAGGCTGTGGCCTTGTCCTTCTTGCCCTGTTCGGTCAGCGCATTGAGCGAGACCGTGACCGCCGACAGTTCGGATTGCAGCGCCGTGACGCGGGCATCGTCCTTGCCGCCTGCCTTCAACTGCTCGACACCGGCCAGCACGGCTGCGGCGTCTACCCCGGCTTGCAAGCCGATCAGCGTTGCGATCGGCGAAAGGGCCGACTGCACTGCCACTGCAGCAGCTTCACTGCTGCCTTCCAGTTTCGCCTTCAGCGCGGCCATGATGGCTGCATCGTCGGCATCGCTCCCAAGGCCCAAGGCCTCAAGCAGCATCTCGCGAAAATTCATATTCACGTCCTCTTGATGAAGGGCAGTAAGCCCAAGAAAATTGGGTTGATTGACAAGGCTAGCCCGCAGGATGGCGACGATGGCACCGTCTTTGCGATGCGCGATCACGGGCGAAACGCCGCGATACTCTTGGTCGATGATCTTTTGACGGCCGGCATTGGTCCATTCGACCCGGCCCCAGATACCATCTTGACGGCTTTGCAGTTCGACGATCCAGCCACGCGCGGGGGCTTCCTCGCCGCGCGGCGCCGCCAGATCGGTCGCATGGTTTTCATCCAGCACCAGCTTGCCGCCCGTGGTAAGCGACGCCGCCATCAGTGCGGGAATATCTGTGACGCGATAAGGGCCGCGCCCGTCCCTGGTGCGCACTTCGCCCGTCGGGATCAGATGTATCCAATCCGGCGCGCTCCCCGCGCCAGCATCGAGCGGCAATGCGGAACAGAGCGCCGTAAGCGTTTGACCGGCAAGGGAGTGAGGCGACGACATGAGGCACTTTTGCCCGTGCGCCACGCGTCAAAACATGCCCGCCTCGGCGGGCCGTGCTGCATCGATGGGGGAGAAGCGCGCCGGGGCTGCGGCGCATGTGCCGCGCTATGCGACTGGGGGCAACTTGCCACCGCCAGCGCGCGAAATCAAACGGCCAATCTTATTGCGGCAGATTGGTTCCTCGTTCATCGAAAGCTTCGGCCAGATGCCCATCAGCGATCTCGATGATTTTCCGCTCGTTTTCTTCCGATATCCCCAACCATCGGCGGGCCGGAATATCGCCCCAGGGAATGGGGTGGTTGCCCGCATCGCGACCGAACGCTCCTTTCCGCGCGCCGTCCTGCATCACCGCCGAATATTCGAGCGAAGACCCGATCTCCACGCTGTCGCGCGATACCAGCTTGGCGATCTCCCGCCCCAGCCGACCTGACGGACCGATCAACGGGCGTGGCCGGGCGCCGTCGCCGCGGGCCAGATAGGCGGCAAGTGTCGCTGCGGTCTTCGGTGCCCATTTGGAACCGTCCGGTGCTTTGCCGTCCAGAAACCGCCCCTTGGTCGCGCCAACCATATACTCGGCGATATCTTCGTGCAGCGGCGTCATGTCGTCGAGCCGTGCCGAGGCTTCCGCCAGCGCATCGGCCACCGCCTCATATTTGAATTCTACACGAATCATCGTTATATCCCTTGCACGGAGATGCGTGCGTCGTGGCGCCGGGCCCATAACCCGGAACGGTATAGGACGTTAGCGCGGGGACGCATCTCCACCCTTCACCCCGATATAATAGGTTTTAAGCGCCAGCGTGCGCCTGCCGTTGCGGATGGCAAAGACGGCACTGTGCCGTTCCCCGTCGATGAGCTTGATATAGCGGATCAGGCGCTCTCCCGTATCGGATTGCCCGGCATCCTCAATCGCGTTCGGTGCCTCAAGGATACGCGGTAACAACGCAAAATCAGCGGGCGTTACGGCCCGTTGTCCGCGCGCGATTTCCCTGCTGCTGTCACCATGCTGCGCACGCACATGGCGAAGGTCATTTTCGGCGAGGGAATAATCGTACAGCGCCAGTCCGTCCGGCGCATCTTCGCCCAGCACATCCCGGACAAAGGCAGCCTGACGCGGTGCAACCAGGCCAAGCGTGCGCAGCGGCTCGATCCGCCCTTCGCTCAGTCCCCAGATGCGCTGCGCAAAACGGCGCGCATCGTCGGCAACCGAAGGCAAGGAACGATAGCTGGCCGCCAGCGCATCGCGCAGAGCTTCCGGTACGTCGTCCATAAACCCTTTGCCGATCCGGTAATCCCAATGGCGAATTTTCTCGGCAGCCGCCTGCACGATGGGATCGACGCTGGCGCCGGGCGCATAATCCCAACCCTTGCCTGCGCCGCGCGCCACGCCGGTTTTCGGATCGATCGCATCCCAGCCCTCGGGCAGCGTCTTGTCCGGATCGCCGCCCAGGCGTCGGGCACCTGCTGCATTGCGCGCGCCCAGAATGTAACAGGAGCATCCCCAATCGGAGGGCGGCGAAAAGATCGTCCAGAAATCATGATCTGGCGGCAGGCATAGCCCATCAAAGGCGAGATGCTCCGTGCGCGGTTCTTCCGATCCACCATGCCGATAGACCCAGAGTGGATAATTGCTCGCGATAAGCTGCGCACGTCGCCCGGCCGCATAGCTGGTGGACGCATTGGTGCGGTAGATCGTTCGCGTGCGCCATGCCCGTCCACCCTTGGTGTCTTCGCCGGTCCAGCCATGCCAGCCGTGTCGCTCGACGATCGCGCGAAAATCCTTGCGGAAGGCGTCCAGGCTCTTGCCCTCCGCGATCGTCCGATCGACGGCTGCGGCAAGATCGCTGAGCAGGTCCGCCTTTTGCGCGCCTGCCACCATGAAGGCGCTGTCATGCTGTTCGCGTTCCAGATCGTCCCAGAACTCAGTCGGCACCAGATCGCCCAGCTTGCCACGGAAGAACGCCACCTGCTCGGTAAACGGTCGTCTAAGTGCGCCCGATATGGCGCTTGGCCGATTGTCAGGCATTGGCTTCGCGCTGCTCGACATCGAAGCGCCCGGCTGCGGTTGCTGCGGTCAGCCCGTCGGCGATACGATTGGCGAGGCGCTGGACGGACAGGTCGGGAAAGGCGGCGCGCAGCATCTCCCCCAATTCCGGCAAGCTATCTGCGGCAGCCATCATTGCTTCGATCTCCTCCAGCATCCCTGCCATTTCCGGGCGGGTGTCGCTGGCCAGTCTGTCGCCGATCGCATCGGCAGGCAAGACGGGAACGTTCTTTGCCATTGCCGCCTGTAGCGCCTGGACGAGCCGAAGGCTTGGCCGCCCCAAGGCGGGTTCCTGCGCCGGGGGTGCGGGCTGACCCAACACACGCTCATCCTTGCCCGGATCGGAGATGCCGAATTTGTCGCGGATCTCGCTTTCGCCGACACGCAGTCCCAGCGGCACGAGGATATTCAGCGCATCTGCCAGTCCCTTCAGATCTTCCGACTTGGGCCGGGCAATACGGATACGCGGGTAGTTTTGTTGGGGCCCATATTCCAGATCGATCCACGGCCGCACCAGATCACGGTTGAGCGTCGCCGCCAGCGCCTTGCAATCGGCTGTCTCGATATCTTCCTGTACCTGACGATGTTCCTGGGCAACGGCGTGACCGCCAGACACAGCGTCGGTCGTTGTCGTCTGCCCAAGTACCGCCTTGGAAATCTGGCGATCAAGCCAATCGGAACGCTTCTCGTACAGATCGCTTCCAGGGCCAACATTCTTGGATTCGATAAACTCAATCGACATGCCTTCCGGCACGATCGCCGCGCAGTCGCCCGCGATATTGGCCACCGCGCGAAACAGCGTAGCCTTGTCGGCGTCACTTGCGCCCGATCGGAACTTGCCGATGCGTACCGGCTGCCCATAGGTCTGAGTGAAGATTGCCCAGTCCCGTTGGGTAAACGCCTTGAACATCCATCCCCACATGGCGATGCGCGCAATACCCGACCGCACCGGCAAGCCGGATTTGGCTTTCACCACGTGCTGGATGAACTTGAACGGCGGGAGAGGCGTGTCTTGGCCGCTCCCCGTTTCACCACCGCGCAGCATCGGCGTGCGGCCGTCAAGCGGACTGAAGGTAAACCAGCGCGGGTCCCGCCACTCAAGCCGCGTCGGTCGCCATTGGCCGGAACTGGTATCCCATATGATTTCGGTGTTGCTTATGCCCTTGCCGATAGCATCGAGAATATCGAAAGTTTCGTCGGCCAGTTCATCTCGGTCGATCCATTCACGAACCATGTTTGCCATCGCTTGGTCCGGCGCGCTGTCGCTGGCGGCATCCACCGTGACATCGATCTGCGCGACCGATCGCTTGCGGGTGCTGAGCACGCCGACATAATGCGGGTCGCGTTCCTCGATTTGTTCGGCCAGCTCGAAATAGGAAACCGGCGTGCCGTGATCGGCAGCGCGCAGGATTTGCGCCAGCCTGACCGGGGTCAGTCCGTCGGCCGGATAGCCGCTGATCGGTGAGCGCACCCCCACAGTTGTAGGCCCGCCTACTTCGGTGGTGAGCAGTTCCCGACGCAGCGGGTTGCCGCGATGATCGATCAGCTCCGGTAGCGTGCCACTCACAACATCTGTCCTTTGTGCGGTTTGAGAAGCCTAAGAGGCACTGAGAGGGCCGTTAAGAGCGATTTGCCTACATAGGGGCCATCGCCGGGATCGCGCCCGCTGTGGGCCGAATTTTCGAAGAGCGAATTTATCTGCATCAGAACATGCCTGATCGGGTGCCGAGAGGCGGTCGCCACCAATCGCGAACGGAACCGCCACCATCGCCAAACCAGTTGTCCGAATTGCCGCCATCCAGAGCGTCCTGCCGGATGGGCACCGGCTCATAACCATATTCCGTCGCGCCCTGGCGCGACGCATACCATGCGATGATCCCGGCGATCGCGCCGTCGCCGTGGCGGTCGAGACCATCCGATCCTTTGTAACGCATATCGTCGGGCACCTTGATGATGCCGTTGACGAAACTGAGCGCCTGATGATCGCGCAGGATATCGTCATCACCGGCGACGACGATGCTGCGGTCGCCGAAGGCTTCGACATAAGGCGGCGAGTTGACGCGATACCATTCCTGGCTGAGCTTGATCTCGCTGATCCGCTCGCCCCATTTCTGGCGCGCCACTTCGGCCAGATAGGCCCCGTTGCCAGTGGCGTCGAACGCACCATGCCCGAACCGGGGCAAGGCCTCGCCGACATAGAAGACGACATCCCGCTGCGTTTCGAAGGGCACGTTGCGCAACTCGATAACCAGCCGTCCGCGCCGCACCAGATCCTGCGTCAGCTCGTTCACCACCATGACGGAGGCGTCGCCGCTGCGCGCGAAGTCCATGCCGAAGTCGTGACGCCGCGCCGGATCGAGCTTGTCGAGATGGGGCCGCAACTTGTCGCGCAGAAACTGGTCGATCATGCCCTTGCGATAGGCAGGGTCGGCTTCCTTGAAACTGTCGGGCAACTGCAGCCGCACGACGGGTATCGACCGGTCGCTGTTCGCCTCGATCACGACGCGGGGCAGCGCTGCGCCTTCGGCGTCGGCCGGGATCGCGTCCAGCTCCTGGCGCATCTGCGCGGTGCGCGTGCCGTATGCGCCCCGGATCAGCGCTTCCCAGGCATCCTGCGCTTCCTGTGTCCAGGGCTTGCCGCGCGTCAGGCAGACACGGCGATAAAGGCCGTTGTCGACTGCCTTCTGGAAGGGGATGAAATGCAGGCTGTAGGGAACCTTGCCTGCCTTGGCTTCGCGGATCAGTTCGTTGAAGGGGTTAAGAACGCCGTTGTGCGTCGAGATGATCCGGATGCGCCCGCCCCAGATCAGGAGCGCGTTGACCGCGTCCATGACCTGCCGGACATCCTTGTGGAACGCGGCTTCGTCGATGACGACCACGCCCTGCAGACCGCGAATGTTTTCCGGCCTGGATGACAGCGCCTCCACCCGGTAGCCCGATGCGAAGCTGACGCGATAGGCGCTGATGAATTTTGAGGAGCCGTCTTCCCGTTCGTCTTCGAACAGGAATTCCTCGACGTCGACCAGCTCCTTCGCCACGACGCGCGCGAAGTGCGCGACATAGCCGATGAACTCCCGGCCCTTGTCCTTCGTGTCACCGATGTAGAAGACATTGTCGCCACCGGCCGAGCGGGCCGACGATGCGATGATCGTATCGTCCAGCGCCTCGGCATAGGTAATGCCCGTGCGGCGACCCTTCTCACCCAGCTTCAGGTCGGACGTGTCTTCCAGCCACTCCTTTTGATGGTCCATGAGGATGCCATCGGCCAGCGGATCATGGTCGGAAGGAAGCTCGAATCCGCGCGGCAGTTCGGGCGGCAGCTTGGCAGGGTCGCGCGACAGGACGGAGGCGATCGGCGCGGGTTGCGGCAGCGGCGCGGTCGCCGCGGCTGCAGACAGCGCGCCGAGCATGGCCGCACCGGCCATGAACATGGACTTGCCTTTGGGTGGCGGGTTTTCGCGATCGCTCATGGCTTGACCCGCGCCCACAGGGATATCCCCATGCCGAACCATTCAAGTTCAAACATTTGCCATGTCCATCGGCCAGCCTGCTCTAAGCCGAAATCTGACGCCTCGTCCTCCGACAGGTCACGCCAGCCAATGCGTGGAATCCACAAAGATTTCTCGCACCCTCTCACGCGTGAAATCTCCAGTCCTTTGCGGCACAACGGCTGCAACGGACTTTGGTGAAGATCGGGTTAGGAAACTGCGGCGGCACCGGTGGCAGGGGGAGGTTCTTCTCCGTACGCCAGACGTGCAGGCCGATACGGCAGAGCAGGCGCGCGATCATATCCGCAGCCCCAGAACTTCGCGCCGAATCTGTGCGGCGCGCTCGGCCGACAACCCGGCTTCGCCAACGAACTTCTCTACCTTCTCGGCAGCTACCTCAAGCTGTGCATTGGCCCGCTCTTCAAGCCGCTTGCGATGTTCGGTCGATGTTTTCTGTGCGCCGACGACGGACGACAGGGCGCGCGCCATCTCCATGATGCTCTTGGGATCGGGATCGCCTTTCTCCAGCAGCTCGTAAATCGCGACTTTCAACATCTCCGCCACGGCAACCGTTACCTGGTCGGCGCCATCCACGCCAAGATCGCTGACGATCTCGGCGGTGATGTGGCGGACCTCGTCCAGCTTGCGAAACTGGATGGCTTTGCGAATGCCCCAGCGACTGAACGCTGACTTGCTGACGCCCTGGCACCCGCGATCGGCCAGCCGCGAATTGAACTCGGCAAGGATCGCGGTCTGCGGCATCGTCCGCTCCCGCAATTGTTCCAGCGCCCAGATGATTTCCGGCTCGGCTTCTTCGGGCAGCATGTCGATCGACGACAGCCGTCCGCGACCTTCCCGACGTTCGGCCTCGATGTCGCTCATGCCGCAATGCTCGCAACCGGGGGATCGTCCGAGACTGCATCGCGCGCATCTGATGCGATAACCATTCGGCTTGAGAGCGTCATGGTGAAGTGGCCGTTAGCGCCGATCCGCACGTCTGCCCGCCAGCCTGACGGAAATTGAGCAACAATGCGGCGCGGCTGCCCCGATCGATCGAAATATCCATAGACGTGGTTGGCGTCGCCGAAGGACTCGAACACGCCTGCTGCGCGCAATAGCGCCATGCAATCGGCGGGAACCATCGTAACCTTACGGAGGCCACCGCTCTTACGCGGCTTGGACGCTACTCGGCTCATACGCGCCATTCCTTGATCGCGCGTGCCAGAAGAGCCACGCCGACGATTGGCAAGACGACAGAAAAATAGGCGATGGCGAACGGCCAAAGAAGCGCAGTAAGGCAACCCATCTGCCTGATCACGTCTTGGCCATGGGCGGTGCGTTCAGTCCGTGCCGCGAAATGCGCGACGATGCACACTAGCACGAACCCAACGCAGTAGATTGCGAGCAGCTTTAGCAGCCATTGCATCTCATGCCCTCCCTCAGACCGGTTCATCGGACGGGCGGGAAATGCCCTCGACGATCTCCCGGCGTTCGACATGGTTGCGACCCAGCGTCGTCAGCGACGCGGTCATGACCGTGCCTGCCTCGGCGATCCGGACGGTCCCCAGCTCGGCCAGCTTGCGCAATTGGGTGCGGACCCACTCGCGCGAGCGGCGGATCGCGAACACGTCCAGCACGCGAGTAAGGGTGACTTCATTTGCCCGGCCATCGACCTGCAACGCCAGCTCCTTTAGGATGACCAGCCGCGCGTCCTCGGCAACGCTGTCGTCGTAGCTCATGCTTTCTCTCTCAGATAATTGTCGATCCGTCCGACCGTGCGGCCAACCGACTTCAGTTCGTTGTCGGTGGACCGAAGCTGTCCGCTGACTTCCGTCAGTTGCAGCTTGAGGCCGTTGACATCTTCCTTGGTGGGAAGATGCTTGTAATCGCCTTCCAGCTGCAGAACGCGCGCCTCGACCTTGTCGATATCCTCTTCGGTCTTTTTCACCCGATCGGCGGTTGCAGTCTGGCCTTTGGAAATCCACGTCCAGACGGTGTTCGATACGCTGACGATGAACGCCAGAAGTGCGATCAACCCTGACAATTCAC
>TARA_R110000868_G_scaffold380412_2_pt1 | contig 11629 bp, 19 predicted proteins | sample TARA_R110000868 | Tara Oceans TARA_R110000868 (sample SAMEA4397489) | marine metagenome | biome: Polar Biome; feature: [SRF] surface water layer (ENVO:00010504); material: water (ENVO:00002006), including particulate matter (ENVO:01000060) such as... | depth 5 m | reverse complement strand
GTCAAAGGCTGTTCAAAAAAACGACCACCTTTGCTCAAATTGCAGAATTGACACAATGTTTGCAAATTCTCCATTAGGTCTGATCCATTCAATCGTTTAGGAACTATGTGATCGATGTGCATCTGACCTTCACTCTGCCCACATCTTTGGCAGCAATAGCCATCACGTTGGAGTACGCGTTCACGTATCGCACGCCAACCCTTACGGTCTGAGTTCTTCCATGCTCTGCTCATGAGTAGTTATGTTTCATGAAGAATCGATAGGCATTGCAATGACTGCCATATCTCTTGACGTTATAGCGAATAGACCAATCAATCATTCTGTATCCATCGAGATTGCGATACTTGTCATTCTTCATTTGCCCTAGGCCATAATGCGATCCATTACGTGCATCAATACGCCAAGATGATTCAGCTGCAATAAGGCGATTAAAGCACTGGAATTGTTTGTAATTAACTATCCTTGAATGTGCATAAAGTATTAGTTCATCTTTTGCCTGATATGCCGCTGCATGTTGCGGTAAAGCAACGCTTAACAATAGAACGGCGGTTAGAGTAGTTCTCCGCGAGCTATCCGCCACAGCGGCTCTCGGCGAGAGTACGAATCGTACTGGTCGTGTCAAGAGGCTATTCATGCAAGACACGCCGTCTCGATATCCACAAGCGCAACCCTTAGATTTCCACAGCCTGTGCATTGAAGTACGTGAACGTTGCCCGGCAATGTGTCAGTGACAACCCTTACGATTTGAATTGTCAGCCGTTCACATAAGGCGCAGTTATAGTGGATTCTTGTCATAGACAGCCCGTGCCAAATCTTCAATGGGATGTAAGTCAGATTGATTAATCCAGAATGAGCCATCACCACGTTGCCGGGCAGGCCTTCGAGCTGTGCGAATGTATGTCCATCCGCAGATGTAGTAATCGGGGGATTGGCCTGTAACGAGTACGGCCACATCTGAGTCACGATCACGTGGTGTCAGGATGAGATTGCCATCCTTCCACTTAGTCCATTTCACCTCGATGTTTGCGCCTAAGTCTGCGTGCAGCTTAAATCCGTTCACCGTGGGTTCAAAGTCGATAATCCCAAAGTATTTGGCCACAACCATTTCAGCCCCTATGGCTTCAGCATCTCGGGCAATGGACTCATGCAGATTCACCTTTTGAACGCTGCGATCTAACTTGCCCGGACTGTCGAAATTGCGCCTGAAGGCTGTTGATGCAGCTTCAAATTCTTCATCACGCGTAAGGCGTGCGAGGATCATCACAGGTGAAGCCGATCTTCACACTTCTTGCACAACCACACGACTAGGGAATCGCCCCTCACGTACTCATTGCACATGGCATCGTCATCGCAAATCGAGCAATTGTCAAAGCCAAATGAACTACCCACGAAACTGTATGTGTGGCTCATTTGCAGACCTCGCAAAACCACAGGATTTTTTGACCCTGCCACATTTCATAATCGCCGTTGATGATGTTTTTGGTCTGTTGGCATTTGTCACAGTATTCGACCGTAGGCACTTCCACGGAATCTCGAATCTCTGTGCCATCCATGTCGATGCGTAAGCGGTCGCCTGTGTCGAGTCGGATCATCTCAAAGTCACCGCTCATTTTTGCCACCGTGGTGGGCACTGAAATTCACGATTCTTATTCGTGCAAACGAATCCTTTGTAGGGAGACCCGGTTTTTCCCACCCCCTCTTTGAAAGCCATTTTGCCGTGTTGGCACTCAGGCACATCGAGGATTGCAGTACCGGCCACGAGGCCGTTTCCGACCTGTTCCACAGCTTCTCCAAATGATGACCAGGGGTCTGACTCTTGCGTGACTGTCATGCCTACCTGAACCGTTGGTGTGTCATCGATTCTGACACGTCTCATCTCATCAAAGGATGGTCGGGGGATACCTTCAGAGAATTTGCTCAGTCCGCCGGTGTGAAGGCTGCGACCAATTGAGGATGTGATTGCGTTTTCCAAAGGAAAGCGATTTTGATTTGTACGGATTTCCTCAGCAAAATCTGTTGAGAACGGTAGAACGTCATTGACATCCCGATATAAATCTGTCTGGACAATGTAGCGCGTTCCGTCTTGGTAGATGATTTTTGAATCAATGCGGCCTGATGGCCATTTTTCCCACCACAGCTCGATGCGTTCAGCAACCGATTGATATCCTTCAAGTTGATTAGCCATTGAGAGACCTACGATCAGTCTCATTCTTTACCGCAAGTGAAGCGGTCTTTAATCCAGCTGAACGGCCTTTCCAAAATCCAGCTTTCTTGCCTTCATTGAATCCCAGTGAATAGAAAACAATTGCTGTTCCCAATATCACCAACATGATCCACGCGAATGTGTCTGTAATGCCCATCTATTTCATCTCCCGATGCTATGGTCAATACACGGGAGCAATTAAGGGATTATGTAAAGTAAGTCAGAGCGTTTTACGCTTAAAATTACTTGACATAATGTAACAAATCGGATTCCAAAAAGTTATCAGAATCCCATTTCACCCTTGACTTCTCCCTAGTCTGACGGTGTTGAATGAGACCTGTGTCTCACCTGAGAAAGTGTATGAGTGCTAGCACTCATTCCACAAGTACCGACACGCTGACTCTTTGAACGGGAGAATTTATGTCAGCACCAAAAATGCACCCATCCGGGTTCGTGACGGTTACATCTAGTGCCACCATGCAAGGAAAGTTGGAGCTATTTGGCTTTGGGTTTGATGATCGGATTGTGAATCCGGGGGATTTGCTCATTGTCTCTACAGACTATCTACAGGAGAACGGGCATCGTCAAAAGGTCGAGTTCACCTTGAAGGTTAAAGGTCGGGATATGCACCTTTTTGTAGAGGCCGCCCACACAGCTGAATTGCTGTGGGATGAAAATAAGAATTGGCTCAATGCCTCAGTGGACACCCCGAATTTGGATCAACGGGGGAGAAGCGAAATCAGGTTGTCAGATCAAATCAATACGATTAATGCTTATTTTCGCCCGTGATCGTTGATATGTTGAATGAGCAATGCCCGGATTTCCCGTACGTCATGGCGTAAGCCTTCAGCGAATCCGTTTGAGACGGGTCGTGAGTTGCGTTCAGACTTAGCTGCAAAGATTGCGGCAATGGCAGATATGGTGGCGGCGGCAATTACGCCAACCGCCTGAATCGTTTCTGTCATTTTGCATTGATACCGAACTGCTTATCATTTGGATTCAGGAATCTAATGATGACGGGCACGACTGCGGCTGCACCAGCTGCAAAAATCGCCTTTGGATCGGTCACGCCTGCCATCCATACTGCCAACGCTGAGGCAATGAATGATCGTGCCCAACTTGCTCCCAATGCTTTGAACTCAGCCATTTTCTTTCTCCAATTTTGCTATCAATTCGGCGGCCTTCGCCGGTGTTAAAGCAATTTCAAAATGCATCTCATCCTTGCGGTTTCGATAATCTCCACCCCAAATCAAACCGTATTTTTTAGCCAATGCACGGATCATCGGCACTTTCTCATTTGGGAATGTCCCGACCCTCCCCAATGGATGCTTTGTGGCATTGAGATCGATGGCTGTGCCCGATGAATGGTTGGAGAGCTTCCCCGTCACCCCACGGACATCGCGATAGCAATATCCCCAATCATCGAGACTGCCCCCATCGATTGACTCGATAAGTCTGTCGAATTCGCTTGCGAATCCAATGAGCAACGGTGCAACTGCTTCAGCGCATTGAAGCTTCAAAGTAGTGCCAGGTACGGCAAATGACTTGATGCCGATTTCTTCCCTACTCTTGGATGCCGGCCAACCGTTGCCTGATGTCGTCATCGCAGCTTGAACACTCCCATCGTTTCAAAGAGTTCAATATCATTGCATCATGCCCACATTGAGGCATTGGTGCAATAAAAGCATCATCTATTGGATCGTAGGTAAATCCAATTCCTGCAAAATTGTATCTGAATCCATTCGTTCCAGCGTTATATGAAGTCTTTATCCAAGTCCCACCAAGATTTTCGATAATCCAAGAATAACCCTCGTCACCTGCCGGGTCGTTATTATCACCCACAAGAACGCGAAGAACTTTATTATCTGAATCCAATTCTGCCCAATGAGCCATGATTACACCGCCGATTTCAAGTAACGAACAATGACAACGCCTGAACCGCCAGCAGCACCATCAAATCCATTAGTGAGATCGTTACCGCCACCGCCACCGCCGCCACCTGTATTGGCTGTGCCTGCTGTTCCAGTTGTATCTTTTCCACCTGCACCGCCACCGCCAGAACCTCCAACACCAGCTAATTTTGTACCTTGATTACCACCGCCACCGCCACCAGCGATGTAATAAGTTCCGCCTACGTTTTGTCCAATACCTGCAACCGATAGCCAAGAAGATAATGTGCTAGAACCTGCACCCCCAGCACCTGAACTATTTGTTTGAACTGATTCACCTACTGCGGTCGCACCGCCACCGCCACCAGATCTGTTAAATGGCGCACCTTGGTTTCCAGTACCACCAGCGTAACCTTCAACTGGTGAATAACTTCCTGAGTTACCACTTCCTCCATTACCGTTGTTAGGGCCTCCGCCGCCGCCACCGCCAGAACCTCCTGCTGAACCGTTTTGGTTTGCGCCGCCGCCTTTTCCGCCGCCTGTTGCTGTAGAACTATTAAAAGAACTATTTACACCATCGACTGCATGTGCTCCACCTGCTCCAATAACGGCTGAATAATTTGCAGCAGATAATGATTGGCTTGAGAAAGTTCTGTAACCACCTGCACCGCCACCGCCAGCGATATTATCGCCGCCGCCACCGCCGCCTGCAACTATAAGATAGTCACAAGTCAAAGAAGCTCCAGAAATTCCCAAAGTTCCATTAGCCGTAAAAGTCCTGTAGTAATAAGTTGAATCGGATGTCAAAGTACCACCCGTAACAACCGGGCCAAGTTGTTGTTGGCTAGCAATAATTCCCATAATTGGCATTTATGAAACCGCACCGATAACTAAAAAAGTGTTTGAAGCTGTGCAAATTGCAGTTGCGGCAGCATATTGTTTTCCAATTTTCGGAGCTGAAGCGGTTGCACCAGCTGAAACAATTGTGACTCCTGCACCCTGTGCAAATGTGACCTGGCCTGCGCCAAGCTGAACAAAGTTAATTTGCTCACCTACGGCATAAACTGATGGTGGCAATGTAAGAGTAATGGCACTCGCATTTGAAAGAGTTACCAATTTGCCTGAATCAGTTGCCACGGCGGTATAAGTTGTTCCGGTCTGAGCATTGAGAGTTAAATTGATAAGTCCGCCATTGATAACTGGAGACGTCAAAGTTTTATTGGTAAGAGTTTGTGAACCAGTTAATGTGGTCACTGTTGAATCAATGGCCAGTGTGACTGCACCTGATGTGCCACCACCTGAAAGGCCAGTGCCAGCTGTGACTCCTGTGATGTCACCCTGGTCATTTGCGATCCATACGAAATCCATGTCCGTGTTGGAATTTTTGGCAAGGATTTGACCTGATGTGCCACCTAGCAAATCAGCCATCGATGTTGCAACGGCCTGTCCAAAGACTTCAAAATCGGCTGGTAAGTCCGTCACCAAATCTGTATTGGTTGGCATCTGCCAGCTGAACGGCGTGGTTGGATTACTCATGTTTTCTCCTTATGCGACAACTAGGGCATTTTCCCACGTGAGACTTCCCACGATGGTATTCCAGGCTTCCGACACGCTGACATCTTCCCACTTCATTGCCTGTAGTGAATAGGCCAAAGGTGATAGAAGTACCGTGACGGAAATTGTGTTGTATCCGGCTGACCACTGCCAACCTTCGACGAATCCGGCATATTGACCGGCTGACATATTTGCAGGCAAATCAGAGATACGCATTGGAAGCCCCATGAATATGTTGATGAGAGCATCGCGATCAACGTCATCAATTTCGGGGTTTGTAAGCTCGAATCGAATTGATTGCATCATGTATTGCGGATAGGCACGCAGCTTCAAATAGAAGGCTGCCTGAGCCGTGGCATCGCCTGAATTGAAAAGTGTTGTTTGAATAATTTGAGCCAATCGACCAAAGATTGCTACTGAGGTCAAATCTTCATCCGTCACTGAACTAGCTGAAAGCGATCCATACTTTATCGTGACATCGTTTCTGACATCGCCTGCACGGGTTTGAACCTTGATGCCTGAAGCTAGTGCCTGGCCAGCTGAAACGTCTGTGTAGCCATTTGTGGCCAGGTAAATGGATCGATGCGTTGAATCAGCATACGAAATTTGACCCTGAGCATTTTCATAGATGTAGCCAAGTCCTGAAGTTGCCAAAGCTGAAACGAGTGAATAGACATCGATGACACCGGCTGCACGGTTTGCGAGATCGTAATTGCCAGGCTGGTCAATTTCGCCAAGCCCTACATTTTGGGCATTTGCCCATGTCTCGGTCGCTGGGGTGTAAGTAGCCCAGGTTAATGCTGCTGGGACTTCCGACCAATTGTTGATGAGCAAATCCGTGAGCACTTCATTGATTTGAGTGCCGTCATGAGCTTTGGCAATAGCGGCTGAATATGTGGCTTTCTGAAGCCTGGAAAGAGCACCCAACGCCACGATAGTGATGGATTGCGTCATGCCAACGCTGCCTGCATTTTCAACGGTGATTGCTAAATCGACCACTGAACCACCAAAGATGGGCACGAAAGTATTTGTTGAATCTTGCAGTGCGATTGAGACTGAATCATTGATGTTGATTGCAACCTGCGATTGGCTTACGTTATAGAGAACTAGATTGCAGTACCCGGCCTGCGCCTGTTCATAGATATTGTTTCTGCCACTTTGGATGCTTAGATTTGCCAGCACGAATTGCTGGTATTGCACTCCATTGATTGTGACCTGCCAAATTGGATTGAATAAGGTCATGTGACCAAAGCCCCTGCCCCACCTGTGCCACGGTAGAAGCTGTTATTGAGTACCGTAGTGATGGTTCGTGCAGCCGCTTCAGGATCACCAACCACACCCATATTCACCGTCACGGCAGCTTTAGCGTTAGCCGCTGCAATTACGGCATCGACTGTCGCTTGATTTTGTGCATAAGTTGCAGCCTGATTTGCCTGGTTCACGAATCCGCCATTATTAGACATCGCAGCGACTGAAGCCGTGCCAGCTGATGATCCTGACACCGTTGGAGCAGTGATGGTTGGAATGGATGGAATTGCAGGTGTGCCTGTACCTGAACTGGACTTTGGAATATTGACTGAAGGTGCTGACGAGACTGGAATCAAAGGTACATTGGGCAAAATTGGAATTGAATTGTATTTCGTAAGAAGCCAGTTGATTGCAGAGATTGCACCATTGATTGCCGTAGTGATAACTCCGACAATACTTCCAACTACATCGATGACGCCGCCTGCGATAATCCCAACGCTTTGAAGAGCCTTGCCTAATACTGTGCCAATCACCGGTGCAACGTAGTCGGCGATGAGCTTGCCAAATGCCAGGAATGAATCCATATTGTCGCCAATTGCATCCTTGACATATCCAAAGGCTTTGACTAGGCCATTCCAAATTGGTGTGAATACGTTTGTGATGGTTTGACCTAAATACAAGATATAGCCGGTCAATCCACCGGACTTTTCAGAAAATGCATTGGATACCTTTTCGACGATTGGGATCACATTGACTGTCATGAAAGTCATCAGCTTTTCCAAGATTGGAAGCAAGGCGAATCCGATAGTTTCTTTGGCTTCATCAAAGGTGACTTTGAGACGTTCCATTCGGCCTGCGAAGGTGTTGGCGTTGGCAGTAGCTGCGCCGCCGAATAATTGAGAAAGACGACCTGATACCTGCTCGAATGACATGGCTTTAAGTTCAGCTGAAGATAGTCCGATACCTAGTTTGCCAAGTGCGGCGGTATTGCCGTCATAGGCCTTTCCTAAGGCGTTTGCGACCCCTTCCAGCGGCTTTCCGGTCTGTGCTGAGACATCTAGTGCCAAAGCCAGTAAATCCTGCGCCTTGCCTGCGTCACCGGTGGAAAGAGCCAACCGAGCCATGGCCGGACGAAGCTGGTCATCGCTGACGCCTGTGGCCAAAGACATTTTTAGGATTTGCTTTTCAACGGATGCGATTTGGTCATCGGTAGCACCCGTGGCGTTGCGAAGTGCACTCGCTAATTTGACCTGAGCAGCTTCATCGGCGATTGCAGCTTTGACGCCATCGATGCCAATCTTGATGGCATAAGCCCCGGCAGCTGCCGCAGCGGCAGCAAATGCCAGGCCTGCCTTTTTGCCAAAGTCACTGATTTTGCTCGATGAATCCTCGACGTCGGAATTTGCCGCCTTCAGCGATTTATTCAGCTGATCGACGTCGGCAAGAATCGAAAGCTTTAGCGTTCTTGATCCCGTAGCCATTACCACTCCTTCAGAATTTTATCGAATGAATTTTCCCACTCATTGATGATGTATGGCTGTTCGGCACGCAGAGTTGGATAGATAAACCATCCACGCGATCCACGGCCTTCACGACCTGACCACACTGGAAATTGCTTGAATCTATTTGAGCCGAATTCTGAACCACCCCAAAGCTGCTGAGTAGTTGCGCCGCCACTGTATTTTTGTGCCACGAATCCGAAAGAAATCTCACCAATTTTGCTTGACTTACTTACACGCGATCCATCAGCAATTCGGCTGGCTACATTGCGTGATTGCAACGTGCCGGCCTTCTCACGAATCTTGCCCTGCAAGTACGAAGCCAGCGCATTGGACGTGACTTTGGCTTCTTGAATTGCCTGGTCGTCCATGGCCTTGAAAGCTTTGATGACGCCACGAAGATCGCTTTTGTCGTACGCGATAGCTTCATCGGTCATTTTTTGCCTCCAAAATCTCGATGGCTGTCAATACATCTTCCGCAGTCTCCCAATACTGCATCGGGATTCCGGTTGCAATAGCCAAATCAACGAGGATTCGACCTATGCTTCCGGCTCTATGGCTTTTGGGTTTGTCTCTCCCACGGTCACTTCGACCACGGTATCGCACCAAATTTCATAAGGTTTCACTGGCTTTCCAGCGTTCTCACGTTTCATTGCGTGATATGCCAGGAAAAGAAGATCGGATATACCGATCTTCTCTTGCGCCTGCGAAATGATATTCCCGGTCAGTTTTTCCCACTTTGCCCACTCAGGTGGTTGAGCTGTGTAGGTTTCCTGATTTCCTGCAGTGTATTCGATAGTGATTGGTAGTTTCATTTTCTCCCGATTTCTTTTTTTTTAGTCGAGCACCGGCGTGGTCACGCAGGTGAAGGATAGTGATGCGGTCAATGCATCAGGTGCAGTTCCACCCAAAGCTGGGAAGATTGGCTGAACGCTGAAGGCGTATGCCACTCCATGAACTGTCAAAATACATGGCAGGGCATCATTTGGTGTGGTTGCAGCTGCGTTCCAAAGAGCTTCGCAGAGTGAACCGGCAGCACCGAAATCTTGCAGCATTTCTACTGCGAAAGTTCCCTGTGTGTCTGTTGTGTAATATGCTTTACCATCAAGTGTCTGATATGTGTTGATTGTTGAATCGATGGTGAGAGTTGCGGAAGTAGCCTGCGCATCATACACATCACCGTCGATGGTGAAAGTAATCTGCCGGCCTGTGATGATGTTCGTTGGCATTTTTGCTCCTAGTTGTTGATTTGGTTGAAATAGGTTGAGACGTTCAAATCCGCGACTAGCAAATTTGATGCCCCAACTGAAACGATTGACGGCCTTTGGACATCGCCGACCACGTACCCTGAGGGCATAGCCCCCAAAATGCTGATGATAAGAGCTTCAAGTTGATCCAAAGCCCCTGAGTTGCTGTTATTCGCAACGGCAGCCGTCACGACAAAATTGACTTTGACCTTTGTAACTGTGCCATTGATGAGCACGCTTTCAAGCCAGGGTGAATCCGGGATGATGACACAGGCCGGTGGGATAACCGCTTCGGGTGCTACCGGATAAACGGATGCTGCAACGCCTGCAAGTGCTGTGCATAAGTCATTGCGTACATCGAGAAGGGTTGTCATTGGCATATTGAATCCACATCGTAAAATGCAGAGATAAGACCGATGACACGATTTTGAAGTGATCGACCCATGCGGAATGGTGTTGGCGCAAAATCAACACCTTCAATTTGGCCGCCGGGTGCTGTAACACTTTGAAAGATTTCTGTGGACACAATTAAAATTGCAGTCTTGACTGCTGGCACGCTTGCGTAGATTTCCGCAGCTGAACCGCCATCAAGTGTGATCGTTCCTGCCGGGATACAAGGCGTGGTAATGCGATCCGCCTCATTTACTACGGCAGTGACCTGAAAGGGTCTGACGGAATGGTCACTGACTGTATATGGGCCATCGAGTCCATTACCTATCCCGGCAAGAATGACCTCTTGCCCCTGGACGAAAAAATTTGGACGTAAAGTGTCGATGAATAAGACATCGTCTGTGATTCGTGTTGCAACTACTGCGCTTTGATATTGCGTAAGCATCGGCAAAATTGTTGCCTCAGCACTTTCAATTATTTGGTCAAGATAAGCGTCAGAGTAAAGAGAATCGGAAACGCCAAGGATGACGCGTAATTCATCCGCAGTGACAATATTAGGCATTTCCGATCCCTTCGTCTGCTCGGCTAGTTCGGGAGTGACCTAGCCGATGATTGATTTGTTGGTGTGATTACTCGCGGTAAAGGAAAGCACCTGCACCGATTTTGGTTGCAGTTGCGCCGTAGCCGTACATGAGAATTCCGATTGAACCATCTGAAATGATGTTTGTGCGGAGTTCCAAGCGTGGTGATTCATACCATGTGTATGCATCGCGATTGAGGACATACATTGATCCATCAGATGTGCCTGATAGTGCTGTATCAACCCAAAGGTCGATTCCATTTACTGAGCCGCGAAGTGAACGAGGCTGCGCATTTCCGGCGGCGTTCTGAGGTTGTAGAGCATTGTAAATTGGTCGGCCATCCACGTTGAATGACATGATGCGACCCCACATTTCAGGTGATACAACAATTGCGTCTGCAAACTTGAAAGTGTTTGAATAAACGCTGACCGCTGCACCTGATACCCATGCAAGCAATTCAGCCGCAGTGATATTTGCGCCATATCCACTTGATGTGAATGTTGCGTGTGATGTGATTTGTGCAGAGTTATATGTGTTCGTCGCACGAGCATATTGCGAAGAAAGATTTGAAATTAATTCAGAGAAGAAAAGTGGGTCAGATCGGTCTGCGAGTTCCACTGACATGACCTGGCTACCCTTGAAGGATTTCACATCTACGTTGATGAATTCAGATTCCATAACTGTTGGAGTTACAGGATCGAGTTCATCAATCTGTGCCACAGCTGGAAGCTGAGTGATTTTTGGAATCTGGAATACAAGGCCTGCATCCGGAAGTGTTCCATTTGAAATGGAATCGATTGAAGCTCTTACATTGTCTGCAAGGCCGTTCACGACTTCGCGAAGCTGACGTGTAGGAATTAATCCTGGGTTATCTGTTGATGCTGTTGCTGCTGCAATAAATGCACGTGATTCTTCTGAACCACGCATTGCTGCGACTTTGTGCATGAGGTATGTCTCAGGTGAGACCACTGGGTTGCGTGTTGCGATGAAATTGACAGGCTTTGGTGCTGATGCCTGC
>TARA_R110000868_G_scaffold112176_4_pt1 | contig 11633 bp, 17 predicted proteins | sample TARA_R110000868 | Tara Oceans TARA_R110000868 (sample SAMEA4397489) | marine metagenome | biome: Polar Biome; feature: [SRF] surface water layer (ENVO:00010504); material: water (ENVO:00002006), including particulate matter (ENVO:01000060) such as... | depth 5 m | reverse complement strand
CAGCGGTAAACCTATTTGCCATGATCAGCTAATGAACTGCTGCCGTGGCACGAAACGCACTGCTGCCTTCTCACGATCTTCCGTCGAGGCAAAGTCCCAATCGGTATCGTACTGGGCTTTGAGAATCTCAAGCCTAGGCAGCGCGTCAGGCAACTTGATCGCCAAGTAGTACGCGAGCCCAGATACCATGCAGGGGATAAACCGGAACGGTACATCCATCGTGTTAGAGCCATCGCCAGCGTCCTGAATCCGACGCAGCCGCCAGTAAATGAACTGGTAGGGGATGGAGCCATCGGGCGTAGGCCAGACGGTAACGGTCGGAGTCGGCGCTTGGCGGTCGATGTAAACCTGAATGGGCCTAGCTTGCGTCAGCTTGTTGGGGATCGATGAGTACGTAGAAACGCTTATCCGCGTGATGGTCAGGTCTGCTTGGGTGGAAACATTACCCGCACCAGTACGGATAACGTGCTCAAGCAAATCGACTGTGTTGTCAGGCAGGTTGTAAGTAGCCGTGCCTTGGACGAGATTGATGGAGCCCTGCTCCACTGTCCAGAGATTGATGCCTCGATTGGCCCAGTCTGCGAAGAGCAGGTTCAGGCTACGCCGTGCAGTCTTGAGGTCATAGCCCGTCCGAAGCTCCGCTCCGCAGCGCTCAAAGGCTTCCTCGACCAACTCAGCTAGGTCAAGGTTGAATACGGAGGTGCCGGAAGTTGCCATGACTTAAGCCTTTTTAGCGGTCTTAGCGGACTGCTTAAACGCATCCGCAGTAGGCGCACCCTTTGCACCGGGCTTACGCATTTTCTCACCAGAGCCCTTGGCAATACGCTGCTGCTTGGCATGAATGTTTGCATAGAGCCCGACTGCGCCACCAGCTTTATAAAGGCTGACAGGCTCATCACCGTCCCGCTTCTTGATCGTGCGGGGCTGCTTCGCGGGGCTGATACACCCCATTCCACGGGACGGTCGCATGATTACACCATCCTGCCTTTGGTCTTGCCCTTGACTTCGCAGCCGCCGCCACGCACGGAGCCGCCTTTTTTATACATAGTGACAGGCTCTTGCGTACCCATGACTTCGCCAAGCGGCTCTTGCCGCGCACCGATCTTGACAGAACTATCCGGGATGTTCTGGTTGGCGAAAGGGTAGGTATTGGGGGTAGCCATACCCCCGTCCATGAACCGCTTGGTCTTAGCCATTAGATCATCCTGCCTTTGGTTTTGCCCTTGATTTCGCAGCCACCGCCCTTGGCAAAGGTCTTGACAGAGCCGCCTTTTTTTGCCCCATAGACATCATCACCTGAGAGGTCAGGTGCGTTAAACCCAGCACCTCCTCTAGAAGCCATTGTCTTGGCCCCTGTGGAGCGCACACCTCCCATCATTTTTGCAAGCGCATCACCAATCTTGGACTTAGCTTCAGGGGACATATTAGATAGTCCTCCGCGTTGCTGGGGCATTGGCTGGGGCGCAACGCGCTGGGCTACGCGTTCTTTGATTCCACGAAACAAACCGCCACGGCGGGGCATAGATTCATCGCCCATAGGGCTTTGGGGCATTGCATTTCGAGCCATACCGACAGGCATACCGCCCATAGCAAAAGCCTTGGTCTTGCCCTTAAGCTCACAGCCGCCACCCTTGGCGTACTTGGTGGGCTTCTCCATACCGGACTTGCCGTGAACGCCTTCGGCCTTTTCACCCTTCTTGTAGAGAGCGAAGCTTCCAGCCTTGACCTTCTTTTCCTTGGCTTCTTCAGCCTTGGTTTCCTTGCCCATGAAGGGCGGCATTTTCTTAGCCATATCACCACCTTTTGCAAATTTGCGGCCTTTGTCGGCCTTCATGAAATCAGCGCCTACACGCTGCGGGATTCCAGCCTTCTTTGCAAAGGCGGGGTTTTTGGCAACAGCCATCATTAGGCGATGCTGCTCGGGGCTCTGACTAGGCATGACGCTCTCTCATGTTGTCTAGTTTCTTCTCGATCTGGTCGAAGCGGTCAAACAACTGCTTCATGTCCTGCCGGAACTCAGAACGGGTAATGTGATCACGCGCAATCTCTTCCCGGGTCCGGTTGACCAGAATACTGAGCCGCTGAAGTTCAGCAAACTTGTCTTTGACAATGAAGGCCATGATACCCAGTAGTGCGCTCAGGACAGCGTTCCAAATCATCATTTCCATGACTTAACAGTTCCATGCCTTGAGGGACAAAGCCTTTCGTGTAGGCTTGCCTTTCTCATCTTTCATCGGACCCGGCATCCCAGACATACGGGCACAGAACGATTTACGTCGCCCTGCATCTGCCTTTGTCTTTGGGTTTGGAGCGGGAGGCTTAAGATTCATGCCCTGTGCTTTAGCGGAGGCTCGACCCTTAGCGTTTAGACCGCCAGCGGGGTCTTTCCCCTCTTTCCTCTGCCATGCAGGGGACTTAGCCATAGAACACCACAGCGGTCGTAGACGCGCCGCAAACAGCGGATACGTTCGTACTGCACTTGATGCCTTCGCCGGGGATGGCGACATAGACCGAACCAATCGCTGCTGGGCCTGTAAACGAGAACATCGCCGTGCCACCCGTGCCATCATTCAGCACAACCGTGCCACCCGAAGCGTGGCTAATCAAAACGCCCTTGATACGGGTAGGCCCCGCAAAGATCGTCGTCGTAGCGCCTGCTGCCGCAGAGCCACTCTTTACGTCAGTTTGCTGCATAGCAATCTCCTGTTAAACGGGGGCCGAAGCCCCCGAGATTACTTAAGCAGACGTAGGAGCCATCGCGCCATCAGAGTTGCGGACCACATACGCAACGATCACAGTCACGGCACCAGTCAGCGAAGTGCCGGTAGCGGTAAAGGTAATCTCGGCATCGGTCGCGCCGACATTGGCGGCAATCGGGGTGAACGTGGCGCTGTTGGTAACAACGATGGTGCCCGCCGCCGTGATGGTGGACGCCGTATTAACGTCAACGCCAGCAATCGTGACCTTGAGGGTCGTGGCTGAAGCAAACAGCGTGGTGGTCAGGAACTGGACCGAAGTGATCATGGCACCAGCGGGGATGAACCCCAGCGAGCCAGTCAGGCCAGCCACTTGTGCGGCGGTCAGGTTGTCGGTTTGGGCAACGATGGTTGCGCCCGTATTGCGAACGGTGCCAGCGGTGGTGCCGGTGGTGTCTTTAACAGTGCCAAGCAGCCAGGGGCCGAGATGAGTAGCGAATCCCATGATATATCCTCAGTTCGAGCCCGCCATCCTTGAGGGGAGGTCTGCCAAGTCAGTTGGCGGGCTAAGTGTTCTTGGTTTCGTCTTTATACCATGCGCCGTTTATAGACGCAAGAGCTTTACAAGACTTAGATACAGGTAATGTGTTACGACACGGGTAACTCTGTGGTTCGACACAGGCAATACTAAAAGGCAAAGAAAAAGGCTCCCGAAGGAGCCTTTTGTTAGGGCTAACCCTGATAAATCAGGACGAACCGGGGCTTCCGAACGCGCCAAGAGGATCAGAGACCCCAAAGCTGTAGCGCTCGCGGGCCTTGTAGCGGGTATTCCCCGTGTCGAAGTCTCCATCCATTGACGTGCTCATCGGCGTCCGCACAAAGTGCTTCAGACCGTTAGGCACATCGGTGGTGAGGAACCAAGCGTTGGTGTCCGTCAGCCAGTGGTTAACGGTGTAGCCTTCCGGGATGGAACCGTTGTTCTTCAGCGCGTTGATGTCGTTATCGGTCGTGCCGACACGCAGCGACGTTTCCAGCAGTCGGGTTGCGACGAACTGGAGAGCCGGGGGAACAATCAGCTTGCGGGGCTTGGCAGCAATCAGCAGACCACGCTCGTCCGTCCAAGCAGCGATCTGAATAACAGCCGCTTCAAGGGAGGTTTCGTTCAGGTCAGCGCCCGTCGTGGGACGGTTGCTGTTGGTGCCGCCGCTAACCAGCGGGTGGTCGGTAGCGAAGAGAACCTTGCCGTCGCCATAGGTCGGGTTGCCCGTTCCAGTGAAGCCGGTGTTCAGGATCGCAGCAGCCTTGACTTGCTTCGTGTAAGCCATAGCGCGAGCCAGGGCCTTCGTGTAGCGAGCCGAGAGACTGTCGTACAGATTGTCTTCCATCGCCTCTTCGGTGATGGAGAAACCCATAGCGATGGTTTCGTGGCTGTAGCGAGCGGTCCAAGCTTCTTGGGCGTTGTCATACGAGATGGCAGCACCTTCGTTCTTGACCGGAGCGGCAGCGAAACCGGCGAGCTTGGTTTCTTCTTCAAACGAACGCTCAGAAGTCTCCGTGTCGTAGATTTCCTTGTGCTCTTCGCCGTAGCGCTTGTACTCCATACCGAACAGAGCGTTAAGCCCCGGGAGGAGTTCTTTCAGCAGTTGTGAACGTGAAATAGCCATGATTTACTCCTTAGGTTCCGGTGTTGCCACTGGCGAGGTAGTACGAATGCACGCCAAAGTTGAACTTGACGATGATGTCGGGGAACGCGTCAAGAGAAGTGTCTTCAACGTAATCGACGATCCGCATAGCGACGGTGCCGGTGTTAACCAGCGAGCCACCGTTGACACCAACAACGAGGTTAATCGTCGAGTTGCCAGTCAGCGTGTTACCACCGAAGTTGCCCAGAGCGGCGTTCTTACCGACAGCGCCAGCAGCACCGTTGGTCAGCGTACCGAAGGCAGCAGAACCTTGGACAGTGAACAGGGCATCCGGGTCTTCAGTCACGCGGATATACACATCGGTGTAACCAGCAGTGATAGCGCCAGCGGGGCAATACTGAGCGTACTGCGGCTGGTTCAGGCCCGGGGTGACGTAACGAACACCAACGCACACGCCAACAATACCCGTTTGCGTGCCGCCGACCGGGGTAGCGGTCAGAGGCTGCGGGTTACCAGCAGCGGAGAGTTGAATGACATCGCCCGCAAACATCGCGGTCGTGTTGTTCGTGGAGAGCTTGTACTCGCGGAACGCGCCCGCGAAGACCTGACCACCGATCAAATTGACCGGCTTGAGGCCATAGGGAGAGCTAGTGATAGCCATGATTACTCCTTTTGGGATTTAGGAACCGCGTCCGAACGTAACCTTCGTCTGCCTGTCACGGAACATAGGCATACGGGGATCGCTCTCGCGCATGAAGTTGTTATCCACCGATTGCATCTGCCCTTCAGCTTGCTGCCGGTAAAAGGCATCGCGCTGGCTGGTAAATTCTTTCGGCATCTTGCACAGGATCAGTCCACCAATCTCAATGCTATCTGGGTAGCGATTCTTGCCGCTGCCCATCAATTGGATTTCGGGATGCTCGGAAGCCTTGACCGGCTCCCATCCTTCGCGGAGCTTGGAGGAAATATTCATGGGGTCGTCGTTACCGAGCGTGCTGACTCGAATCCAACGGAAGGAATAGCCCTCCTCAGGATGGGGATCAGGAAGAAGCTGCGGCGGCATCCAATTCTTTTGGCGCTCGGTCTTGACTCGGGAGTCAAGTTCACGGGGAGTACGTTCGGCCATGATTATTTCCTCATTTGTTCAGCAACCTGCTTAGCGTAGAGTTCCAGAGGAACACCAAGCCGCTTGGCGATAGATACTTGGGTTTGCGTCAGCACGATCTTTCGGGGCGCTGTGCTACGCGTGGCGGATGCAACAACCTGTGACTTCTTCTGCTTTGCCTGAGGAAACGCATCAGGAAAAAGCTGATGTACACGGGAATTGATCTTCTCGTAGTACTCGTCACTGGTCGGGTCAACTCCGTTATCCACAAGTTTTTTGTGAACCGTTAGGGCCACCGCAGTCATTTCCTCGTCGTTACCAAACCAAGAATTGGCTTCTTGCCACGCTTTGGCTTTGTTATCGACTCGGACTTCCGCATGGGCTTGTACCGGCTGATATGCGGGTTGTACTTCATTTTCCTGTTGTTGTACAGGGGGTTTGAAATTATTTACTCGTTCCGACCTGATTTTGGCCGTAGTAAGTGCTTCTTGTGCGGCGACGATTGCATCAGTATCGAAAGCATCATGTGCTTCCTTAAGCTGCCGTTTTGCCTCGTCAATCTCGTTATTAACGACACGTTTGGCTTGCTCAAGCAGTGCGGCTTGGCCTTCACCAAGGCTACCTTGGAGTTTCTTGTTCTCCGCAATAACACTCTGCGCCAGCTTAATAGCCTCTTCACGCTCACGCAACGCCGATTCTTTGGCCCTGCGCTCTTCGTGATACCCCTTGCTGAAGTGCTGGATACGCTTCTTGACGCCTTCGGAATACTGCTCAAGCTCGTCATCCGTGACTTCAGCCGGAGCCTCCTTCATGGGCTTGCGGCCCTTATCTACGTCAGGGGTATCGTCAACAATCTCAACTTCCACCTCGTCCGACGCATTAACTGCGCCGGGTTCGACTTCATTGTTCTCGTCGGGAAACCGGAATTCGGTCTTTTCAATGTCTGCCATGAGTTACTCCTTATACGCGGCCAATGCCACGCGGGTCTTCAACAACAGCTTCCACAGAATCATCATTGATGATGCGGAATTCCCGGCCATGAATCTTCAGTCGGGTGCCAGTATTGGGACGCACAAGGACAAAGTCGCCTACCTTACAAGACGGGCCACTAGGAAACCGGGCTTTATCGCCGTAGGAATCAGGCCCCATCTTCATAACCCACAGCACGGGAGACAGAAGCTCCTCAAAATGCATGGTCTGCCCCGACTTGACCAGTCCGCTTTCATATGTATCTTCAACCTCTGGAAGCGCACAGAGAAGATGGTACGTAGCAGGCTCAGGCAGTTGCTTGGCTTTCTCCTCCGCAGTAGCGGGGAGGGTGGTAGGCACGGCGTTTTCCGCAGCCGCGATCAGGATTTCACTCATCGTCATCACTTTCAAGTTTACGCAAGAGGTCATTTACAGTCTCAAATGCGAGCGATAGACCTCGAATCTCGCCGCACATACCACGATATTCAGCATAATCTTTCGCAGCCCCCTCGTACATAGCCTTGGCAATATACAGACGGCGTTCCTCAATATCCTTGAGGATTAGGTTGAAATACTTTTCCATCATCGACCCTGTGGTTTACCTTGTTGCTTTGCAAGCGTCTTGGCAAAGTCAACCCGCATCTTCTTGTCGCCCTGCTGCATTTGCGTTTGCAAACGAGCCACTTCCTTCTGGGCATCGACCTGTAGGCGTTGCTGCTCAAGCTGAAGTTTCTGTTGGGCAATCTGGAAATCCCGCACGCTATCCGCTTCCTTGCGCTGAAGCTCTTGGGCGCGAAGCTGAAGCTCTTGCTGCTGCATCTGGAGCGCGGGGTCTTGCATCTGCTGCTGTTGCTGCGCTTGCTGCGCTTTCTGCTGATTACCCTGCATAAGCTGTTGTGCGGCTTGAGCAACCAGACGAGACAACTGAACCTCCATCTCCTCCGGCATCTCAGCATCAGGAGCCGGGAGCGGAACGCCAAGCTGCTCTTCCACCTTGACGCGGTAGCCAAACGCAATGTGCTGGGCAACGTGGGCCATGATCGCGCCCTGCATCTGCTGAGCCATCGGGTTCTGACCAATCGTCTGCATCACCATCGGGTCTTGCAGCATCGCCATGTGGGTGGCAATGTGAGCGTCGTGGTCTTGGTAGATAAACGCCTGAGTCGGCTTACCCGTCAGGAAGCTCATGTTTTCCGAGATCGGATCACGCGGTTTCTGCTCGTCCGTACCCGGAACAAGCTCGTCGGCGTTCCTGATGCCAAGAACTTCAAGCATCTGCCGGTGCAGCTTGGGCAAGTCATAAATCTGCGGAGCGCCCTGAGCTAGCTGGATAGCCGCTTGGTACTGCATGATCCGCTGCGCCATAGTGGCAGCGTTGGGATCACTGACCGGGATGACCTCCACCATGTCATAGTCAGACTGCTTGGCCCCACGATCCGCCTTCTCGGGGTCGTAAGAATACGTAGTCGGCGCGAAGTCACGAATGATCGCCTTGAGGAGTTTGAACTCCATCCGCAGACTGGCATGAACCCGAGCCTGCACAGCGCTCATCGTCTTCAGGGTCCGCTCAAGCAGAGCCAACGTGGTGCCAACAGGAGCTTGCCCGCTCATGTCGCTGATCTTCATGTCAGCAATTGCACCCAGCCTACGGCCCTCCTCAGTGATCTGATTAAGAAGAGCAAGCAGCGTTTGGCTCGGCTCCTTGTACGGGAGCGGCATGATGTTGTCGCGCACTGTCCCGGAGGGGACATCTACGTCCCTAAACTCACCCGGGGCAATCGGAGTGTCATCGCCCTTGATCCGCAGGCCGCGAGACTTCAGACCACCCGGCAGGTTGCTCAGGGAGCCAGCATCAACAAGCTGACGGATCAGGCTCGTACCAGCACGGGCATAACCACCAATCAAGTGGATCAGACCAAGGCCATAAGCCCCAAAGCCGGGGATGTACGTGTACTGAACGAAGTGCTGGCGCTTCTGCTTTCGCTTGTCGTCTTCTTCCCAGTTCCGCCTAACAGCCAGCACGTTTTGCGTGCCGCGTTCGATGGTGACAACGTAAGGGAGGGCAATGCCGTCCTTGTCTTCAAATCCCGGCAAGTCATAGTCAACGTGAACCTCAAGGAACTGGAAACGGTCGTCATCGGTGAGGGAATAGCCTTGCTCTTCGGCTTTCTTCTTCTCAACGTCAGTGAAGATATGCACCGGATCGCCAAGGTCTACGTCCCGGTAGAAGCCCGCAACCTGCAACTTCTTAACCTCGTTCGGCGTCTTCCGCATCACATGGGTGACGCGCTCGGCGTTATAGATATTAGACGCCCCGTAAGGCATAACAATATCTTCGGCGGGCAGGAAAATGGCAACCTGCCGTCCCATTGCCGGGTCGTAATAGACCTTCTTAAAAGCAGCGCCAGTCAGGCCCAACGAGTACAGCATCCGCTCATGCTCTGGGCGGTACTCAATCATCTCGTCGGTCAGCTTGTAGTTCATGTCATCTTTGACACGTTCCGCAGCCTCCTCCTTCATCTTATCTACGGCACCCATGATCTGGGTCTTCACCGGACCAGCAGCCGGGAATGTCTCCGTGATCATTTCCGCTTGGAACCGCACAGCGGCTTCCGTCAGCAGGGTGGAATAGACACCACACGCACCCGACCAAGGCTCGGTGCGCTCCTCATACTTCATGCCAAGGACTTCCAAGCCTTTGACAAAAGAATCCACCCAATCTTTGCGGCTATTGATATCAGCGTCAACAAGATCAATAAGGTCTGAAGCAAGGCTCTGAAGGGCAGAGTCATCCATGAACTCCGCGAGGTTCGCATCAAAAGTGTCCTCGTCTTGCTCGGGCATCAGGTCAATCGTCACACCATCAATCCCGATCTCCACATCGTCAGGGTTCTCAATGGCGATCTCGATGGAAGGCCCGTCAGCATCCATCTCGGGGTCATAAGGGGTGAGGGCGCGGTCAATATTTGTTGCCATGATGTGTCCTAGTAATAAGCCGCTTTGCGACCCGATTTGAAGTATTTTGGCTCATCCGGCTCATCTGAAGGCAAACGAATAAACCCGCCCATGCGCATCCGCATGAGCGCTTGAGTCACCGTGTCCACATAGTCGTCGTGTTCGCCAGCAGGGAACGCAGCCACTTCCTCGACCACCTCCCGTGCCCATCGCGTGTCGGGAGCCCATACCCGGCCAGACGCGAACATATCAGATACGGCGTTAAGCCGTACAACTTTATCGTTGGACTGGTTGGCTTTACCCCGGCTGGGGCTGAACTCGCTCACGGCAATCCCCATCGCCCGCAATTCTTGGATCAGCGGCGCTCCAGCAGCCTTCTTCTCAATCAAGCACGCATCGGGCTCCCATTCCTTGTAATATTCAATGGCTCTTTTCTTCAGATCGGGGAATGACCAGCGGCTCTTGATTGCGTCCAGCAGAATAATGTGGGCGTTGTCGTTGTCTTCCTCATTGAAGAAAATGCCCCATGTCGTGCAAGCGCTGTAGTCGCTAGAAGTCTTCGTCTCATGGGCGGTGTCCCAGGACTGAAGAACGTAATCGCACTTCGGGGGGCTATCGCCTTCCCAAATGTTCCACATTTCGCGCTTAATGACGGCAGCAACGTCTGATGTCGGCTGCTGCATATACTGGGCTTGCCAGTACCGGGGGTCCATGCCCGCCCGTTTCATATGCAACTGCTCTAGGGGCCATTGCTCAGGCCAGAGCGACTTCTCGTTGTCCGTGTTCTCATGCAGGATGGCGGGCAGCTCGATGATTTCCCACTTGTCAGCGTCGGGATTCTTCATCTGGTGGTCGATCAACCGCCCAGTCATGTCCAACATACTCCAGCGCGTCATGATCACCACGATTGCGCCATTGGGCATCAAGCGTTGCAGCGGACCCGTCTGGAACCACCCCCATGCAGCGTCAAAAGGGGTCCGTGTGCCCGTCCTGATGTCCTGTTCGGAGTGTGGGTCGTCGATCACGAACAAATCAGCGCCTCGACCCGCCAAGGCACCACCGACACCGACCGCGTAATACTGGCCCCCAGCAGCAGTTGACCACTTGCCTGCTGCTTTCTGGTCATCGGCAACGAGCGTGTTGGGGAAAACGCTCAAATAGTCTTCGCTTTCGATCAGATTCCTGATCCTTCGGCCGAAGTCTTCCGACAAACTGGCCGTGTGCGTACCCATGATGACCTTCTTGTCTGGGTATTTGCCTAGAAAGTAAGCGGGGAAGAGGTAGCTGGAGAACTCAGACTTACCCATACGGGGCGCGATGTTGATAATCACGCGTCTGCGCTTGCCGTCCACTACGTCTTGGAAGATTTTGGACAATTTGCGGTGGTGTGGCCCCTCTTTGAAGCCAGGGTATACGGAATGGGCGAACCCCAGCATGGATGTCTGGGCAGCGTTGATCTTGGCGCGACGTTCGCGCTCTTCCAGAAAGTCAAAAAGCTCCATTTTGTCCTTTACGGACATTCTGGGCAGCGCCTTCTGGATGGCGGCTACTTCTTGCGGCGTCATCGCCGCAAAGCTATTCAGATTCATTGGGCTCAAGAGCGTCAATGTCCACGATCTCCGTGGCGTCCACCACCTCAACCACCCCCATGAAGCGCCCGAGCTTGTCTTTTATGCGCTGATCAAGCTCTGTGTCAGACATTTCCGTCTTCTTGATCTCAACCCTGTCCGTAAACAAGGCGACTTCCGTAACTCGCCCAAGCATATCCAGCGCCTTGAGCCTAATACGGGCGTCGGGATGGTTCGTCTCTTCAAGAATCTTGGCTACCGCCATGCCGCGCAGGTTCTTGGCCTGCTCGACAAACTCCCAGTCGTATGCGGAGAGCATCGTAACTAGGTGCCTGACCGCCTCTGGGGTCTTAAGCTGGGTCAGCGCAGTCTTTGTATGCTGCTGCGGGGCGTCTGTTGCCAGCGCCGTAAATACTTTTCGTGCCGCATTGGCCTCGGCATCCTTAAGAACCTTCTGATCGTCCTCGATTCCAAGACTTTCTAACCACTGGGTGGTCTTTACTTGGGCGTTGAGAACGTCGTCTACCCCTGCTTTTTCAAGCGATAGGAGTGCCTTCTCTGTGTGCAGGGACACGGGCGGATCAAAGTCTAACAAGTGTTCTAACATAGGTGGAATGCGCAACCTTTGCGAAGAGTGTATACTACAGTCTGTAGTGTCGCAAGCGTTCTCTCTTGTGCATTGCTTCTCCCTGGAAGG
>TARA_R110000868_G_scaffold35106_4_pt1 | contig 11634 bp, 5 predicted proteins | sample TARA_R110000868 | Tara Oceans TARA_R110000868 (sample SAMEA4397489) | marine metagenome | biome: Polar Biome; feature: [SRF] surface water layer (ENVO:00010504); material: water (ENVO:00002006), including particulate matter (ENVO:01000060) such as... | depth 5 m | reverse complement strand
TTATGAAAGCGTGCCCCCCTTGACCAAATTCACCGAACTCGGCCTTGCCGAGCCCATCCTTCGCGCCCTCACATCGGAGGGTTATGAAAGCCCGACGCCGATCCAGGCCGAATTCATTCCTGAAATGCTGGCCGGCCGCGATCTCGTCGGCATCGCCCAGACCGGGACCGGCAAGACCGCCGCCTTCCTGCTGCCGATTCTCAATGGTCTGGCCGCTGCTGGCGGACCGGTTGAGCCGAAATGCTGCCGCGCCCTGATCCTCACCCCGACGCGCGAGCTCGCGGCGCAGATCGAACAGGCGATCCGCACCTATGGCCGTCATGTCCGTTATTCCGTCGCCCTCGTGGTTGGCGGTGCCAAGCCCTTCCCGCAAATCCGCGCCCTGTCGCGCGGTGTCGATATTGTTGTGGCGACGCCGGGCCGGCTGGTTGATCACATGGAATCGGGTGCGATCAAGCTCAACCACACCCGCACGCTCGTGCTCGACGAAGCCGACCAGATGCTCGATCTCGGCTTCCTGCCGGCCGTGCGCGAAATCTCGGCCAAGCTCAATTTCAATCGTCAGACCGTGTTGACCTCGGCGACGATGCCGAAACAGATCCGGGCCCTGATCAAGGATCTCCTGAAGGATCCGAAACACATCTCGGTTGCCGGCCAGGCCCAGCCGATCGAACTGATCGATCAGCGGGTTATCCTGTGCAATCGCGAATCCAAGCGCTCGCTTCTGCTCGACATCCTGTCGGCGCAGGACATGACGCGCGGCATCGTCTTCACCCGCACCAAGCGCGGCGCCGACCGGGTGCATGAGCATCTGATCAAATACGGCCTCAATGCCAAGGCGATCCATGGCGACAAAACCCAGGGCGACCGCACGCGGGCGCTGGACGGCTTCCGTCGCGGCAAGATCAAGATCCTCGTGGCCACCGATGTTGCCGCGCGCGGCATCGATGTCGATGACGTATCTCACGTCGTCAATTACGAGATGCCAAACGTGCCGGAGGCCTATGTCCACCGGATCGGCCGCACCGCCCGGGCCGGCAAGACCGGGATCGCGATCTCGCTCGTCGACAGCACGGAAAAACATTATTTGCGCGAGATTGAACATCTGATCGGTACCGACATCCCCAAGCGCGGCGCTGGCCATGTCGTTGAACTCGAGGGTGATGAGGCCGATGCGGCGACGGTGAGCAAGCCGCGCCCGAAACCGGTCAAACGGGCCTTCCAGGCGCAAACGGGCGCACGCGATGGCGATACGGGAGGCCGCAAGTCCTCACGTCCGGCACCGCGAGGCAATCCGGCGGGGGCACCGCGCGCCGGTGATGATTTCAAGCGCCGCGATGCGCGACCTGCCAAGCCGGGCCAGACTGGCCGCGATGGCGCACAGCGTGGCAAACCGGCGGGTGCGGCTCGCGATGGTGATGATTTCAAACGCCGTGATACCCGCCCGGCCAAGCCTGGCTATGCCGGTCGTGATGGCGATCAGCGCAGCGATGCGCGGCCGGCGTCGCGGGGCAAACCCGGCGGCGCGGTCCGTTCCGGCGATGACTTCAAGCGTCGCGAAGCGGGACCGTCGAAATCCGGTTATGCCGGACGTGATGGTGAACAGCGCAATGAGACCCGCGGCGCACCGCGCGGCAAGCCGGCTGGTGCAGCTCGTGATGGCGACAAGCGCGGCGAGGGGCGTCCGGCGCCTCGTGGCAAACCGGCCGCTGGTGGCGGCGACAAGCGCAGCGAGGGCCGCGCCCCGGCTCACGGCAAGTCAGCCGCTCCAGGCCGCGATGGCGGCAAGCCGAAATTCAGGGGTGGCTCGCGAGGCCCCGGAACAGCCTCGAAGGGTGGCGAAGGCAAGATCTTCAAGCCACGCCGTCCCGGCAGCCGTCCATCCTAACTCGGGGACGGCCTGCCCTGAGACGAAAAAGAACGGCCGCCCGATGGGGCGGCCGTTTTCGTTTCGCGTCGGGGTTTGCTGGATCGGCTTACTAGAAGGGACGCCCGACAAAGACATAGAGCGACTGACGATCGGCATCCGAGCGGCCATAGGCCAGATAGACCGGCCCCATCACCGTATCAGCCGAAAGGAAAACGCTGCCGGCCAGGGTGATGTCGGATGTGCTGGCCAGGTCCCGGTCGGCCCAGACATTGCCGCCTTCCAGAGAGACACCGGCATAGAGCGGTACGCCGAAGGCCTGGGCATTGTCCCGGTTCAACCGGCGCCGATAGACCAGGCGCCCCAGCGCATAGGTTTCTCCGACCAATTCCTCTTCCTTGTAGCCGGAGAGGCTGAACAGGCCGCCGATCCGGAACAGCGATTCAATCGGCACCGTGCCAGTCAGGCTGGAGGCCGCGTCGAGCTGGGCGATCAGTGTATCGGAGCCGCGCGACCAGGCGCCCATGGCATGCGCCTCCAGTGTCTCGAAGTCGGCGCTGGCGCCGAGCGATTCGCGCGCAATTGACCAGCGTGAGGACAGGCGTACGCCCCGCGTCGGGAAGAAGGCGCTGTCGAGCGTGTCGAGCCCGGCGGAGAGATTGAACTGGCCGATATCGATCGCCAGGGAGTCCGGTGTTGCAAAGCCTTCCTGCAGGCGTGCCTCGCCGGAGCCGCGCTGATAGCCAAAGCGGATTTCGGCGGGGAAGTCGAACTGCCAGCCGGCATCGAGCTCGATTTCGGCAAAATTGGCGCGGTAGGAACCGGTGCGGAATCCGTCATCGCGATAGCGGGGTACGTTACGCGTGACGAAATTGACCCGCGGCGCCATGAAGACGTGCTGCGAGGTATCGAACAGTTTGAACATTTCGGCCGTGAAGCCGAAGCGGTCGCCGAACACGGCATCGGCGCGGATTTCCGACCCGAAACGGTCAATTGGTGGCGAGCGATACTCCAGCGAGATGACATATTCGCCATTGCCGTCGAGATCATTCTCCATGGTCAATCCGGCGCGGATATTGGCGACGTCATCGGCGCGCGCGAGGGCATCAATCACCAGGGCGGTATTCTCGCCGCGCTGGCGCAATTCATAGGAGACGCGTTCGAAGGCACCGAGCCCGTAGATCTCGGCAAGATCCGCTGCCAGACCCTCGACATCAAGCGCGTCGCCGGGTGTCTGATGGACATGCGCCAGCAGAACGGAATCGCTCAGTCTCGACGTGTTCTCGATGATGAGTTCGTCGATCCGGGGCAGGGCGCGCGGCACGAGCCGGGTGTGATTGGTGGCCAGTGGCTGCAGCCGGTCGAAATGGGCATCGGCGGCCAGTGTGCCAGCCGCGATCAACTCGGTGCCTCGCGAGAAGTCGCCCGTCGTCAGAGTGCCCTGGTCGACCTGGATCAAGATGTCCTGTGGGCCCAGCAGGGCGAGTTGCGCTGTTTCATTGGACCGCACCAGCAGCGTCATTGACTGCGCCATCAGATCCACGCCGGTGCGCAATTCCTCGGCCGCCATCAGCCGGCCTTGCATGGCGACGACGATGATGATGTCGGCGCCCATCGCCTGGGCAATGTCGATCGGGATATTCTTGCTCAGCCCGCCATCGACCAGAAGCTGGCCGTCGATTTCTCCAGGCGGCAATACGCCGGGCACGGCCATCGAGGCGCGCATCGCCATAGCCAGGTCGCCATCACTCAGACTGACCGGCTCTCCGGTCACGATATTGGTCGCGATGGCGCGGAAGGGGATCGGCATGTCATCGAACGAGCCGCGGCCGGGATTGAGCACGAGATTGCGCAGGGCGAGATTGAGATTCTGGTCATTGATGAAGGCGCGCGGCAGACGCAGCCCGTGACGATCGACGCTGAAAGTCAGCTCGGCGGGGAAGTTCTCTTCCTCGATGCGGCGGCGATAGGAGAGCGAACGGCGCGGCGAATCGGCGCTGAAAATCTGCTGCCAGTCGAGCGCGAGGACGGCCTGTTCCAATTCATCCGCCGAATAGCCCGTGGCGTAGAGCCCGCCGACGACAGCGCCCATCGAGGTGCCGACGATCAGATCGGGTTGGATGCCAGCGCGTTCCAGGGTGCGGATCGCGCCGATATGGGCGATGCCCAGTGCGCCGCCACCGGACAGTACGAGAGCGATGCGTTGGTGGTTGCACGGTGCCGGTGCCGGATTGCAGCGTGTCCAGCGATCGGGCTCGGTGACCGGCGGTGGCTGCATCATCAGGCCGTCAGCATAGTTCGCGGTCGGGGCCGGTTGGGAAACAGTGGCTTGCGCCAGGGCCGTGCCGGCTGTGGTGAGGCCGAAAGATGCGCAGACAAACAGTCGGAAAAAGCGCTTGAGGCGAGAAGTCATGCCGATTTCCATATCCTGTATCGCGCGGCTGTGACGCCGCCATGTCCTTGGTTGTGTAGGTGGAGCCCGAGGTCAAGCTCCCGGTCGCGTAATCGCATCTTGCCCTTGGGCGCCATTCACCGCACCTTTCGGGCGAAGTTGTGACCTGGGGGATGGTATGCGCCTGATTTTGACACTGATGCTCGGATTGGGTCTCGCCGCTTGCGAGTCATCGCCAGAACGGTCGGCCATGCCAGCGCCGGAACCGTCTACCCTGCGTGTGCTCGCACAGGGTGAGGTCGTTGGCTTCATCAGTGATCGCGGCGCCGAAGCCTGGCGCGGTCTGGCTTTCGCGGTCCCGCCGGTTGGCGAGATGCGCTGGCGTGCGCCGCGCCCGGTGGCCCCGCATGACGGTGTGTTCGAGGCCCTGGCCTCGTCGGATCGCTGCGCCCAGATATCCAATGGCTATGACACCGACCTTGAACCCGACCAGCTGATCGGTGGCGAGGATTGTCTTTACCTCGACATTTACGCCCCGCCCGGTGCCAGCGACCGCGATCTGCCGGTGATGCTCTTCATTCATGGTGGGGCCAATACCTGGGGCTATGCGGCCCAGTATGACGCCTCGCAGCTGGCGCTCGACCAGGATGTGATCGTGGTCGTGATCCAGTATCGCCTCGGCCCGCTGGGCTGGTTTGCCCATCCGGCTCTGCGCGCTGACGCCCAGCTGCCGGAAGACGGCGCGGCGAATTTTGCCTTGCTCGACCAGATCGCGGCGCTGGCCTGGGTCCGCGACAATATCGCTGCCTTTGGCGGCGATACCGGACGAGTGACGATTTTCGGCGAGAGTGCCGGGGCCCAGAATGTGCTGGCGCTGATGGCTTCGCCCTTGGCTGACGGTCTGTTCCAGCGCGCCATTTCTGAAAGCGGTACGATGCGCAGTGTCTCGCTGGCGCGCGCCGAGGGCTCGGAGCCCTTGCCTGTCAGCGCCCTGGACGAAGTCGCCGGCATGGATGCCGCGGCGCTCTTCGCGGGTGCCAATGCGCCGGCCAGTGCCTTGCGGGCGGCTCCGCTCGAGGCGGTGTTCGCCGCCTATGGCGATTCCGACATGCCGCGCGTGATCGAAGACGGTGTCACCTTGATGTCCGGTGGCATGCGCGCGGCCTTCGCCGACCCGGAGCGTGATTTCGTGCCGCTGATCACGGGCAGCAATCGCGATGAGAGCCGACTCTATCTCGCCTTCAACCCGGAATTTACCAAGACGACATTTGGTGTGATCCGCACGCGTCGCAATGCGGCGCGCTATAGCGCCAATGGCGATTTCGGAGCCCGGCTCTGGCGCCTCGACGGCGTTGATGATGCCGCCAATCTGCTCAATGCAAGCGGTCATCATGATGTCTGGGCCTATCGCTTTGACTGGGATGAAGGTGGCACATTCCTGTTCACCGATACCGGGGCTTTGCTCGGTGCCGCGCACACGATGGAATTGCCCTTCGTGTTCAATGATTTCTCTTTGCTCTACGGCGATATTGGCAAGGTCTTGTTCACCGAGGCCAATGCCAGCGGGCGCGAAGCCATTGCCACGGCGATGGGCGATTACTGGGGCGCCTTTGCCCATGCGGGTGATCCCAATAGCGGCAATGAGGACCGGCTCGAATGGCCTGTCTGGCAGGCTGGCGGCCGGTTGATGCGATTTGATACGCCTGAGGGTGGCGGGCCGGAAATTCTGACCGGCAGTGATGACTGGGCCGGGCTGACGGCGGAAGCGCTCGCCAATCCCGATGTCACGGCGTCCGATCGCTGCGTGATGGCGGATATTGCCGTGATGCGCGATGTAGCGGCTGGCGAGGCCATGCGTCGCGCCTTCGGTTGCGGGACATCGGACTGATTTCAGACCAACTGGTAGCGTCAAGCAAGTTTCTTCAGTGACATTAGGCCGGTTTTAATCGGCCCCTGTCACACTGCCCGCAAAGATTGCCATGAGGCAGCTTTCCGGGAGTGTGTGGTTTGGGTGTAGTCGGCGGTATCAATGGTAAAGTGACGCAGCGCGAGCTGATGGTCACCTACCGCCCGATTCTGCGCGGTGCTGGCATAGCCGGCATGTTCTATTTCTCGCTGAACGCACTGAAAAAGCTGGCCTCAAGCGCCCCCGAAGCGATGACCCTGGCGATTGCCTCGCTGGTGATTGGTGTCGTCGTGGCGGTGATCTGGTGGTTCACCAAGCGGGTCAAGACGCCGCTGGGCCTTGAATTGTGTGGCCTGGTGCTGTGCGCGACCCTGATTGCCAATGTCAGCTTCCAGATGACGGTTGTCTTCGAGCCCGAGAACATGACCTATTTCGTGTTGATCATGCCGATCAGCGCCTGCGTGAACGTCACCCGGCGGGCCTTGGCATTCTTGATCGTCGCGAGTTTCATCAGCCTGGTCTTCTTCGTCTCCGCCAATATGCCCGCCCATGTCATGGACTATGCCTCGGTAGGTTTTGCCGGCGTGGTTGTGGCGGTCGGCGTTTCGGTTCTGGTGCGTGACTCCATCGTCAATGCCGTGCGCGCGCAGCTCGCCGCTGTTGAGGAGCGTGAGCGGGCGATCAGCCTGGCGACGCAGGATCCTTTGACCGGCATGCCCAATCGGCGCAGCTTTTTTCAGGCGCTGGATGGCTTCAATGAGCGTCTGCGCCAGAGCGGCGAGGGCTTCCTGCTGGCACTGATGGATCTGGACGGTTTCAAACCCGTCAATGACACCTATGGCCATTCGGCGGGCGATCAGCTCCTGACCGAGGTGGGCCGCCGGCTGGGCGAGGCTGCGCCCGCAGGCGCGATGATCGCACGGCTGGGCGGTGATGAATTTGCCGTGCTGGCCGACCTGCCCGGACCGGGCAAGTCTGTCGGCGGCGTCGGGAACCAGATCACACGCGCCTTGGCCAAGCCCTATGAAGTTGAAGGCAATGTCGCAGAAGTCGGCGCCTCGATGGGGGTTCTGGTCTGCGATGAAGCCGGACCGACCCAGCAGCAGATGATGGAGCGCGCCGATCATGCGCTCTACGTGGCCAAGCGCAGCCGGCGCGGCGAGGCGGTCGTGTTCTCGGCGCGCCACGAATCGGACCTGATCAGCCTGAGCCGGGTCGAGACCGCCTTGCGCGAGTCTGATCTTGAGGCCGAACTGACTCTGCTGTTTCAGCCACAATATGATTTGAGCGCACGCCGGGTTATCGGCTTCGAGGCGCTGGCACGCTGGAATAGTCCCGAGCTTGGTGTCATCACGCCTGACCTCTTCATCCCCGCTGCGGAACGCGCCTGCGTGATGCGGCCGATCACCCAGATCCTGCTGACCAAGGCGCTCGACGCTCTGGCGCAGATGCCGGCGGATCTGAGACTCTCCTTCAATCTGTCGGTCCAGGATTTGATGTCGCCGGCCGCGATCGAGAACGTCCTCGACCTGGTTCGCCGTAGCGGCATCACTCCGGAGCGCCTCGAATTCGAGATCGCCGAGACCGCCCTGACGCTCGACTTCAACATGGCGCGAACGGCCATTGCCGGCCTGTGCGCGGCGGGGTGTTCGGTCGCGCTTGATGATTTTGGCGTCGGCTACACGAATGTCAGCCAGTTGCAGCAATTATCGATCCGCAAGATCAAGATCGACCGCTGCTTCGTCTCGCCGCTGCTTGAAAATGAATCGGCGGCCAAGCTGGTTCGCACCCTGGTCAATCTGAGCGCCTCGCTCGATCTGGAGTGCGTACTCGAAGGCGTTGAGAGTTTTGAACAATTGACGCTGCTCGAAAGTTTCAACGCACGCTATGTCCAGGGCTATCTGATTGCCCGGCCGATGACGGGCGAGCGCATTCCAGCCTATCTTGATGCGGTTCTCGCCGGAGAAACCGACTTCACCGCGGCCCGCATCCCGGCGTCCGAACCGCTGCGCAACAGCTCGCTCTGAACATTGTGAAGCGGGGGGCTGCCGGGCAGGATTGCGGGCCCGGTGCCACAGCGATTCCGGTAGTGACAAGAGAGCGTGCAGCCGATGCCGGAAACCCTCGAATATCACCTGCATGACGGCATGATGAGCGCCCGGGTCTGGTCCAATCCTGGCGCACCCATCCTGGTGTTCGCGCATGCCAACGGGTTTTGCGCTTCCGCCTATGATCAGATGCTGACACCACTGGCGGGCCGGTTCGAGATCGTCGCACCGGACCTGCGCGGACATGGCCGCACACGCTTGCCGGCCGATCCTGAAACCCATCGCAGCTGGGATATCCATGCCGCCGATTTGCGCGCGCTCTATGCGCAGCTACCCCACAGCCCCGCGATCCTGTCAGGCCATTCAATGGGAGCTGTCAGCACATTGCTGGCCGCGGCGAAGATGGAGGCCAGACCCGTCCTGGCGCTGGTCGAGCCGGTCATTCTGCCATTGAGTTTCAACCTGGTCGCGCGCTGGCCGGGCCATAATCCGCTCAAGGGCCGTTTCAGTCTCGCCAAGCAGGCGCGCCGCCGCGCCAATGGCTGGCCCGATCGGGCCGCCGCCGCCGCGCGCTATCGCCGTCACAAGGCATTCGCGAGCTGGGCTCCGGGCGTGCTTGAGGATTATCTCGCCGATGGGCTGAACGAGGATGAGGACGGTGTCCATCTGGCCTGTGACCCGCAATGGGAAGCGGCCAATTACGAGGCCCAGGGACATGATTATCTGCGCGCCGCCCGCGTCGTTGCAGATCGCGTGCATGTGTTGAAGGCACAAGCCGGTTCGACCGTGGTCAACCAGTCAGGCCTGAAGCGCCGCGGCGTCAGTGTCGAACGCATCAATGGCGTCTCGCATCTGGTGCCGATGGAGGCGCCGCAACGGGTCGCGGCCTGGATTGACGGGATTGCTGTACAGGCCGGGATTGCGGTGCCCAGGTCCGCGGCTGGATTGCCGCAGACCTGAGCCGTCGCTGCTAGAATGTGCGCCGGGCTGTCGCGATCACATACCCGCCCAGGTCCTGTTCCTGGAACTCGCGGCCGGTGACCAGGTTATTGGCCCGTGATCCATCATAGAAAGTGCGCTCACGCTCGCGGACCGAGGGCAGGAAGTCGCCCCAGGTCAGGCGCAGGGCCAGCCCGTCGATCGCCGTTGTCTCGACCCAGAGATCCATCTGGGGTGAGGCATAGTTCCAGACCATCGACTGGTCGTAGCGGAAGGCATCCTCATCGCCCTGATTATAATAGCTCCAGCCCCAGGACAGATCGTGTTCGGTGAAGTCCTGGCGGTAATCCATCACCCAGCGCCAGTTCTCAATGCCCTGGAAGCGGCGATCCTCGCCGGTGGTTGGATCGGTGACCGTCGAATCGCGCAGCATGCCGGAAACATCCAGACGCGCGCCGGGAAGGCCGAAACGGTCGAGCGGGATGGCGGCGTCAACGACGAGATAGGTGCGCTGGCCATCACCGATATTGCCAGGTGCATCGAAGGTCGCTGTCGTGACCGGCACTGTGGTGTCATCGACGACAACAGTCACGGGGCGCAGATCATTGACGTCTTCATAGCGTTCATGGGTGAGGGAGATGGTCAGGCTGGCTTCCGGACCCCAGCGACGTTCCCACGCCACATTGCCGCGCCAGGCTTTCGAGGGCACGAGCTCCGGATTGCCGATCACGACCTGGCTCTCGGTCGGGCTGACCTCGCTGGCAAACTGACCGAAGGAGAGCTGACCGACTTCGCGCTCCAGCGAGAATGTCCATTGGGTATCGTCGGTCTGGTCCCAGGTCAGGGTGATGGAGGGTTTGGGATAGTCGAAACTGCGTGAGCGGCTGGCATCGCCGGTCTGTTCGATCGTCGAATGCTCCAGCCGGAAACCGGATTCCACCGTCACGCGCTCGCCTGGATGCCAGACATGGGAGACGAAGATCTCGCTGCGCTCTTCCTCGACGCGGGTATTGGCGACGGGCAGGGGCACCACGACGGGGCCGGAGCCGGTGTCCTGCATGATTTGCAGGCTGCTTTCGAGATAATTGAGCGCGGTCTCCGCGCCGAACTCGAGCGAATGGCGGTCATTGACCTCCCAGGTCAGCGTACCCCGCAGGGCGCGTTCGCCGTCATCGACCGCGACGGCATAATAATCCGTACTGCCGCCGCCGGCGACGGGGGCATAGGTGAAAATGTCGTCGCTCTGATAGGTATCGTCGCGATTGAGGAAGACCAGCTGGCCGGAAAGATTGTCGGTGAAAGGCCGCTCATAGGTGGCCGTACCTTCCAGCGACGTGCCGTGACTATCCGTGGTGTAGAGCTCGATGCGATCCAGATTGCCATTGGGCAAATAGGCGAGCGAACGATCCGATTCAACGCCGTCGGTAATGCCGCCATTGAGCGACAGGCTCAGCCGCGATTCATCGTCAAAACGCGTGGTCAGGCTGGCATTGAGCCGCGGCGCTGTGCGCAGGCGCGATGTGCGTTCGCTGCGGGTTTCGATCAGGGTGCCGGCGCCGTCCTCCTCGTATTCGTTACGCAGCAAAGGAGCCGCATTCTGGGTGTATTCGCCGCCAATCGTCAGGCGCGTATTGCTGCCGAGATCCCAGCTGGTCGATGCGATCACTTCCGGTGTGACGCGGCCGCTGCCAACCCAGTAGTCGGCGCTGACTTCCAGCGTCGATGAGGTGCCGGCATCTTCGGCGAGCACGACATTGATGACGCGGGACTGGCCGCGCATATCAACCCCGGCGACGGCCTGGCGGATCAGTTCGATCCGTTCCACCGAGGCGACCGGGATGCGTTGCAGGATTTGCTGGACCGATTCCGATTTCGTGCTCTGGCGTTCGCCATTGATCAGCACATTGGCGAAAGTGTCGGCCAGGCCGCGGACTTCCGCGCCATTATCAATCGAGAAGCCGGGCACCTGAGCGATCATGTCGAGCGCGGTGACGGGGCGATAGGCGCCAAAATAGGCCGGGGTATAGGTCAGGACGGCACCGTCTTGCGATACCTCCTGGGCCTGGACCTGAAACGGGATGGCGATAAAAATAGCGGCAGCAGCCGCCAATAGCTTGGTTTTCACAGGAGTCCCTCTCGTGTCGATGGCAGGCACTCCGTGACCAACGCTCTTTCCCCAAAGACGCATTGTGGTGCCTGTCCATATGGCGGCGAACATTCCATTCCCGATCTGCCAGCAGCCCTACGCCGCGCTTACAATCGCGTTAGGTTCCCGAGGCCGGGGCCGGGATTGCACGGGCTTTGATCGCCGCCAGCTGCGAGTGGCTCGCAACTGCCGGGCAATGCTGTCCTTTCCAGCTACAATCACTGAAATTACGCCGCCTTTAGCCCTTGCCCCTGAGGCCGGTGCGATCTAGCTTCCGGCCAAATCGGGCAGGGGGCTGTTGCGGTGTTTTGATTCGTCAATTGGCGGCTTGAAACC
>TARA_R110000868_G_scaffold13102_7_pt1 | contig 11637 bp, 8 predicted proteins | sample TARA_R110000868 | Tara Oceans TARA_R110000868 (sample SAMEA4397489) | marine metagenome | biome: Polar Biome; feature: [SRF] surface water layer (ENVO:00010504); material: water (ENVO:00002006), including particulate matter (ENVO:01000060) such as... | depth 5 m | reverse complement strand
TGGCAGGCAAGAGGTCACCGGTTCGACTCCGGTATTCTCCACAGATAAAGCCTATAGACTTAATGTTTATGGGCTTTATTAATTTAAGTTGACAATCTAGTTGATAATTTTATTAGCTTTTTGCTTTTACTTCAAATCTCATTTAATTATCACTTATAGCGAATAGCGGTAGATTATGTAAGTAAATAGAACTAGGAATACTAATAAATAAACATATACCCAAGGATCCGTTTTATTACTTTTACTTTTTGCATTTGCCGGTTTTGGGATAAAAAGACTTATCAATGTTACAAAAATAATCCAGTCTAAAAACACCAATATCCGAACCACAATATGGCTCCATATGCTTAAGTTTTTAAATATTCCAAATATGTCAATAAATAAGAGTATTAATAATACTAATCCTAGGATATTTAATACTGCATTTACTACTTCAGCCATTCGATGTCTTATTCTCGTTGGCGTAGTAACAAATTTCAAATTGATATTTATAATTTTTTCATAAGGGATAATAAAAATGTTACCAGGAATTTCTTTGTAACCCGCTATGGATTCGCTATACCTTCGCGTATCTGTCATATATATTTCCTGTAATCGTCCCGTATTTTTACAAATGGTATGTTGACGTATTATACCCTTATAAAGTTTAGTCTTATCATTGGACAAAATTAAAACATCAGCTTCGGTCATTAAAACCTTGTGCGATCTTGATATGGCTCCTTTAAAGTCTTTGAATTTGGTTATTTCACCACTAAAGTAATAATGCCAAGAATTGTCAAATCGGAGAACAGGTGAAGCCTTGTCAACGTTGAAAAATCTAATAATCCAATGAAATATGGAAGCAAAAATAATAGCATAAACACCCAATAGGGCAAAATATATTCCAATAAATAATAGCAATTTATTGTTTAGGTTAGAAACAACAAATTCATTATTCAATAGTATATTAACTCGATTTATGTATGTCTGTAATCCTTCAGCATCGTAAAAACCATTAAAAGTTAAAATTGTTATACCCTGAATTATTATACCTGGTATAATGCTCAAGTAAAATGTTTCAGTTAATGGTCTTTTGGAAAACTGTTTAGTGAACTCCCCAGTATAATAAAAACGCAGAAATATTATCCCAGGAAAAATTATAATAAGAAAAAGGATTATCTTATTTATTGCTATTTCCAAATTCTACATTATTTTGACCTTAGTCCAGGAATACTAAATTATCGCCTTTTATGTCAATCCTTAACTCTGAAGAATTAGAATCTTCTAATGCCTTAATTATTTCGACTTTTTTCTTAGGATGACGGTTTAAAAATTCAAGCAAATCGTCATCAATAAACCCATCTTCATTTCCAAACGTATCTTGCAATTGGCCGTACACCACGTTAGTCGTTTGATAAAGATTTTTTAATCGGTCGAATGTAAATTGTAGAATTTTTGACATAGAACATTATTTTAATATAAAAGCTTATTTAAAATAATTGGATATTAAGATTCTTTAAATATAACGACATTAAGCTATAATTTGTACTTCCAAAATCTTAATGTTTTGTTATTTATAATGATTTTAAATAATATTATTTACAGTTGAACGTGAATTTGTATTAGAAAAAGCAAAATTACTAATAAAAAAACCGCTAACCAACAGCGGTCTTTAACCTGAAAATTTGAGTAATCTTACATCCGATTGCGCTCCTCTTGGGATCCCGTTTCCCGTTTTCTTTTTTCCTTTACTTTTTTATTCCCGAAGGGAAACGAATAGGTTAACTGAAATACCCTTTCGGACCAGTCGTTATCGCCATAGGTCTTTATACCCAATTCTGGCTGGTCGTATTCCCAATCTATAATGCCGCTAGTGGCAGTGATATCCTGTACACTGAAGGTAAGGGAACTTTCGTTCTTGAATTTTTTGCTGATCCCGAAATTTATGTAATGTCGCAAATACTGCTCTTGGTCTCCGGATATGTACGGACTCATATACCTCCCATCTATGTTGGAGGTCCATGAATTACCTAGTTCAAAAACATTGGCCAATTGGGCAGTAACGGTAAATAACCCTTTTTCAAAAGGTAGGGGCCGGTTAGAGGCGTCCTTTACCCTTTTGTAGGCACCGTCCAAATTCCAGTTCATTTTCCACATCTTACTTATTTTTATCGGGAAGCTCATGTTTAGTAGGAATCCGTCCATTTGATCAAAATTAATGGGGATACTCGTCTGCAGATTCTTTTCCTTATCCACTGTGTTATAGAAAGCGATGGCACCCTTGGTCCTATTTATTTCCATCGAGATCAAAAAAGAACCGTGGTTGTATGCCAGTCTTACCGCATTGGTAAACGATGGCCTGATTCGTGTATTTGAACTGGCAAACAATGACGGATCTATTAAAACGTAGTAACCTGCCAAACTAAAAAAAGAGGGTCGCTCAATACGTCGGTTAAAAGATAAAGTCAGCGACTTGGTAGAGTCAATAGCGTAACTGGTCCTGACGACGGGAAAAATATTATTGTAGGTAACGCTAAAGTCGTTCTCTCCCAAGGTATCGTCAAGTTCATAATTATAGTGCTCCAGTCTAATGCCAAGCTTACTTTCCCATTTCCCATTCCATTGTCTATGAAATGAGGCATAGGCTGCCAAGACCTTTTCGGAAATATCATCGTTCATTGTGAAAGCTACATCCTCCTCCCAAACCCCTGACGTTCTATTCCGAATCCGTGATTCGGTATTGGAGTTATTAAAAGTGCCTTTAAGCCCGGTTTCCAATTTGTTTCCTGCTTCGGTTTTCCATTCAAAATCGGCTTTTGCCGTTTTAATTTCAAATTGTGATTCACGACCGACTTCTGTTTTTTCAATGACATCCCCAGGATCAAGATTAGACAGTTCGGAGGAATTTTGTACATCCAGTGTCACCCTATCCACATCAATATTTAAAGAAGCATTAGCCCCTATTTTTCGAAAATAGTTTAGGTTTATGAAAGTGTTACGGTTGGGATTGTCGCTGTCAAGGAGGAATTTTGAATCGGTATTGGGCACAGAATTTATGGAACCTCTTGATCTACTGGTATAATCATGGCCCAGTTCATTATTTTTGGAATAACCAAAAATACCCCCTACAGTGTTGTTCTTATCAATTTCAAAATCGGTCCCCAATGTAAACCCCAATGAATTGCTGGTGGGATTTTCAAATTTTAACGTGTTCTCGTAATAATAATCATCGCCCTGATATTCATATTCCCTGAAATGATTTATCAATAAAAGCGGTGATCTGCCATAAAAGCCAGTGGCATTACCATAAATGTTCAAACGATTATTGCGATAATTCAGGTCGCTACTGCCGTTGATTTTTTCCCTTTGCCCTATACCAGCGGTGAAACTAGCGTTGCCATTAAAACCATAAAGATTGTTTTCCTTCATTACAATATGGATAATTCCTGCGGCATTATCAGCATCATATTTTGCCCCAGGCTGATGTATGAGTTCTATACGATCAATGTTTTCTGCCCGCATGCCCTTTAATTGCTGTATCAAGTTCCCCTTGGGAACACGTGAGACCCTGTCGTTTATCATTATTAGCACCTCACCCTTATTGTTTAGACTGATGCTGTTCGAATTCTCCTGTACAATTACACCAGGTGCCTTTTGAAGCACTTGAAGGGCATTGTTCCCGCTAAAAGTAGGCAAGGACCCTACATTCAGTATCAATCTATCGCTCATTTGTTGAAATAAGGCTTTGCGCCCAACCACTTGAACTCCTTCTAATTGCTGGCTCATTGGCTGCAATAGGATATTTTCTGTATAATGTGCTTTTAAATCTATAAGGGATATAGATCTGAAGTACGGCTCGTATCCCAAAAGTGAAATATTGAGTATATAATTGCCCATTGATATTCCCTCCACAACAAACCCTCCCTTGGTATTGGTGGTTACGCCCTTCACCAAAACAGAATCCTGTTGTTGTAATATAAGTACATGTGCGAAAGGCATGGCCTCTTTATTTTGATCATAAACATTGCCGGTCAGCGAAGCTTTCTGTGCAAATACGGCTTGTCCGGATCCCATAAGCACCAAAGCCACCACTAAACCATAATAATTGAGTTGACGCATGTAGTATTATTTTGATTATTTTCTATAGGGGAATTGCTTAGTATATTAAAAGATCATAGTGATAGGTGGGGAAATGGAAACTTTAAATCCCCACCGTGGTGAATAAAGGTTTGTACAGATGGTATACTAGAAGGAGGTCAATCTATTGCCTATATTTATTGTTATGGCGCGCTTTTAACCGTCTTATTTTGCCAAAGGTGAATGATGTTCGTGAACCATTTTCCATCCATTGTCCGTCCTGACGAACAAAAGTGTTATTTGGTCATTAACGACCACTAGATCTTCCCCAAATTTTAGGTGAAAATCAGAGTGAAAGGTTAAATTGGCCACATCGCCATAAACCGCAATTTGTAAATCTTTGGCATCAAACTTTACTACTTCGGATATTGAACCAAAAACAGTTCGTTCATGAGCTTCGTTTGCATCACCCCCATTTCTGGGTTCTCCATTTTTAAATTCCGTAAACTTTGGGCTATAGGCGTGAAAGGAAATTAGTTTATCCATATCACCATCTTTTATACTTTGTGCAATTGCGCCAAAGGTTTCCATCACTTCTTGTTTCGCTTCCGGAAATTCATCATTTATCAAATCGATTCTATTTACTTCTGCTTTTTGTGCATATCCTGAAATTAAAATTCCAAAAATCATAATTATTGCAAGTGTCATCTTTGTTTTCATAATCTTATATTTAAATAGTTAAAAATTTACTTTCTATGCGTTCTGTATTCGCTGGTACGGTTTGATTATTCCATGTCATCAAAGACTCAAAATTGTAAAATCTCAGATCCGAAATAAAAAATCTAAGCTCTTGCCTCTAAAATCAAATTAAAAGGTGTTTCCGTAGCTCTTCTAAACCTAGTAAACCCAGCAGAGGTCGCAACCTCCCGCAAACGCTTTTCACCTGCCTGGGCACCTAGGGCAAGGCCTACCTCCTGATTTAGGGAACACGGTGTGCAAAGTGTTGTAGAAAATGCATAAAATGCCCTCCCGACCGGGTTTAGGTTTTCCTCCAAAGAATCATTTGCAAAAGGTTCCACGATCATACAGGTTCCGTCGGGTTTTAAGGCTTTTTTTACGTGGGCACAGGCCCCAACGGGATCGCCCATATCATGCAGGCAATCGAAGAAAGCGATAAAGTCGTAATCGCTTCCTGGGAAATCTTTGGCCAATGCAACTTCAAAAGAAATATTGTCCAAACCTGCGGCGGCGGCACTTTCCCTAGCATGTTCTATAGATTTAGCATGATAATCATATCCAATAAAAGTGGATTTAGGATAAGCCTTGGCCATAATAATAGTAGACGCAGCATGGCCACAGCCAATATCCGCCACTTTTGCCCCATTCTTTAATTTAGCATCTACACCGTCCAAAGATGGAATCCAGTGGTTAACCAAATTATTTTCATAGGAAGGGCTGAAGAATTTTTCGGTACCGCAGAACAAACAAGTGCTGTGATCGCCCCAAGCGACCCCTTCCCCCGATTTAAAGGCTTTTTCCATCTTGGGTGCATCGTTGTAGACCGATGTAATTGCATAGAATGCTCCGGTCATAAATACAGGACTTTCCGCATCGCCGAAAACAGCTGCCTGTTCTGGGGTCATTGAAAAGCTATTGGTTGTGGCGTCATAACTTACATAACCCGATGCCGCCTGGGCCGATAGCCATTCACGGACATATCTTTCCGCAGTATTTGTTTCATCGGCCAACTCGGTCGAATTCATTGGCCCGGATACGGCCAAAGATTTGAAAAGTCCCAATTTATCCCCCAATAAGATCAAGGGTCCATTGGCTGCAGCTCCCATTTCGGTAACTACTTTTCCTAGTAACTCGTTTAATTTTGCTTCATTTAATTCCATGGTTCTAATTTTAAGTGAATAATTAATTTTAATTATGAAGGGGAACTAAAGTTTACTTTAAGGTCAAAAGGATTGTGCGGAAAGGGGTTCATTATTTCTGCAAATGGTGGGAGAATTTCCGCTCTACAGCCTATGTATACTATACCTCAAAATTGTTGTTGTCAAAGATGGAAATTAACATAAAGCACTGATTAACAGTTATGTTGCAAACTTGTTAAACTTTTGCACATGCCTTTAACTTATGGTGCAAGACCTTTAAATGATGTTGAAAAGCTTAGTTTGAGCTATAAATTTCTGAAGAAGTTTTTATGGGTATGCCTATACTTGAAAATCCAACTTTATCATATAGATTTATGTATCGTGGATCATCTCTTAAGGGGGCAAGAAGTGGTTCTTCCCGTAACCAGGTCATTTCTACCTCGTGCCTGTCGTACGACCTTTGTAGCCATTCAAAAGTCTTCTCATAATTCTTTTGTGTGCTATAAAACAGTGCTATAAACCATGCCGGACTACCAGAAGAGCGATTGTCGTACTTAGTTTCCAACTCTACCAAATATTTGGAAGCATCTACGGTATTACCATCCATTTGGGCGTATACGGCATTAAGCCACATCAGGATCGGTGGATAATCTGGGAATTGGGTCAGTAATTTATGAAGTTGTTCTTTTGATTTCTGATATTCCTTTAAATAAAAATTGAGTTTAGCGGACTCCCTTAGGTAAAACCAATTATCACTGTGCAAAGAATAGGTATTGTTTAAAAGTTCCAAAGCTTCTTCGGTTTCTCCAAGAAAAACTAAGGCTTCGGCCTTGAAGAAAAAAAGAATGCCGATTGATGAATCGGTCAAAATTACTTCATCCATGGCATCGACAGCATTTTGATACCTTCCTGTTTTTATGGCATAATCTGCATTTATAGAGGGAGTATTGTCCACGAAAGAATCCTTCAAAATTCGTTGGTAATAATTCTCTACTTCTTCAAAACGCCAATCGTAAAAAAAATACCCGCTGTATAATTCTTCCTCCACTTCCTTGTTGGTCGGATCTATTTTTAGTGCTTTCTCCAGTAATTTTTTGGCATTTCTCCAGGCTTCTTGTTCATCATATATCCCCCAAACCAACCCTCCGAAGCTCCATACCATAGCCTGACCTCTATAGGCGTCCACGAAATTCGAGTCTATGTTGATAGCTTTTTCATATGAGGCAATAGCATTGGAGTACGATAGTTCGTTGGCCTTATTCCTTTGAAACTCGGCTTGCAGGTAGTAAGAGTAGGCCTGTTTGCTTTTTGTGGGCACTCTTTGGATATTATCAAGTTCATTATCGGCAATAACAGCATTCATATTAGCGGCAATACCTTCTACAACTGCGGTCTGCATTTTAAAAATTTCGTCACTTCTCCATTCCCTGATATATTCTTTTGACCATAAATGATCGTTGGTCCGACTGTCTATCATTTGCAGGTTTATTTTGATTTGGTCACCGGAAATCTGAAGATTGCCCTGCAAGAGATTTGTCACCCCCAATTCAGTTGCAATTTCCTGGGCAGACCTATTCGTTTCCTTGTATTTTATAGTAGATGTAAAGGGAATAACCTTATCAATTGAATTAATTTTGGTGAGTCTCGAGATAACGGCATCTGTCATACCATCGCTTATATATTCCAGATTTGGGTCACCAGTCCAATTTTTGAAAGGCAGCACGGCAATGGATTTTTCTACAATTAACTTTTCTAAGCCTTTGGTTTCAATATTTTTCTTGGAGGTTGTACTATAAAGAAATAAGGCCGTTGATACTATTGCAACCAACAAAACCGATAAGATCAATGATTTTTTGTAGCTTCTTTTTGGTTTTATTGCTAAATCTACAGGAGAGGGCAACACCTGCGCTGTTTCGGTAATGGATAGTTCCCTATCATTGGCGTCTCTAGATTTTACCTCCCCTGGGGTGTACCCGTAAAATTTATGAAAAGAGGTGCTGAAGTAGGTGGCACTGCTGAACCCTACCCGATAGGCTACTTCTGAGGCCGTAACATTTTCCTCCCTTAGCAGCTCCAAAGCCCTCTTTAATCTATATTCCCTGATAAACTGGCTTGTAGAGATGCCCAGTATTTTGTGAAGTTTTCGATGTAGACTTGATCGGCTCATTCCCACCGCTTTGGCAAGGCTATCCACTCCGAATTGATCGTTGTTTAAGTGGCTTTCAATTTCTTTGGTAAGTTTCTCGACTAGAATACCCCCCTTTGATTTTTCTTGAAATCCTTTATCCAAATTATTCTCAAAACTCATTTACATATCCAATTTCTTTAGGGGAAGTAGTACAAGTTAAGCAATTTAAAAAATAGTTGAGGCGTAACTATCGGGCATTTAATTAGTCTTTTTAAACAAAAGTTTAGCATTAAACCACATTGATTCTATCTGAGAAATTATATTGCGTTGTAATTTTTAGACACCTTGTTCCAAACTTATTGGATATATTCTTTAAATACCCTTATGCTTAAATCATATTGCGGCTTCAAAAATGAACAATCAACTTTAATGTATTTTGCTTGTGTCAGCCAAATTTGTGGGAATAGCTCAGATCCCTATTGTGCTTGACCTGGCAGGCAAGAGGTTCATGATTAGACTCTGTTATTCTCCACCTAATAAACACAGGACTTCAAAAGTTTTCAACTTTTGAAGATCTTTTTATTTGCAAGTAATTTGTCCTCCATGATTGGGACAGACCTAGCCTCCCGCGCTACTCTAAACTTTATTTCTTATTTTAAGGCCATAATATCTGACGCAATCATCCCATTACCCATGAAAAAACATCTCACTTACTTTTTTATAGCCTGTATTTATACAATGGTTGGTATCCACCAAATACACTCCCAAGATCTCCCAAATATTCTTTGGATTACGAGCGAGGACAACAGTGCACTTCTCGGTTGCTATGGTGATGAATTTGCCAATACCCCCAATCTAGACAAATTGGCAAGTGAAGGTTTTTTGTACACGCATGCCTATGCCAATGCCCCCGTTTGTGCTCCTGCACGTAACACCATTATTTCGGGAATCTATGCCAATTCGGGAGGCCACTCCAATATGAGAAGTTATTACCCTAGGGGTAAGCAGGTAAAATTCCATGTAGAAGCCATGCGGGAATTGGGCTATTATTGCACCAATTCTGTTAAAACCGATTACAATACCAATGTTAATAAGGAAGTTTGGGATGAGTGCAGTTCGGATGCCCACTATAAAAATGCACCAGAAGGAAAGCCTTGGTTTGCCATTTTTAATACCACCATTTCACATGAAAGTAAAATACACGAACAGTTGCCCCTAAGTGAGTTGAGCCACGACCCCAAAAACGTCCCCATTGCCCCTTACCATCCACGTACCCTGGATATGGAACGCGACTGGGCTCAATATTATGACCGTGTTCAACAAATGGATGCTTTTGTGGGCGAACGCTTAAAGGAATTGGAAGACTCTGGAATGGCCGATAATACAATCGTTATCTATTATGCAGACCATGGCGGTGTATTGGCACGCAGCAAACGATATGTATACGAAACAGGAACACATGTACCTTTCATTGTACGGATTCCAGAAAAATATAAAAAATTCTGGCCTGCCAAGGAACCCAATTCAAAAGTAGACCGTTTGATCAGCTTTATTGATCTATATCCTACCCTCCTAAATTTGGTTGGAACTCAAGTCCCGGAACAGTTACAAGGGGAAGCATTCTTAGGTGAAAACTTAAGCCAAGATCCAAAATATGCCTATATGTTCCGTGACCGAATGGACGAGTGGTATGATATGAGCAGGGCGGTTAGAAGTAAAAAATACCGGTACATCCACAATTACATGCCACACAGAATTTATGCACTGCCAATAGAGTATTTGTTCAGGGCAAAGTCCCTGCAATCATGGCAAACGGCCTATGAGAATGGTGAATGCAACGAAATTCAGAGTGCCTTTTGGAATTCAAAACCAGTAGAGGAATTATACGATACAGAAAATGATCCTTGGGAAATAAACAACCTGGCCGAAGATCCAACATACGCAGAAATTTTAGAAGAAATGCGTACGGCCAATAACAAGTGGCTGTTGCAAATAAAAGATACCGGGTTTATGCCCGAGGATGAACGAACCATAAGGGCAAAAGACCAGGCTATCTTCGATTACTTTCAAAGCGGCAAAGTAAACATTAAGGAAATCATTGAGGCAGCGGAGCTTGCCTCATTTGGTAAGGTTGAAAATAAACAAAAGATGGTAGAATTCCTTAAATCCAATGAATCTGCGATCCGCTATTGGGGAGCAACGGGTTTACTCCTTCTTGGGGAAAAAGGAAAATCTGAAATTCCCGCTTTAAAAGTGGCCATAAACGATCCTTCTGTGAGCGTGGCTGTGGTAGCTGCCGAATCGCTATACAAACTTGGGGAGAAACAAGAAGCATACAAAGCCTTTATTAGGGCTTTAAAAACCGACAGGGAATTTGCTCAAACCCAGGCTATGAATTCAATTTATTTAGTGGGTGACAACAGCCAATTATTAAAAGACGAAGTTTTGCAAACACTAAATAGAATGAAGACTGAAGATCGTAATAAATACAATTACCGGGCTGCTATGAACTTGGTCGATAAATGGGGAATGGTCCTTAATTAAAAAACTGAACTTAAGTGCCAAGGCAATCAAAATTCTCAGTGGAAACATGGTAAATTATCATGCTTTGTTCACCATCCCTTTAAGCACATTGATTATTTCCAATGGCCCCATTCTTTCAGTATAATTTGCCTCCACATGTGCTGCTTCAATGATGCGGTCGGTGTTGATTATGAAAGTAGCCGGAACGGGTAGGGTTTTTAATCCCTCGCCATTCAATACCGTTAAATCCCGACGCTGGTGATAATCCTCGCCTGGATCAAATTGAAGGTTATACGCTTTTATCACTTCTTGACCTGCGTCACTGAGTACTTCGAATTCAAGTTCGTTTTTTTGTGTGGCCGTTAGAGCATCATCCGGCCTTTGAGGACTAATGGCCAATAAGGTGGCCCCGAATGACTTAATCTGAGGCAAATGATTCTGTATTTCCCTAAGGTCCAGATTGCAAATAGGACACCACTCCCCTCTATAGAATTTTATAATTACAATACCTGATTTTAGTGCTTCAGATAGTGACACTTTTTTACCAAAGGCATTGGGCAAATTAAAATCAGGTGCCCTATTTCCTGGAGAAAGACCTTTTACTTCAGCGGCATTGGCAATGACCAACTTTTGGAAATCTTGTAATTCACCCATAATATATTGTTTGTAGTGCAAACTAATAAAAAGTATCATCAGCCTACAACTCTATATCGGAATTTACCAATAATTCGGAAAGACTACTTATAAATATCCTCCAGTTCCCTTTTTTCACCCTTTTCATCCAAAATAGTTAGATCGTATCGTATTTGGATACGGGTATTTAAGGGGGCGTGGTAATAAATAATCCATGCATCGGCTTCCGTAACACCTATACAACCGTTGGAATATGCCCTCCCCAAGGTCTCTGGATTGGTAGTGGGATGTATCATCTGTCCATTGCGAATTCCATTTATTTCTGTTTCTATCCATGGGATAACTGGCATTATGGTCGTTTTTTTATCGTCTCTTTTAGTTACATAAAATCGCTTGCCGGTCACGGGATTATAAAAATCA
>TARA_R110000868_G_scaffold2384_9_pt1 | contig 11641 bp, 13 predicted proteins | sample TARA_R110000868 | Tara Oceans TARA_R110000868 (sample SAMEA4397489) | marine metagenome | biome: Polar Biome; feature: [SRF] surface water layer (ENVO:00010504); material: water (ENVO:00002006), including particulate matter (ENVO:01000060) such as... | depth 5 m | reverse complement strand
ACCGCTACGCGGTCCCCCTCCCCGGCAAGCCGGGAAGGAAAGCGTGGAATGCCAGTAACGCTCGCGATTTCTTCGGAAAATGTGTGTGTCCTTGGACTGCCAGCGTTCTAAACCGTGCGGCAAACATACTGACCCTGCAGCGGGATCACCTGTTCAGTCCCGTCCGCGCTCACTCGGCGCAGGATTGCCCGTTCGATCCGCGTGCCGGTCGGGGCGCGCTCACCGATGACGGCGGTCAGGTGCAGCTCCAGCCCCAGCGCGGGATCAATCCAGTCGCGCCGGTAGGGATCGCCCATGACGGGGTTGCCGCGTGACCGGGGCGTGGTGAATTCGCGGGTCTCGCCGTCGAGATAGACGCGCGCGAAACCGGCCGTCTCATTGTCGAAGACCAGAAGGCGGTCCTGCCCGTCGCGGCTCCAGAAGAAGCTGGCGCATGCGCCGGCCGGCAGGGTCTGGGCTGCGAGCTGGTTGGTCGGACGGGATTCGACATCCGGCTCCACGCCGCGCCGTGACAGGCGGTCCGGATCGAGCGCACAGCTGGCGAGCACGAGCGTGAGCCCGGCGAGGAGACAGAGCCTAATCATTGCGCCGACCATAGCCGGAATGACCCGAGCGGCGCCAGACATCGCCATCGCGCTCCAGCCCGGCCAGGGCAAATCCATCGGCAAGCTCGGCCCGGCCGGTGCGGGTCTCGACCTGCCAGTCAAAGCCGTCACCGGCCAGCAAGAGCTCGGCATCGAGCGAGAGATCAGACGTTTCGCCCGCCAGATCGAGCACCAGGGCGCCATCACGGCAGGTCAGAGGTCCCTCGACCACCGGGCCTTCCAGCTCAAACGAGCGAGCCAGGCTGACCAGGGCCGCGCTGCGCACCTCACCCTCGGCGATGCGGCAGGTGGCGCCATTGATCTCAAGCTGGTCGATGGTGAGAAAGATGCGCTCCTGCGGGTCGAGCCCGGTATCGGCCAGGACAGCGATGCGGGAGAGCTGAAGGCTGAGATCGGTCTGCGACAGGGTGAAGCCCGTCGCCCCCAGCGCGAGACGGCCATGCCCGCGGGCGCTGGTGTCGGCGATCTGCCAGTCGGCGACGAGCCGTCCGGTGATCAGGCCCAGCGGCCGCAGCGCGACATGCACGTCCTCGATGGGAAGCCCGGCCAGGCGCAGACCGCGAATACGCCCATCCCACACCGTGCCATAAACCTCCTGATAGCCGGAGACGCCCGCACTGCCCGCAAGCATGAGCACGGCTTTCAACGGCATGAGCACGATCAGCCAGATGATAAGGGCAGCGACGCCGGCAGATATCCGCAAGGCCATGATCAAACGCTCCTGCGCCGCAGAACGAGGTGCAGCTCGACATAATCATCGCCCAGCCGGTCCAGCGTGCTGGAGACGACCTGGACGCCATGGCGCTCTTCCAGCTCGATCAGCCAGGCCATGACGGCGCGCGCCTCGGCGCGGTCGATATTGACCGCCAGCTCACCCTCATCGGAGGGCACAAGGCGGGCAATCGAGATGCCGTGACGCAGGGCCATCGAGCCGACAATGCTGCGCAGGGACTGGCTGGCGCTGGCATCGGCCGGGCCACCGGCGCGCAGGGTGTCGTAACGCGCAATCCCGGCCTCGATATCGCGGTAGAGCCCGACCGAGGCGGCATAATCACTGCGGGCGCGCTGATGAAAATCGACCAGCGGCCGCACCGCCAGAAGCCAGGCGAGCACCAGCGCCACCAGCGCTGCCATCACCGCCAGCAGGATCTGCTCGCGATCCGTGCGCGCCTGCCATTGCCGCGCCATCAGGCTCATCATCGCATTCATCTCAGCACCACCACAAACTCGCCCTCAATGCCGCCATCGCTCTCGCGCGCGCCGCCATCGGTCAGCCGCAGGCCCAGCCGGGCCGCCTGCTCGCTCAGCCCGTCGAAATCGGAGAAATCGGTATAGATCGCGGACACGCGTAATTCGGCGCGCGCCTGGTCGAAGCGCAGATGGTCGATGCGCACGCGCTCATTATCGGCGACGAGCTCGGCCAGAGCGGCGGTCAATTGCAGGAAGGACGAGGTCTCGCCGCCGCCCATACCGTTGATGCGCGCCTGCAGCAGACGCGCGGCCTCGGCCGGTACGACCCGGCGCGTCACCTCAGGCAGGGCCGCCTGGAAGCGCGCGACACTGGCCTCGTCGAAACGCCGGGCCTGCATCTGGTAATAGACCGCCTCACCGCCCAGCAGGGCTGCAAAACCGAAGGCGGCACAGGCCGCGAGAATCCCGGCCCGCCTCATGGGCAGCAGCACGGCACGCCAGTCGAGTGTCGAGAGCCATTTCGCACCGAAGAGCGGTGGCAGGGCCTGCAACAGGCTGGCCGGCGCCGCGCTGGCGGCGATGTCGAGCGCCTGGCTGCGCAAGGCGGTCAGATTTTCTCCCGCCAGACCCAGCGAGGGCGAGACCGCGATACGGCCGCGGCCGGCCGGGCGGATCAGGGCCGAAACGACGCGGTCAAACAGGGCTGAATCCAGGGCGCCGCCAGCCGCCTTGCCCGGATCGCGCGCCTCGGGACCATAGAGATAGAGCACGGCATCGCCGCGATCATAGAGCGTCAACGCGGCATCAGGATCGGCGATGACGAGGCAATCAGGCACGGTCATGACCGGACGCACCAGCGCCGGGGCGAGCCGCTCGAGCCAGGCCTCGATATCGCTCCTGGCCGCCGCCAGCACCCAGCGCTGACCCTCGGCATCGCGCGGTCCCGCGGCAACACACGTGTCTTCGAGCCGCGAAGCGAGTTCGTCCTCGATCAGGAAGGGCGCCGCGCGCAGGGCTTCCGCCTCGCTGCGGGCGGCCAGGGCAATGCGGGCGGTGAAAAGACGCTCGGAGGGCAGAAGACAGATCGTGCGGCTGATGCCTTGTGATGGCGCAGCGGCCATGGCCTCCCCGGCAGCGACAACACCCTGCGCGCGGCGTGTCCCGCTGGCGCGTTCGATCACCGACCAGCGCACCGAGCCATCACCGCGCGGCTGCAGGATCAGATCCTCACTCATGATACACTTCCAAATCTTGTAGAGAGGCGTTGCAGACGTCCGCCGCCTGCCGACATCACGGTCTCGCCGAGACCAAAGCGGGTGCCGGCATAGGCAATTTCGATCTCGATCTCGAAATAGGTAGAGACTAGCCCGACCGCCTCGCGCAGGCCGGCATCAGGGTCGAGGCCGGCAATCGCCGGCTGCGACCAGAATTCCTCGATATCGCCATAACCGTCCGCCGGGCGCTGCAGCAGCACACCCTCAGCGGCCGTGCGCGTCAGCCGGCCGTCAAAGAGCGCCATCAGCAAGGGCAGCTCATCGGCCTGCAGCGTGTTGATATTCAGCGCCAGCGGCGCCGCCTCGGGGCGGGTGCAGACCAGCGGCGCGATGAGGCGGTATGCGTCCGGCGTCATGGCGGCCAGGGCCAGCAATTCCTCGCGCTCGGCCATCAGCGTATTGCCGCTGCGATAGGCCGGCAGGCGCGCCTCATAGACATCATCCTCGGCACCCAGGGCGAGCGGGCGCTGGTCGCTGTCAATCCAGTCGGCGGCCTCGGCTGCAATGCCGGCCGCGAGCCCGGCGGGCAGGCCGGCTGTCGCCATGATCCGCTCGAACAGCGCTTGTTGCCCGGGCACGACGGAGCGGTTGCCACGACCATCCCCGGCAACGAGGCTGTTGAGATTGAAGCAGTTATTGCCGTCATGGATCCGGCCGGACAATTGCCCCTGGCTGATCGGATAGACGCTCGCGCCCTGCAGCCATTCGGCGTCGGGCCGGAAGGTGCGATCGGGGTTGTCCAGCGCCCGGCTGATCAGGGCTTCAGTGAAATCACGCGCCCCGAGCGCATACCAATAGGCTTGGTCGCGCACTTCCATATTGGCCGAACGGCGCATGGAAAAGCGCAGATCCGTCGCCAGCGCGGTGGCGACCGTGGCCATCAGCGCCACCAGAAGGAGGGCACTGATCAGCGCCGCCCCGCGTTCGCGTGTGTGCGGTGTCATCGCCATCACATCGCCCCCGAGGTCAGCACGATATGTTCCAGAGCGCCAAGTCGCGGCAGGGTGTAGCGCAGGCGGATCGCGGCCGGCAGACCCGAGCCTTCCGCGCCGGACACCACAGCCGCGCGCCGGACCCAGCCCGTGCCGGCGAGGAAATCGAGTGTGATATCACTGGCCTGATCGAGCAGCACCGTCTCGCTCAGCGTGGTTGCCTCGGCCAGGTCGGGATAATCGCTCACCCGCCGCACCAGGCTTTCACCGCGCACCAGATATTCGACATGCAGAAGCGAGCTGCGCGCTCGCACCAGGCCGGGATTGGCGCGGCCGCGGCGGGTGAAGCTCAGCACGACCTGCTCGCCGGTCTGAGGCCGCATCGCCGTCACGCCGGCCATATCACCGGCGAAAACGAGGCCCTCGCTCTGGTCGCCGCGGACATCGCGCAGGGCGATCTGACCGAAATCCTCACGCAAGAGGCTGCGCAGGCGGTCGAGCTGGGCGATCTGGCCGAGCGCGTCCTCATTGACGCTGCGGGCATTGAGCGTCGAGGAGAGGAGCGCAACCGAGATCGCGCCAATAATGGCGAAGATGAAGACCGAGACGAGAATCTCGATCAGCGAAAACCCGGCCTCGGCGCGCGCGCGGCTCATCCCTGCCTCCGGCGCCGGAAGGTCTCGATCTCGGCCAGTGGCGCATTGGCATCCGGCAAGGCGACATCGAGCGTCAGCCGCAAGAGACCGGCATCGCTGGTGGGAGCGACCGTGAGGTGCCAGTCATAGGCCGTTCCGGCGAGTTCATAACTGCCGCTGCGCGATTGCGGGTCTTGCGGACGGAGCAATTCGGTATTGAGCAGGTTTTCCGCCGCCGTCATCGCCAGCGCCCTTGCCTGCACCTGGGCCGAATTGCGGCTCGTCGCCTGCACCATGTTGAGCAGGGCGAGCCCGGCAATCGAGATCACAGCCAGCGCCGCCATCATCTCGATCAGCGAGAAACCGGCATCGGCGGCGGGTCTGGCCGCAGGGATGGGCAGGCGCGCGCGCATCAGCCCAGCTCGCTCACGAGAATCGTCCCGGCGCCATCGCGGGCCACCTCGACGGCATGATCGGATGATTGCAGGCGCAGGCGGAAGGGCTCGGTCAGGCCAGCCGGATCAAACCAGAAGGCCGGAAAGACAGCACCGCCAGCATCCGCATCGACCGGCGCGAAGCTGCCGCTCAGATCGATCTGCACGCCCTCGGGCAATTGCCGTTCGCGCAGGGTTGGGTGATCCGACAGGGCCCACCAGCGGCCATCGACATAGCGATAGAAGCCATAGGTCTCGCCAAACCCGCCTATCACCAGCCCGACAGGCTGGCCGGTCGCGATCGCTTCCTGGCTGGCCTGGTCGAGCCGCACAGCAAGGCGTGTTGCCTCGACCTGCAAAGGGTCGGCCGGTGGCTGCACCGACAGCGTCACCGCAAAGGCAACAATCGCCAGAATCGAGATCCCGACGAGGATCTCGATCAGCGAGACACCGGCATCATGGGGCAGGCGAACGCGCATCAGCCCTGCCAATTGCCAAGGTCAGCGTCGAGCCCCTCGCCCCCTTCTCGGCCATCGCGGCCGAGGGAGAAGATATCGATCATGCCGTGCTCGCCCGGATAGACATATTGATAGGGATTGCCCCAGGGATCATCCGGCAGACGGCGGATATAGCCGCCCTCGCGGAAACTGCCGCCATCGGATGGCGCCGTGACCAGGGCCTCAAGCCCCTGCTCAATTGTGGGATAGCTGCGCTGGTCAAGCCGGTAGGCATCGAGCGCCTGTTCCAGTGTGGCGATATCGGTGCGCGCTTTTTGCACCATGGCCTGGTCCTGGGCAGGCAGGACATTGATCACCACGATGGTCGCCAGAAGGCCGAGAATGGTGATCGAGATCATGATCTCGAGCAGCGAGAAGCCGGCCTCCCGGTCACGCTCGGAGGGCGCGCGCTCTTGGCGTTCTTCATGGCTCGTTTGCATGACAGTCTCCCTAGCCAATGGCCAAAGTATTGAGTTGCAGGATGGGCAGCAGGATCGAGAGCACGATCCCGACAACGACAAAGCCGAGCACGAGGATAATCCCCGGCTCGAGCAGGTTGAGCCCGATGGTGATGGTGGAATCAATGTCCTGTTCGAGCTGGTCTGCCGAGCGGCGAAACATCTCGCCCAGCGCGCCGGAACGCTCGCCAGCGGCGATCATGAAGAGCATCAGAGGCGGAAACCAGGCGCGTGCCTGCAGCGCATCGGACAGCGAGCGCCCGCCTTCCACTTCGGTGATCACTTCGGAAATCCGTGTACGGAAGGCCAGGTTATTCGTCGCCCGGCGCGCGGCGCGCAGGGCATCCGGCAGGACTGCGCCGGAGGGGATGAGAATGCCCATTGTCCGTGCAAAGCGGGCCGCCTCGATCTTGCGCACGAAACCGCCCATCAGCGGCAGGCGTGTCAGCGCGGCATCGAAGCCGGCGCGGATGTGCTCTTGGCGCAGGGCCAGGGCGATCAGGGCACCGGCTGCGAAAAGGGCCATAGCGAGCGCGAGGCCCCAGTGCTGGAGGAAACCAGCCAGGCCGATCATGATACGGGTCAGAAGCGGCAGGGTCACGCCCATGCCGGAAAACTGTTCAGCGATGCGCGGCACGACGAAGAGCATGAGCAGGGTGATGACGCTGATCGCCACGACGCTGAGCACAAGCGGATAGACCAGCGCGCCGGTGATGCGGCCCTGCACGGCCTGTTCCTTGTCGAGATAATCAGCGAGGCGCTCGAGCACATGTTCCAGCCCGCCCGCACCCTCGCCGGCCGCGACCATGGCGCGATAGACGGCGGGAAAGGATTTCGGAAACGCGTCCATCGCGGCCGACAGGCGCTCGCCCTCGGTGACCCGCGCCCGCACGGTCATCAGAACACGGCGCATCTGGTGTCGCGAGCCCTGCCCGGCCATCAGGCCCAGCGATTCCGCGATCGGCATGCCCGCCCCGATCAAGCTGGCGAGCTGGCGCGTCACCAGCATGAGTTCGCGGCCTGTCAGATCATTCGAGCCAAGCGAGAAACCCTCCCCCGTCGCGCGCGCTTCACCGGAGGCACGGCCACGTTGATCGGCGGAGCGGATCGCCAGCGGGGCCAGCTCGCGGCCACGCAATTGCCGCCGTGCCGCCAGCTCGCTATCAGCCGTGATCAGGCCTTTCGACTTGCGGCCACGGCTGTCGAGGGCTTCGTACTCAAACGCCGGCATGGCGCTCACCCTCCTCGCGGCAGACGCGCAGGAGCTCAGCAACACTGGTCGTTCCGGCAAGCACAAGATCGACGCCGTTCTGGAACAGGGTCTTGCGGCGGGCAAAGGCGATGGCCGCCATATCGCTGTCGCGGGCATCGTCATGAATCAGCTTGCGGATCGCATCATCCACCACGATGGCTTCATAGACGCCGGTACGCCCGTCATAGCCGCCCTGCTTGCAGTGCGAACAGCCGCGCGGCCGGTAGAGCGTGGCCTCCGTGGTCTCGCTGAGGCCGAGAATCTCGCGCTCATTGGCGTCCGGCGCATAGGGCTCGCGGCAATGGCCACACAGGCGCCGCACCAGGCGCTGGGCGATGATGGCCGAGAGCGTCGAGGCGAGGAGATAGGACTCAACACCCATATCACGCAGGCGGGCGATCGCGGCGACGGCGGAATTCGTGTGCACGGTTGAGAGCACGAGGTGGCCGGTGAGGCTGGCCTGGACGGCGATCTGCGCCGTCTCGGTATCGCGGATCTCGCCGACCATGACGATGTCGGGATCCTGGCGCAATATGGCGCGCAGACCGGCGGCGAAGGTCATGCCAACCTTGGCATTGACCTGGGTCTGGCCGATGCCATCGACGGCGTATTCGACCGGGTCCTCGACGGTGAGGATATTGCGGGTCTCGTCATTGAGCGCGGTGAGCCCGGCATAGAGCGTCGTCGTCTTGCCCGAGCCGGTCGGCCCTGTGACGAGGATGATGCCATTGGGCTGGGCGAGCGCCTGCCGCAGATCGTGCAGCACAGGCGCCGGCATGCCCAGATCATCGAGCCGGAAACGGCCTTGCGAATTATCCAGCAGGCGCAGCACGACGCGCTCGCCATGGCGCGAGGGCAGGGTTGAGACGCGGACATCGATGGCCTTGCCGCCGAGCGAGATTGTCAAACGGCCATCCTGGGGCACGCGCTTCTCGGCAATGTCGAGGCGGGCCATGACCTTGATGCGTGAGACGAGCGGCGAAGCGAGCTTGGGAGACAGGCTGACGGCCTCCTGCAGCACGCCATCGGTGCGGTAGCGGATCGAGACGCGGTCCTCGAAGGGCTCGACATGGACGTCGGAGGCGGCCTTGCGCACGGCTTCGGCGATCATGCCATTGATCAGGCGGATGATCGGCGCATCGGAATTGCTGTCGAGCAGATCGGCCGTCTGTGGCATCTCGTCGATCAGGCGCGAGAGGCTGTCATCATCGGCATCGGCCTCGATCTGGTCGGCGCCGAGCCCGTCATAGGCATAGATATCCGACAGCGCGCGATCAAAGCTCGCCGCGTCGCACTCGATGATGCGATGCCGCCCGGGCGCGACCCGGTGAACTTCGATCAGCCCCAGCGGATCGGCCCCGGCGCGCAGCAAGACGGCCGCATCCTCACCGGGGCGGAAGGCAACCCCGGCACGGCGTGCGAAGCCATAGGAGACGGGGGTCGCGGGGCGCTGCGTGACCTCAGTCGTCATTCGCGGCCTCACTCGGGGGCATGTCGACCATCATCATATTGACGATGGTTTCCAGGCTGCTGACGCCAAGCGGGTCGGCAGCGGCCTGGGTGTCGCGGATGAAGCCATAGCGGCTGTCAGTAATGGCCCGCATATCGGCTTCCGAACGGATAATGGTCGGGCGGATGAAGATCATCAGATTGGTGCGGCGTGTGGTGGCACCATCGGAGCGGAAGAGACGGCCCAGGCCGGGGATGCGGCTGAGGCCGGGCACGCCCGAGGATGAATCCTGGTCGTCCTGCTCGATCAGCCCGCCCAGCACGATGATCTCGCCATTATCCGCCAGCACCGTGGTCTGGACCGAGCGCTTGTTGGTAATCAGATCGGAGGAGCCGGCATTGATCGGGCCTGCGACGCTGGAGACTTCCTGCTGGATATAGAGCCGGACCGTATCGCCCTCGGTGATCTGCGGCCGCACGGTGAGTTTCACCCCGACTTCCTGGCGATCAACCGTGCGGAAGGGATTGGAATTGTTGGAGCCGAGCGCCTCACCCGTGGTGATCGGGATTTCCTGGCCGGAGAGGAAGGAGGCTTCCTCATTATCCATCGCCAGGATGGAGGGCGTGGCCAGCACGTTGGAATCCCGGTCGCTCTCGACCGCATTGAGGACGAAGCCGAAGAGATTGCCATTGCCGTTCTGGCCGCCAAAGCCGAGCGCGCCGCCCGTGGTGCCGAGCAGGGAGGCCAGCGCCGCATCGCGCAGGGAATTGTTGAGATCGCTGTCATTGTCGCCGGGCGAGGCAATTGCGCCGCTCAGGGCCAGGAGATCCGGCGTGTTGGAAGAAAAGCGCGTCATCGCCAGCGGCGTGTCGCCATCCTCGCCGCCAAGCAGCAGCATCTGCACGCCCAGCTCGCGCGCCGCCGTGTCGGAGATCTCGACGATAATGCCCTCGACCAGCACCTGCGGCCGGCGGATATCGAGCTGGCGGATCACCAGTTCCAGTTCGCGCTGAACGTCGGGATCGGCATTGATTACCAGGGCATTGGTCGGCGCGTGATAGGAGACGGAGGGACGGCGGCCGACGGAGTTTTCATCGGTCAGCGTTTCGACGACGCGCTCCAGGATCGGCAGCAGGTTCTCGCCATCGGCATAATTGAGATAGATGACGCGGAAGCTCTGATTGGAGACGCTGACACTGTCGACCTGGCGCACCAGCCCGGCCATCTGGCTCACGGCCGCAGGATTGCCGCGCAGAAGAATCGTGTTGGAGGCCGGGATCGGCGCGATGGTGACATTGTAGGAGGAATTGTCCTCGCCGGCGCCATTGCGGGTGCGCACGGTCTCGATGATACGGGCCATTTCGCCGGCCGAGACATTGGTCAGCGGCACCATCTCAAACACGGACGTATCGCGGTCGAGATCGCGGATGACCTGGCGGATACGGGCCATATTCTCGGCATAGTCGACGATCACCAGAACATTGCCGGTCTCGGCGGCGTTGACGCTGCCCTGCGGATTGACCATCGGGCGCAGAACGGTGAGCGCATCACGCACGCCGACATGATTGAGGCGCACGACCGAGGTCACATACTGATCGCCGCGAAGGCTGGAATTGACCGGGCTGGCACTGCGCGAGGCGGTCTGGTCGGGCACGATCTGATAGGCACCCGATGCGGTCGGCACCACGGTGTAGCCATGCACGCGCATGGTCGACAGGAAGACCTGGAAATACTCCGCCGGGGTGAGCGGCGATTGCGAGGTGATGGTGACGCGCCCGCGCACGGTGGGATCGACGATGAAGGTATAGCCCGTCACCGCCGAGACGTCATCGATCACGGCCTGGATCTCGGCCTGGTTGAAATTCACCGTGCTGCCCTGAGGTGCTTGCGACTGGGCGAAGCTGGCCGATGGGGCGGATACCAGAAGGAGGACAGCCAGGGCGAAGGCGGCCAGACGGTTTGCGAACACGAACATCAGGGCAGATCCACTTGCAGTGTCATGGGGCGGCCGCCCCGGAGAATGGAGAAGGCGAGCCGGTCGCGGCCCTGCAGGTCTTCGAAGAAATCATTGAGGTCATCGACGGTCGACAGCGTGCGGCCATCGACCGAGACGATGATGTCGCCCACGCTCAGACCGAGCGTGGAAATCAGCACGGCATTGCCGCCGGCAAGGCGATAGCCATTGAGCTGATTACCGTTCATCGAGGGCTCGACGCGGAAGGCACCGGCCAGTTCAAACCCATCGCCGCCGCGGCGCGACGGCGACGGGCTGATGGCGGGCGCGGACGAAGCCGCAGCGCGCGTGGCATTGGCCGCCTCGCGCAGATAGAGCGCTTCGCGAATGCCGCGGCGATTGATGATGACATGGTCGATATCGACCTCGGCCAGGGTGACACCATCGATAATGCTGTCACCGGCGGCGAAGAAGCCCTGGCGATTATCCGGGGTCTGAATGATGGCGCCGCCGCTCTGGGCCGTTGCGCCGAGGCGGATGCCGTGGAGCGCCAGATTGAGCTGGGTTTCCGGCAGGGTCTCACTGCTGGCGACCTCAGCCCGTTCCGGACGCCGGTCGGCGAAGAGGCGCGCATCACGCAGCCGGTCGAGATCGGGGAGATAGGCCTGGCTCGCCGCTGCGGGGCCCTGGCGGGACGCGGCATTGATCGGGAAATCCGTGGCGCTGGCGCCAAAGGCGATCAGCCAGACCAGCCGCGCCAGGAGGCCGGCGATGAGGACAATCAGCACAAGCTCGATAGCCGGCGCAATGGCGCGGCCTGCCTGTTCCCTGATCGATCTTGCCGCTTGTGTCATCGCCTGAAACATCCACCCTCGATGACCGCTGGGTGCCGTTCAAGGCTGGCGTTTCCCATCGGTCTTTCACGACCCGGATACACCGTCTCCACGTCAGTTTTACGA
>TARA_R110000868_G_scaffold99206_5_pt1 | contig 11643 bp, 9 predicted proteins | sample TARA_R110000868 | Tara Oceans TARA_R110000868 (sample SAMEA4397489) | marine metagenome | biome: Polar Biome; feature: [SRF] surface water layer (ENVO:00010504); material: water (ENVO:00002006), including particulate matter (ENVO:01000060) such as... | depth 5 m | reverse complement strand
TCCAACCCCAGTACATTTCTGCACGTTCTGGGTCGTTTTCAATTAGTGCTCTTTCTTCTGCTTCGGCCAACCAGTTGGCATATTCTTCTGGCTGATAAGTCGTAAGCTTGGCTGCCATACGGTAATGGAAAGTTCCACACATTTCGGCACAAGCAATTTCCCATTTACCGTCTTTAGTAAATGTTACCCACATACGAGTAATTCGACCTGGGATTGCGTCGACTTTTCTTCTAGCATTAGGAATGAAGAATGAGTGAATGACGTCTTTTGATGTGACTTGGAATAATACTTTCTTACCAATTGGCACACGAAGATCGTTCATCGTTAGAACGTCATCGTCAGTATTGAAAACGCCGTCCTTACCAGCATAACGGAAGTTCCACATCCACTGCTGAGCTAAAACTTCAACGCGCTCAACTTCTTCTTCAGCAGTTGGCCACTTTGCAAATACATTCATGAAATCATTATTCGACATACGAGTAATGTTCATATCAATGCCAAAGAAAACCGCTACACCAATAACTGTGGCAACAATGATATGTGTTTTTTTGTTTCCGTAAGTATACTCAGCTTTTGGGTGACGCTTGTACCAGTACAGGTAAGAGAAGCCGAACAAGCCAATGCAAACCAACGTGAAAAAGAAAATATTCAAGTAGGTTGTATAATTGAACAGCCAATCGATCAGATGACCATGTTCAGAAATATCTTCTGGTGGCAGCATTCTTTGCCACAAACTCATGTCTGGTGCCATAGGGTGAGGTGCGTTTGCTGTGAAAGATACAGCTCGCCCAAAAATGGCGTTTAAAAGCTCCATAAGCCTTCCTTCATAAACGAGTAAACTCTAACATTTTCAATGAATTGCCTGGGCATTGTACCCAAAATTTCTAACTTAATCTACTTAGATATAATTAGCATTTATTACTAATGGTCGACTCATTCGTCACTGAAAAAAGACCATGGCCGCCAGTAGAAGTGGCAGGTAAATAATCGAGCCCAGAAAATATTGACGGGCCCAGCGACGCGACGAGTCTTCTGATTTCTCGATAAAAAATCCATAAACTGCCAAAGCTAAAAATGCCAAACTCACGATGGTTGCTGAGGTTTCGTAAGTTTTTCCAAATCCAGCCCACCACGAAGGAGCTAAAGCGCATGCCATAAGCACTAATGTGTAGAGCAATATGTCGCGTCGAACAGCAGTAAAATTTGTTTTGCGGGCAAAGACTTTAATTCCAGCCGATTCATAATCCCCTCGGTAATAAACCGAGATAGCCAAGAAGTGAGGGAGTTGCCACACAAATAAAATTGCAAAAAGACACCAAGCGGTAGCATCCATTGAACCAGTTAGCGTCGTCCAGCCCATCACCGGCGGAAGTGCTCCAGGAACTGCACCAACAAAAAGTGCTGCGGCCGAATGCTGCTTTAAAGGAGTGTAGGCCAACAGATACATCAGATGAGCAATCAAGCCGAGCAGGGCCGTCAGTGGATTCACAATAAAATAAAGTGCCGGCAGTGAAACAAAAGCCAGCACCAGACCAATAATCAATGCAGTCTTTGGCTGCATTCGGCCAGAAGGAAGAGCGCGATCTTTGGTTCTCTCCATCAAGCCGTCAATATCTCGCTCCATCCAACAATTAAGAGTCGTTGCCGAAGCTACCACCATAAAAATCAAAGCGAATGAGATAAAGACATCAAGAAAATAGATTTTACCTGGGGCAAGTAAAGCACCAATAAGCATGGTGACCATAACAAGACCGGCCAAGCGAGGTTTGAACAGCTCCAAGACATCGGTAAAAAAAGATATCTGCGGCTTACCATTAAACTCTGTCTCCATTGCAACAAAGTATAGTCGAGCCTTAAGCACAAAAGATAAAAGTGCTGCCGCTATCGCTAAGTGAAAGACTGTAGCGTGGATCGCAAGACTACTTGCGATATTATAGAAGCCTGAGTAGACCTGAACAAAAAGCAAAAGAATCGCCAATAGTGAACAGTTTCTAGCCTTAGCTGCTGTCTGCCCCTCGAGAGTCGAAAAACGCAAAAACGCATAAGCGAGACTGGGTAATGCGAAGGCAAAAAGAAAAATACCGCTCAGTCGGTGAAGCATTTGTAATTGTGAGGCTGCTCGCGCCGGCCACCAAGAACTAATGCCAGTTAAGGAGTCTGTGCAAACAAGTAAGTGTCCTACCCCTAGCCCACACGATGCGCCAGCACCAGTATGTCTAACCAGTCCACCAAGTAAACTTTGAACAAAAAATAAAATCAAGCAAACCAACAACGTATCTTTTATCAAAACCGGTAAGTTCTGCTGTGGCGAGATTGCTTTGGGCCCAAGTCCGTGATGAAGCACGACAGTGAAGGCCAGGGTGACGAGCGAGAGCAGTAAGTGCACAAACGAGATGATGGCTGGCAAGTTGTAAACCGCAGTAAGCGCGCCAAGCAAAGCTTGCAATAGAATCAAGCCAAGCACCCAGTTCATCCAGCTAATACTCTTGCTATCTTTTAAAGATGAATCTTTCTTCATGAGATGGGCTGAAACAAAACAGCAAATCACTAAAGCCAAGGCTAAACTTCTGTGAATATAGATGATGATTTGATCAGAGAAGCGGCCAGGACAAAGTGGCCAGCTCGGGCACAGGCTACCAAGCTCGGCATCGTGCAAATACGCCCCAAGCGCCATTAAGACGACGGAAAGAAGAAGAATAATTAATACATTTACTCTGTGGGACATCTCGCTCTCTGATATTTGGATCTTATACACATCCCCCCTATGATCGGCAACTTAACTCAGCGCATTTGTCTAGATCCAGACCTGCCAAATGGGATGGGATCGTTTATGATTTTTTGAGATACAAAACACGGAGAACCAAATGTCCGGTACTTACTACGGCGACTACTTAAAACTCGACAAGCTTCTTTCGGCGCAAGTTCCGCTCAGCAAAGTGAACGGCCAGGAATCTCACGATGAAACTTTATTTATTGTCGTCCACCAAGTTTACGAACTTTGGTTTAAGCAAATTTTGCACGAATTTAAGTCTATTCGCGATTTGTTCGTCAGTGACAATATTGAAGAGAGATCTCTTCACAGTGTTAACGAACGACTTGAGAGAATTATTAAGATTCAAAATCTACTTATCGATCAATTGCCAGTCATGGAAACCATGACTCCGATGGATTTTCTCGAATTCAGAGATTTGCTAGTTCCTGCTTCAGGCTTTCAAAGTATTCAGTTCAGACAAATTGAAATTATCATGGGGCTGCCCACTGGAAGACGTGGAAAAATTGATCGCCAATATTTCATGGGCAGACTTACTGAAAGTGATCAAAAGTCCATCGACGAGACAGAGGCTCAAGAGTCGTTATTCGATGGGCTTGAAAAGTGGCTAGAGCGCATTCCGTTTACCAAAGAGAAAAACTTCGATTTTTGGAACGCCTACCGTACCACTGTTGATGAAATGCTCACGAATGAAGAACAAATTTTGCAAAACAATCTCGCCACCTTACCTGAGACGGCAAGAGAAGCTCAGATCGAAGGTCTTGAAAGCACGAAAAAAACATTCGCCAGCTTGTTTGATCCAAAGCAATTTTTAAAACTTACAAAATCGGGCAAAAGACGTCTGTCACAGAAAGCCACCTTAAATGCCCTTTTCATTTTACTCTACCGTGATGAACCGATCTTGCATCAACCTTATCGTTTGCTGAACCTTCTAATGGACATCGACGAAAACTTCACTAGCTGGAGACAACGTCACGCGATTATGGCCCAAAGAATGCTTGGAACTAAAGTTGGGACTGGAGGATCTTCGGGACACGAGTATTTAAAAATGGCAGCAGAAAAAAATCGCGTCTATTTGGACTTATTCAATCTTTCTACTTTCCTCATACCTAGATCTAAGCTTCCAGTTCTACCAACGGAGCTCAAGCGTCAGCTTAACTTCTATATCGCCGAAGAAGGCAGTAAATGAGTTATAAAAAATACTATCAGCATTTTTTAAACGCTCATGGCGACAAACTACATATGGCCTGTCATTCCCACCACTTTTGGCCAGATATTACTCGCCAGGCAACACTTGATTACTGGGATGATTCGGCAAAGCTATCTGATCAGAAGTGGGAGTATTTTTTTAGTCAAAAACTCCCGCAACTTCAAAAGTACATTGCCAAGAACCTAAATCTTTCTGATCCACAGCAGATTGTTTTTGCTCCCAATACACATGATCTCCTAGTTAGAGTTTTGTCACTTCTCAACTTCAAAAAGAAGCCGATGATTTTGACTACAGACAGTGAGTTTCATAGTTTCTCGAGACAAATCTTAAAACTTGAAGAAGAAGGACTTGTTGAAGTTCATCGTCTAAAAACTCAATCCGAACTATCCCTTCAAGAAGAGATTAAAACCATTACGCGGAACAAGAGCTTTGATTTAGTTTTCATTAGCCAAACTTTTTATAATTCCGGTCGCACCATTAGAGATCTTAATCAATTGGTTAATCTTCTTAGCAATCAGGGTATTATTGTTATTGATGGCTACCATAGCTATATGACAAGAGAGTTGGATTTAAGTAAAATTGAGAATCGTATCTATTTTCTTTCCGGTCATTATAAATATGCTCAAGCTGGTGAAGGCTTATGCTTTATGAGCTGTCCACCTTCAAAAGTGAACCCAATCATTACTGGCTGGTTTGCACAAATAGATGCCTTGGCCGCCAAGCAAGGAAATGTTGCCTACCCTGAAAAAGCAGGTAAGTTCTGGGGCTCCACCATGGACTTCACTCCAGTCTATCGAGCTCTAGCCGTTTACGATCTTTTTGAATCTGCTGACATTACAATAGCTAAGACGCATCAATATATTTGTTCACTTCAAAAATCATTTATGGAAATCATTAACTCGCTTCAAGTTGATATACTTTCTGAGTCAAAGCTTTTGAATAAAGTGGGTGATGCTCAATTTTTGGCGTTTGACATTGGTACTAATGCCCAAGATTTGGAATCAACACTCAGACAAAAAGGTATCCTCACAGACAGTAGAGGAAGTACTTTACGCTTTGGATTTTCTCTTTATCAAGACGTACAGGATTTTGAAAAACTAAGAGTGATTGAACAACTTTAAAAAAACATAAATCAACACGCCGGTAACAGAGACATACATCCAGATTGGAAAGGTCTTTCTAGCAATTGCTTTATGCTTTGAATGATTCTTCTTGAAAGCGTGGTACAGGGTTGTGAAAACCATCGGTACAAGTGGAATAGATAAAACGATATGACTTATCAGGATGGTAAAGTAGACAGGACGAACAAAACCTTGAGCTACAAATTTAGTGTCGCCTTGATAGTGATGATAAAGGATATAGCTGACTAAGAATAAGCCTGAAGTCAGGGTGGCACTTAACATCAATTTAATATGACGTTCAGTCTTCTTAGCTTTAATCGCTCGATATCCACAGATAAGTAAAATTGTCGTGGTGGCGTTAAGCAGGCTATTTAGAGCGGGTAACCAACTTGCCCAATGGGCATGTGTCGAAGCAGACTCTTTACCGTAAATAAGCCAAGCCAAGAAAATCAAAACACTAGCACTAACCAGCATGATGACGGCGTAAGCCTTTGAATCGTTATTTGTTTTCACTGTCTGCTGGAATATTAGGATTACGGTTTTTTATGATCGTTCTGTAGATAATAAAGAACGGAATATAAATCAGACCGATAAAAATCATCAAAATATAGACGAGGTTTTGATCGGCTTCGCTGGTCTTAGAACCGGCACACATGGGGCAAGCATAAGCCTGACCCCAAATTAATGCAGAAAATAGAACGGCGAATAGTTTACTCATATGAGGTAAACAAAAGTGAAGACGAGAATCCAAACTAGATCAACAAAGTGCCAAAACAATCCAGCAACTTCTAGCTGATCATAGTCGCCATTATCAAAACGTCCACGCTGAGCAAGAACATACATATAGATCAAATAGATCGTACCAGTAAGAACGTGTAGCCCGTGGAAACCTGTAATAGCGAAGAATGTTGAAGAGAAGAGATTTTCCCCGTGCGCATAGGTAGCAAGAGTCATCCCCATGTCATTCATTAGATGGCTATACTCATAAACCTGAAGAGCCAAGAAGGTTACGCCGCCACCAATAGTGACAAGCAACCAATTGAGCATCTGCTTTCTTTGCATTCTCTTAGCGGCGTCAATACACATAACCATTGAAACTGAAGAACAGATCAAAAGGAATGTCATAAGACCAGAAAGTTCAACTCCACCCAATGCTTCAACAGGATTTGGCCATGGACGTGTAGCCCTTAGAATTCCGTAAGCGATGAGAAGACCTGAGAACGACATAGCATCTGTCGTTAGGAAAACCCACATACCGATTTTTGTCGGACTGGCTTTTCCAAACTCTTTATCTTCAGGGTAATCGTAAAGAGCTGGCGCTTTGCTGCTCATAATTATCTCCTCATAGGAGAACGAGTTTCGTTCTCACCAATTTCCAAGATGTATTTAACTAATGCTTTTACTTGCTTGTCAGCATCCCCACCAAGAATATCAGCTTCGAGTGACTCTCCGCCTTCCCAGAAAGATGGCATTACAGTTCCAGGGACAAACTTTTGTGGATTGTGTAGCCATGCTTCCATCCAATCTGGACGAAGGCGAGGCTTCGCTTTGTGCAGATTTGGCGCAGAGGCTTGGTCTTTATTAAATCCAGTAGTGTGACATGATGTACATGCAAGAGCTTCAAATAGTTTTACAGCTGCTGCACGCTCACCAGGTTCCCACTCAACCTTTTCATCATTGGCCACAAAAGTCGGCTGACTAGACTTAGCTTGGAAGCCAGTAACAATTTTGTTTTTCTCTTCAGTTGAGAGATTAAACGATGGCATTCTTATTTTAAGCCATGGACGAATTGGTTGAACATTTCCTAGGAAATGATACAGCCAATCAGACTGAACTCTAAAGCCTTGCATATTAAGTTGCGGTGGCGCCTCATTTGTATCGTCATACATCTTAACGATCTTCCCGCCCCAGCCGTCAACGCTGTGACAACCAACGCAGCTATATTTATTGACGACTTTCATACCTTCATTGGCTAGCTTCTCATGGGCGTTAAGACGCTTAATTCCTTTAAGAGGAACTTCATCTGCAACCTGACCTAGTACTGCCAGTGTGATGCTATCCGCTTCTTTTTCAGTCATATAGTAATTAGGCATTCTGGTGAGATCTTTAAACGGCTTATCAAGTCCACCATCCCAACGTCTTGGATTAATTAGGTGAGCCTTAATCCAGCCATCGCGTGAATGCTCAATATCATGTTGCTGGTTAAAGCCGAATTGAGTTAGTGGCTTTGAACCCTCTTTTGTAAGTTCAGGACCAATACCTGCGCGGCCATCAAAGCCCTCGATATTGTGGCAAGAGTAACAGCCGTATTTACCGATTGAACGGTAACCAAGCTCGAGAGTTTTCTCGCGATCGCTCATTGCCGCAACTTTTTGCGCCGAAACCTCTAGCGTGTCAAAAGCCGCGAAATACTCGACCAACAATTCATCTCTTAGATCTTTATTAAGTTCTTCGAATTTTAGTTTTTCAAACTTTTTATTCTTTAGCGACATCAAGTAAGCGGTGATGTCATTCGCCTCACGATCACTTAGGCGGAATGAAGGCATGATCGTGTCTTCTTGATAATGTGAAGGCTTGATTAGCCATGACATTAACCAATCAGCACTTTTAACCTTTGAGCCTGTTCCCGTTAGGAAAGGTCCTGCGTAAGCACCAACTTTTTTAGACTCAGCTTCATAGCCTTCAACACCGTGACAGCCCATACAGCCGACTTCTTTAATAAGTTCTTTGCCGCGCTCTTTGTTTCCACCTTGGTACTTAGCAAAAGGCTTATAGTCCTGTGCTTTGTCCCAGACGTATTCAGTGATGGCATTAACTTCTACGACGTTCTTTTCCATGAACTCATCTTTTGAGTTATTGGATTGAGCGAAGAAGGAAGGCATTTTAGCGTGAGTATTGAATGCTTTTGGACTCCATACCCAGTTTTTGAAAAACTCTTTACTAACTTTACTGGAGATTTTTTCTAAACTTGGACCTGGTGTGCGTTTATGCTCCCAGCCCTCAATTTTGTGACAGGCATAACATCCAAACTCTTCAATCTTGTCCCACCCTTCATTGAGTTTTGCTGCACCCGGAAGATGCTCAACGCCTTGGTGACACTTAACACATGAAGCTTCAGTGTGCTGAAGCTTGAACATTGGTTGTGGGATTTTATGAGGTTCATGCCAATTATATTTCTCAATCCATTCAGCTTTTTGCTCGTCGTTTTGAGGAATGTGGGCAGCGGAGTTAAAGTCGTGAACTCTATGACCTTCACCGCCGTGACATGAAGTACAACCAAATTGCTTCATTGGGTGTTTCGAATCAGTTCCAACCATAAGCTCAAGATTTGGGTGAGTTCTGTGTGGGTTCGGCTGATCTTCGTAACCTTCTTGATCAATAAAAGTGTGACATGTGATACAGCGATCAACTTTTGGAACACTTACAAAGTAACGATCATCTTCAACTTTATCGATGACCAGTTGTTGAATTTTAAGTGTCGGGTCTAGAAAGTCTAAGAAAGGTGCATTTCTAACAGCAAAGACTGGGGTTACATCAGTTTTAGCAAGTGAGATTTTCAATAGATCTAGAACTCTTGTTGTTTCTGTAATTCCTTTTTCGGCTTGGATGATTTCAGCACGAAGTGAGTCCAACTTTTTATTCTTTGCTTTAATTGTAGCTTCAAGACCCTTCATGCGATCGCGAGAAATTTCGAACTTTTCTTTATAATCGTGAAGTGTAGCAAGAAGCTCTTTGGCGTTGGAGTCGCCATGTGAGTTGGCGATTTCGTATTTAAAGGTAGTCGCAGAAACCATTGAGTTTAAACGACCATTAGTAATTGTTTCTTCCTTAATATCTTTATCAATTTTATTGATTTCTACTTCAAGCGCGGCGATTTCAGCCTGTCTTTGCTTAGCAGCTTCCTCACCCTCAGCTAATTGAGCCTGAAGTTCCGCCAGTTTTTCTTGATCGATCGCTTTTTTAGCTTCTTCAACTTTTTCTTGAAGCTTGCCTCTACGAATCTGCATGGCTTCTAACTGAACGGCTTTCCATGGACGAATATAATCATCTAGGAAAACCCAGAATGTTGTGATGAGCAGTCCAACTGACAAGAACGCAAAGATCTTGTTCAGTTTGGACATGTCGTAGGCCATTCCCGGCTCTTGCTTCTTTGACATCTCAATAATCCTTCTAACAGGGCTCGGTAAAAATTCTTCTACAGGTTAAGTTCAATCTCTGGCAGAGCAATGATGTACTTCAAACTGAATAGCCAGCGAAGAACCATCTTAATTGGCAAACTACACATTGAAATCGCAAGGAAGACTACGATGTAGTAGCGAATTGCTCCAACCTTCTCAAACATCTCTTTACCGAATTTTGTCTTGAGCGACAGAATCGGCAATAAGACGATATAGCCAATGGTCAGAATGATCCCGAGGATCTCTCTAACAAAAATATTTTTAGGCATTGATGTGTTAAGCCACTTAAGCCACATAAACTCAGACAGGTTAACGTTGTACTCAGCGACTACCTTGTGGAAATCCCAGTATTCAAATGGGCCATAGAAGGTCCAGTTAGGTCCACGTAGGAATGTTCCAACGATGATCAGATAAATCCAAAGCACCAACCAGCCATACAAAAAGCTAGTGATGGCAAACTTTCTATCTTGGAAACAATAGTAACCATTACCTTTTGGGTTGGTATCTAAGTAAGGGATGGCAATAAGACCAACGACGATCAAGCCAGGTAGAACAACCCCGGCCATCCATGGGTCAAAATAAACCAACATTTCTTGCAAGCCTAGGAAGTACCAAGGAGCTTTGGCTGGGTTTGGTGCCCAAGTCGGGTTAGCTGGCTCTTCTAAAGGAGCTTTAAAAATAATTGCCCATACAACCAGGAAGATCGTCCCAGCGATAATGGCGAAGAGTTCTGTGTAAACAAGATTAGGCCAAGCCCAAACCTTTTCACGATTTTCAGGAAGAGCCTCAATTGGTTCAAGCCCGGCTTCAAGTCTCTTGTCGTTTTCTGCTGCTTTATAAAGAGGGAACCAAGTTAAAAAAGCAATCAAGACCACAAGGATGTTAATTGGAATATTGTCAGGCCACAAAATGATTTTAATAAACTGTGGGTCAGCAAGGAACCAAACTGTCACTGGAATTGATACCGCGAGTGAAATCCAAGCAAACTTCTTCGTCCCAACAACTCTGTACCATTTAATCATTGCGATAAAGAGCAATGTAAAAATTGGAAACGAATAAATTGGATCGGCAATGATATTAATAAAATGCTTCATGGCCTTTTACCTAAATCCTTATCTTATAGTGGAGCTGAAATTCCGCCATCTTTACGTACGCGCCAAAAGTGAACAGCGATAAGCACGCCGACAACAAGAGGAATGAATACGCAGTGGAGGATATAAAAACGTAGTAGTGCTGGCTCACCTACAAAACGTCCGGCTAAAAGCTGGAAGCGAACGTCGTTTTTATCTGACACCATGACGAAGTCGCCAATTTGTGCCAAAGCCGCACCTGGACCACCGTGACCAGCAAATGGAGTTGCCTTAGCCATGTTCGATCCAACCGTAATCGCCCAAATTGCAAGCTGATCCCAAGGAAGCAGATAGCCTGTGAACGATAACAGCATTGTAAGAACTAGAAGGATAACACCGACACCCCAGTTAAATTCACGAGGTGGTTTATACGAACCAGTCATAAAGACTCGGTACATGTGTAGCCACACGGTGATAACCATGGCGTGAGCACCCCAGCGGTGAATTTCACGCATGATTCCTAGAGGCACGTGCTCGCGAAGAGCAATAATATCGTTAAATGCATATTCAGCAGTTGGACGGTAATAGAACATCAACAAAACGCCAGTAACAGTCAGCGCTAAGAAAATGAAAAATGTAAGTCCACCCATACACCATGTGTAACCTAACTGAACGCCAGATTTTTTAAGCTTGATTGGGTGGAGGTGTAAAAAAACGTTACCAGCAACAACGGCTGCACGGTTACGTGAGTTATTAGGTGGACCATGGCGGAAGATCGACTTCCAAACCTGTGTATCGCGAACCTTATCGGCTAAACCTTTTGCAGACATGCCTGAGTCTCCTAAACTGAAATATAAGAATTAGGGTTATTCCACTCGCCTTTCTCGTAACGATAAACTTTTGTTTTATCGACGCGAATTTTTCCTTCAGGCGTTAGCGATACTTTGTATCTCTCTAGTGGACGAGGGGCGGGACCTTCGAAGTTAATTCCGCTCATATAATATCCAGAACCGTGACAAGGACATTTAAACTTTTTCTCAGACGGCATCCAGCTTGGAATACAACCTAAGTGTGTACAGATATTTGAAAGGGCAAAAAGCTTGCCTTCCATTTTTACCATCCATACGCCGAAGCCGTTTTTATATCGTTCATCGACACCAGTTTCGAATTCACTTGGACCACCGGCCAAGAATTCCATTTCTGGTTCGAAGTTTACGTTTGGATAACTAAATCTAAACGCTAAACTTAATAAACCGCCGGTAGCTGCAGTAAACGCAACCCAACCTACAGTTAG
>TARA_R110000868_G_scaffold29889_2_pt1 | contig 11645 bp, 14 predicted proteins | sample TARA_R110000868 | Tara Oceans TARA_R110000868 (sample SAMEA4397489) | marine metagenome | biome: Polar Biome; feature: [SRF] surface water layer (ENVO:00010504); material: water (ENVO:00002006), including particulate matter (ENVO:01000060) such as... | depth 5 m | reverse complement strand
CCGCCGCCATTCTCGGCCAGCCCGTCCGCTCGCTGGTATCGGCGGCGCGGCTGACGGCGGAAGCCGGCGAAGGCCTGGAAGCCGGATGGATCGTCATGGCCGGCGGCGCGACCGCCGCCGAGGCGCTGCGTCCCGGTATTCATGTGCGCAATACGGTTCAGGGCCTGGGCTCGGTCGCGTTTTCCGTCACGGCCTGAATATCAGGGATATCAGGGGCGGAGCGCCGCCCCGGATATCTGACGCAGTGTCCAGATAAGGGCGGACGGATCGGCCTTTCCCTTTCCGGCAATATCGAGTGCGCTGCCATGCGCGACCGACGAAAACAGGACCGGGGTGCCGATCGCAAACGCCGCCGTCCCGGTAAAGCCGAGCAGCTTGGCCGGTATATGCCCCTGATCGTGATACATCACGGCGTAGGCGTCGTAGGTTTGATCCAGATACATCGTATCGGCGCCGAACGGTCCCTCCGCATCGACCCCGGCCTGGCGCGCCTGTTCAATGGCCGGCGCGACGATCTCTGTTTCCTCGTTGCCGAAAAGCCCCTCTTCCCCTGCATGGGGGTTGATGCCGGAAACCGCAATCCGCGGCGCGGCTATGCCGATCCGTTTCAGCGCCGCATCGGCGGCAGTCAGCGTGCGGACAATCCGCGGCGCGTCGATCAGGTCGAGGGCCGCCCGGATGCCGAGATGAAGCGTAACATGGGCGATCCGCAGGCGGTCCGACACCAGCATCATAAACACGTCGTCGGGATCGGTGCCCGTCCGCCGCGCGACATAGGACGGGTATCCATCGAACTCGATGCCGGCGGACCTGATCGAGGATTGCGTCTGCGGACAGGCGACGACGGCATCCACCTCGCCGGCGGTTGCCATGTCGATGGCCTTGCCCGCGTATTCGAGGATTGCCCGGCCGCAGGACGCATCGCTTTCGCCGGGGGTAAGGAAATTGACGTTCATCGCCCCGACATCGACGATGCTCTCGGGCGGAGACTTGCGCAGCGTATGGGCGTAGCGCGCAAGCACTTCGCGGTCGCCGACAATGACCGGCTCGCAGAATGCGCGCACGTCGCGGTTCAGCGCCGCTTTCAGTGCAATTTCGGGACCGATGCCGGCGGGATCGCCGATCGCAATAGCGATCCGCGGTTTCCCTGACGGAATATCCGTCATCCTAGATCGGGATCACAATAAGGGTATCGATGCGATTCGAATCGCAGATAACGAGGCGTTTGCGAAACTTCGGGCTGTCGCCGTCCAGCACGATCTCGTCGACGTATTTTCCCGTACAGAACACCGACATATCGCCTTCCTGCATCGTCCGGATGACCAGGAAAGACGTTTCCACGCTGTAGACATCGCCGCTGTAGCCGGTGATCCGGGTCGCCGACAGGATATGGCGGTAGGTATGAGGCTCGTAAACATTGGCCTCCCGCAAGGCGAGGATACGATCCCGCAGCATTCCCTTGCTGGAACAGTCCATGATACCGATGACGCGGCCCTTTTCATGGTTCTCCCGGTTGATCATCCGGTAACTGCACTCATCGGTGAAGAAATCCGCCCATTCCTCCAGCCGGTCGTCGTCGATCGCGTGGGCGTATTCGGCCAGCAGGTCGTCGATCTGCCGGCGCGCATCGTTGGTCAACTGAACCGATCCGTCCATCTTCACACTCCCATGCAATCGCGATAGCCCTGCCAGAACCCACGGATCGACACCTCTGTCGCACGGCCTTCGCCGCTCGGCTCTATGCCGCGCCCGCCCATCAGCACCACTGACGATTTCCCGAGATCTCGCCTGGTGCCGCGCTGTATCCAGCCGCCGACGACGCCGTCCTCCATCGAAATCACCCCGCCCGGTCCGATCATGTTGGACTGCTTGATCCGGATATCGCGTTGTTCTTCGGTATCGTCGGGCGCGCCGAAGACCCACCACAGCAATTCGCACTCCCCCGGCCCCTTGGGCAGACAGAGACGCAGCGCCAGCGAATTGCTGATCTGCTGAACGACGAAATTCGGATAGGTCGACTGGATGGCCAGTGTCGTGCCGCAGTCGAATTCCCGCCAGCCCTTCACCAGTGTCGGGTCGGCCAGCGTATACCCGTCTTTTACCGCCCGCAGTTTCTTGGCGTCGTATTCGGCTTCTTCCTGGTCGGTCTCGGCAATCGAATAGCTGATATGATGCCAGCCGCCATCGGACATTTTTATCCCGCCCTTCATCGACAGGCGGTTGATCCGGAACGTCGCCTGGAACATGTGCAGGATGCTGGCGTGATAGGAATCGCGCACGTTTTCCATATACAGCTTCCAGTTATTCGGCATGTACTGGCTGTAGGTGCCGAGCAGAACCATCCCGCGGCCGACCACGCGGTCGATATTCTCCACCATCTCGTCGCCCAGCCATTCGGTCAGCGGCGCAACCTCGTCCGAGAAGGTGGCAAAGACGAGCCCCGCGTAGATTTCGCATTTCAGGCGCTGCATTCCGTGTTGCGTGCGATCGAAATCTTCGGGCATGCCGCCCTGCTTGCCCACGCCCTTGCCGAAGGCGACGCTTTTCAGGTTGCCCTGCAAGTCGTAGCGCCAGTTGTGATAGACGCAGGTCAGTTCCTCGGCATGGCCCTCCTTCGCGATACAGACAAGGTTTCCGCGGTGCGCGCAGCGATTGACGATGACCTGAATATCGCCTTCAAGGTCGCGCAGAACGATAACCGGCGTATCGCCGATATAGGTTGTCTGGTAATCGCCCGGCTTGGCAATCTCATTTTCCATGCCGACAAAGCTCCAGACCGGTCCGCGGAAAATCCGGCGCTGCTCTTCGTCATAGACGTCGGGGTCCGTGTAAATCTGATAGGGAATGCTGCTGACCCCGTCATCGGGCCATTTCACCAGGTCCTTGATATCCGTCGCCATGATGGCCTTCCCTTTCGCTATTCAGCTTTAACTGTAATCCCATCGCAGCGCCCGGTCACGATGATCCCGGCACCGGCCGGAACCCTCAATTATCTTGCGCTGCCGCTATATTGGTTCTACCATTAAACCATTATGAAGAACAATACCCAGGATCTGCCCTCCGGAATGCGCCGGCATGGATGATTTCGCTCCGGTCCGCACCGCCCGGACATTCGAGCTCATCGCCGACAGTATCCGCGGACAGATTCGCGACGGAAAAATCGGATCCGGCGACAAACTGCCGCCCGAGCGCGCCCTCGCCGAACAGTTCGGGACAAGCCGTAACGCCGTCCGCGAAGCGCTGCGCTCGCTGGAGCACGCAGGCCTGATAACCCTTCACAAGGGCGCGCATGGCGGCGCCTTCATCACCAATGGCGATCCCAGGGTTATTTCACGGTCGATCGAAGATCTGATGCATCTGGGCGGCCTGACGCTCGCCAATGTGACCGAAGCACGGCTGTCCATTGAAACGGTCATCGTCGCGCTCGCCGCAGCCCACGCCACCGATGACGACTTCGCCGCGCTGGACCGGAACGTCGACACCGTCGAGGAATTGACGCGCGCGCGCGATATGAACGCCAAAGCCGACCTGAACATGGAATTTCACGTCCTGCTGGCTGAAGCGACGGGAAACCCGGTGCTTGTGCTGCTGATGAAAACCCTGATGGACCTCCTGCGGTCGGTCCATCGGCCGATCACCGCGGAGGACACCGCCGATATCATCAGATCCAGACGCCGATTCCTCGCCCTGCTCCGGTCCCGGGACGCCGCGGCCGCATCGGCTGAAATGAACGACCATCTCACCGTGTTGCACGACCTGTTTTCGCGTCCCGAAATCCCCCAATAGCGGTTGAGGGCCGTCCGCGGCTTGAGTAAACTCCGGCGGTCTTTAGCGCGACCCGAACCTCCATCCACCAACCAGCAAAACGGAATAAATTATGAGTGACGTAACGTTTCACGCAGTAGCGACGACCGGCCAGCTCGACGAAGACGAGGCGATGCAGGTTATCGTCGAGGGCAAGGAAGTCTCGATCATCAATCTCGGTGGCGAATATTACGCCATGGACGATATCTGCAGCCACGCCTATGCCTCGATGTCTGACGGTTATATCGAAGGCGACTGCATTGAATGTCCGCTGCATGGCGCGCAATTCAATATCAAGACCGGCAAAGCCGAAACGCCGCCGGCATCGGTCGACCTGGCGACCTACGAGGTCAAGATCGACGGCGACAGCATTCTCGTCGGCCTGCCGAACGGCTGACCGGATCGCCAACACATGAGCTCCGACCAGACATTTGTGATTATCGGCGCCGGCCAGGCCGGCGGGTGGGCCGCCAAAACCCTTCGCGACGAAGGCTTTGACGGGCGCGTGATTATCATCGGCGACGAAAATTTCGCACCGCATGAACGCCCGCCCCTGTCGAAGGACGTCCTTCTCGGCGACGCCGAAAAGGACTCCTGCCTGCTCTGGCCGGCAGGAACGCTGGAAGATGCAGGCATCGAAATGCGCCTCGGCGAGTCCGTCACGTCCATCGATCCCGACAGTCACACATTGCGGCTTGGAAACGGCGAAACTCTTGGCTGGGACAAGCTCATGATTGCCACGGGCGGCAGGGCCCGGTCGCTCAGCGTCGAGGGCGTCGATCTGGACGGTGTCTATACGCTGCGCACGATCGAAGACGCCGAAGCCATCCGGTCCAGGCTCACAGAGGACGCCAGTGTACTCGTCATCGGCGCCGGCTGGATCGGCCTGGAAGTCGCCGCCGCCGCCCGCAAGCGCGGCGCCAGCGCCACGGTGATCGAAGTCGCCGACCGGGTCTGCGCCCGTGCACTTACCGACGCCATGTCGCAATGGGTTCATGCCCTGCATGAAAAGCACGGCGTCGATATCCGCCTGACCACAGCGTTCAGCCATTTCGCGGGCGACGGCAAGCTTCGGAAAGCCGTGCTCGCCGACGGCAGCGAAATCGCCTGCGATATCGCGGTGATCGGGATCGGTCTTGTTCCCAATACGGAGCTCGCTGCATCGGCGGGGCTCGCGGTCGATGACGGAATCGTGGTGGACGAGAACGGACAGACATCCCACCCGGACATCTTCGCCGCGGGCGATGTCACCAATCATCCGAATCCTCTGCTCGGCCGCCGGGTTCGTCTGGAATCCTGGGAAAATGCCCAGAATCAGGCAATCAACACGGCAAAGGCAATGCTTGGCGACAAGCAGGCCTATGCCGAAATACCCTGGTTCTGGTCGGACCAGTACGACGCAAACATCCAGATGATGGGCCTGCCCGCGGACTGGGACCAGACCGTTACCCGCGGCGACCGCGATGCCGGCGAATTTATCGAATTCTATCTGAAAGACGGCGAACTTCAGGGGGCGGCCGCCATCAACAACCCCCGCGACCTGCGGTTCACGCGGCGCATGATCACGTCGGGGAAAAAATTCGATGCGGCGGCGCTGGCCGACCCCGACGTCAAGCTTCAGAAACTGATGAAGGGCTGACCTGGCGAGGGGCTATAGCAGCCCCAGCGCCCGCAATTCTTCCGCCATTTCCGCCGGCATATGTTCAGAATCGTCGGGACCGCCTATGGCGTCCGGCGGGGCGTCCGCCGCCTCGAGATAGCGCCAGCCCTGAAACGCACGCATGGGCCGCGCCCGGACCGGCACCAGTTCAGGATCGAATATCAGCGCGCAGCGCGGCAATCCCTTGTGATTGATTGCGGTATCTATATCGACGATGCGCTGACGCGCCCGTACCGCCCCCTTGATTACCCAGAAAATGGATCCGCCCTCAAGCACCTCTTCGGCACGCCGGGGTCTCGACCGGGTAAGATGGCGCACCTGCGCGGCGTCACCGGCAGCCGCCGCATCGGCGCTCCGCTGGCTTTGGCGCTGCGCCAAATGCGAAAGACTGTCGATCCCGACAGCCAGTTTGATCAGATGAACGGTCATCCGCACAATAATACCTGACCCGGCGATACGGGCCAGAGCCGGCGCGAGAAACCTGTGGAAAAGAGTCTAGTCGGACTTCAGGACCAGTTCACTGAGACCCTCGACGATGTCGATGCCGACTTTACCGCCGTCGCCTTTGATATCTTCGCGAACCACCGCCTGCATCGCATCTATATGTGCACAAATGATCTGAAAATCCCGTTTGCTGACAATTTCCCGGTCTTCCATGAACTTGGTCAGCAGGTCGCCGATCGACGTAATGAGGTCGTACCCGAAGCCGCCGCCCTGCCCCTTGAGGTCAAGCGCGTGGGTGTAGATTTCCGAGATCGACTTCGCCAGCGCCTTCGGGTCGCCCTGTGCGGCCACAACCGCATCGCGAAGCGCATCTATATCGGTTTGCGCCCAGGTCGAATAATCGGCCTGCAGTTCCTCGACAACCTGCTCTGCCTGCCGCAGGACCGCGGGATCGATGGCGACGGGGCCGTCGCCGGACTTCGCCTTTGCGAGCGGATTGGGCGGCGTGATGGTTTCTCCCGGTGTCTGTTTCATATTCCGCCCGGTCAGCCTGCGGAAGCTTCTTCAGGCACCGCGTCCGGCGCTGCGCGCGACGGTGCCGTCGATGCTTCGGCCCTGCGATCGTCCTGACCGTCCGGCGGACCGATATCCTGACGACGCCGGTCGGGTCCGAAGTATTGTTCCGTCTTGATGAATGAACGGGGGGTCTCGATGACCGTTAGCAGCCGCGCCAGCAGCGATTTGGCGGTAACAGGCTTGGCAAGAAACTCGTTCACGCCGCAGTCGCGCGCCGCGCGCACCTTGTCCTTTTCGGAATGCCCCGACAACATGATGATCGGCACGTAGCGGACCGAGTCTACGGCGGATTGCCTGATCGCCTTCACCAGCATGGTTCCGTCCATCGGCTCCATATGCCAGTCGGTGATGAGGATATCGGGCCCGAACGCGCCGATCGCCTTCAATGCCGTCTCGCCATCGGCGGCTTCCTGGAGCCGCTTGATGCCCAGCGCCTGCAGGATGGACGCAAGCAACGAGCGCATGTGATGGTTGTCGTCGACAATCATCACACCAAGTTCGCTAAAATCTATAGCCGATGCGTTCATTACCGCTCCGGCCCGAAACGGGCATAGAGTTATCGCCAAAACAGGCAGTTGTGATGCTATCGTAATCCCGGAAGTCTTAAGCGGCGATTAACCGAAACCGGCAAACATGGCCGAAAACCGGGAAAAACCGGGCCGATTTCTTCCTAGATCAGATCAGGAACCAGGTTCCGAGGCCAAGAAACGCCAGAAAGGCGACCACATCGGTGATCGTCGTCAGGAACACGCCGGATGCGATCGCCGGATCGAACCGGGTTCGCGACAAACCAAGGGGAATTGCCGCCCCTGCAAGCCCCGCAACAATCATCGTGATCACCATCGCGACGGCCATAACCGCCCCGACCCCCATGCTGCCGGACCAGATCCAGGCAATGACGCCGATAATCACGGCGAAGAGCAAACCGTTGAAGGTCCCGACGAGGATTTCCTTGGACATAACGCGAAACGCATTCGTCGTCGTGAGTTCCTTCATCGCAATCGCGCGCACGGCCACCGTCAGGGTTTGCGTCCCGGCATTCCCGCCCATTGACGCCGCAATAGGCATGAGCACGGCGAGCATCACGACCTGCTCGATCGTCCCCTGGAACAACCCGATTACCACCGAGGCCAGCACGGCCGTGATCAGGTTCACGAAAAGCCAACTGAACCGCGACTTGCCGGTATCGAGGACTGCCGCATACAGATCGTCCTCCTGAACGCCGCCGAGACGCATGATATCTTCTTCCGCCTCCTGGTGAATAACATCGACGATATCGTCAATCGTGATCACACCGATCAGGCGTTCGGAATCGTCGACAACCGGCGCGGAGACCAGATTCTGCTGCGCAAAGATATAGGCGACTTCCTCCTGGTCCATCTGAACCGGCACCGACACGAATTCATCGATCAGAATATCGCGGACGCGTGTCGGCCGTTTCGCCCTGAGAACGCGATTCAGGGCAATGTATCCGATAAGGCGGTGCCGGGGGTCGACGACGAAGACATCGTAAAAATCGTCGGGCAGGTCTTCGCTTTCCCGCAGAAAATCAATCACTTCGCCCACCGTCCAGAACGCCGGCACCGCCACGAATTCGCGCTGCATAAGGCGGCCGGCGCTTTCTTCGGGAAAGGCCAGGCCTTCTTCCAGCATTGAACGCAGCGCAAACGAAATCGCGTGCATGACGCGCCGCTGCTTGGTCTCTTCAAGCGTGGAAATAAGGTTCAGCGCATCGTCCGAATCCAGCGCCGCGATGGCCTTCGCCAGCGTCTCTGTGCCGAGTTGTTCGGCGACTTCGTCCCGCACGGTTTCATCGAGTTCCGCCAGGACCTCCGGATCGAAGCTGGGGCGCAGCAATTCGACAAGCTGGGTCCGCATCGGACCGCGCAGCATTTCTATAAGGTCGGCGATTTCCGCGGGATGTAGGGGGGCGACGATTTCCAGAATTGCGGAACCGTCATCTGAATCAAGCGCAACAATCGCGTCCCGGATGACGTCGGGATTCAGACCGAGAAGATCTCCTGCCTGAACGGGCACGCCGTCTTCGCTCTCCGCCGGTTCGACTGCTGTCTCGGCCATGCCATTCTCTCTCAGTCAGGGGCTATGCGTCAGCCGTCCAAAAACAAAACCCGGGCCCAAAACGACACCAGGCCCGCTCGATGACCGGCGGGCCTGGATTAATCTGGTGCGGTCGAGAAGACTCGAACTTCCACGGGATCTCTCCCACAGCGACCTCAACGCTGCGCGTCTACCAATTCCGCCACGACCGCTCTTCGATTAGAAACTCCGATTTTCTTGCTTTTTCAAGGCGATGTGACATACCAAATCGCTGTTAGAACCGCAAGGGTACTTCGCGAATGAATGCGCTATCGCCAGTGGAATGGCGTATTTCCCCGGAATTAACCGCCTACCCGGAGGCCGTCGCCTTTATGGAGGCCCGTGTGGCCGCTATTTCGGCCGGCGACGCCCGCGAGCAGGTCTGGCTGGTGGAGCACCCTCCCCTGTATACCGCGGGCACCAGCGCCGACGAGGACGACCTTCTCGACGCCGACAGGTTTCCGGTATACCAAGCCGGCCGCGGCGGCGAATTCACCTATCACGGCCCCGGCCAGCGCGTCGGATACGTCATGATGGACCTCAATCGCGGGGACAGGGACATCCGGAAATTCGTGCGGAACCTGGAAGAATGGATGATCGTCACGCTTGCGGCATTCGGGGTGACCGGCGAAAGACGGGACGGGCGGGTCGGCATATGGATCGACCATGGCAAACACGGTGGCCCGCCGGGCAAGGAAGACAAGATCGCCGCGATCGGCGTCCGGCTGCGGCGCTGGGTCAGCTTTCACGGAGTATCCATCAATATCTGCCCCGATCTCAGCCACTATGACGGGATCGTCCCCTGCGGCATTTCGCAGTACGGGGTCACGTCTCTCAAGGAACTCGGCGTATCGGCGTCGACAAAGGACGTGGACCGGGCGCTCAAATCGGCGTTCGAGACCGTGTTCGAACGCCGGACCGCTACGCCGTCGGCAGGGTAACGAAGCCCGGTTCCGGCGCGTCGCAGGCTTCGGTTTCGATATTGTCGACCCTCGCGAGCCGCGGGCCTTTGCGCGCCGCTTCAAGCATCGCTGCGACATCCGCTTCCGGTCCCGAAAAGACGGCCTCGACAGATCCGTCGGAACGGTTCCGGACCCACCCGGACAGGTCCCGCGACCGGGCGGCTTCCTGCGTCCAGGCCCGGTACCAGACGCCCTGGACCCGGCCCGAAATTATGACCTTCACCGACTTCAACCGGTGGTCCCGCAAAGTTGCAGAAAAGCCGCGCCGGCGACGATATCGTCCAGCAGGCCCGCCCGGCGTTTCGTCGCCTCGGGGTCTTCCCCCCACTCCTCGATCTGATAGGTCTCGTCGATCAGCGACAGCTCCCATGCCGCGGGGCCGTCTATACGCGCCGCCGCGACCGCCAGGCCGATGACCACGGACCCGCTGCAGACCGTTACAAGGTGCAGCCCCGCGAGCGCGAACACATCGAAATCGGCGACGGCGGAACGAATCGTCTCGATACAGTTTTTGCCTTGAGCAACCGGTAGCAGGCTTGTCGTTACCTCGAAATCGACGTTGTGCCGCTCCCTGATCCACGATACCAGCGGCGCCCAGCCTTCTTCCTGGCGTCGCGCCAGTTCCGCCGGCTCGGTCGCACGGTAACAGACCAGGTCGGTTTCGGCATATCCGGCGATTTCGTCGATAACGCTGTCCCGGTGCTCTACGACCCGGTCGATCACGCTGTTTGCCAGTCGGGTGAGGCGCATGGAATGGGCATCGATATCGTCGCCCTGTGCGTCCCATTCCGCCGCGATGGCGGCAGCGAGCGCCTGCCCCGGCACCACCAGAAACTTCTTCGCCGGCGTCTTTACCGGCCGGCCGTCGAGTTCGACGGCGTAACCGCCCTCGGTCGCCGACACGCCTGCTGTCTTGTAGAACCTTTTCACCGCTCGAAACCCGTCGTGGTGAGGCCCTCGATTAGATCGTGAAGGTCCTCGAACTGGTCGGTAACGTGATGTGCGCCGGCGCCGTGGAGTTTATCCGCCGGGTGGACGCCCCATGTCACGCCGACCGCCCCTGTCCCCGCATTCCGCGCCGTCAGGACGTCGTATGTCGTATCGCCGATCATTACCGTATTGTCACGGTCGACCCCGGCTTCCCGCATGGCCTCGTTCAGCAGAAACGGGTTGGGCTTGCCGGGACCCTGATCCGCCGTTTTCACCGATACGAACCGGCCGGCAAGCCCGGCCCGGTCGATAAGATCCTGAAACCGCCGGTTCGACCGGCTGGTCACGATGGCGAGCACGTAGCCGTTCTGTTCGAGACGGTCGAGCGCATCGATCGCACCGGGGAATATAGTCTCTGGCGGGCGTTCCGGCGCTGGCCGTTCGCCGCGTGCGATCTCGGCGTGGTAATTCTTGATCATCGCGACCTCGTGCGCCCCCGCCCCCGGCATCAGCTCCTCGATGCTCTGTTCCCACGGCAGGCCGATAATGTTGCGGATCTGGTCGGGCGTTACCTCGGGGAACCCGAGCGCATCCCAGCAGGTGCTGACGCCGATGACGATCGACGGGATGCTGTCGAGCAGCGTTCCATCGAGATCGAAGGCAGCCAGTTTAAGTCCGTCGGTCATTTATGCAGGGTCTTTCCGGTTCGGGTCGAAACCCAGGAAGTTCCACGTCGCGGTCATACCCGGCGGCAGCGGCGCGGTGATTGTCAGTTCCCCGCCTGCGGGATGGGGGAAGGTTATCGAGCGGGCATGCAGGTGCAGCTTGTCCGACCCCGGGACGCCGTCCAGTCGCGAGGCGTCGCCGCCGTACTTTCCGTCGCCGACAATCGGCGTTCCGATCGCGGCACAGTGAACCCGCAGCTGATGCGTCCGGCCGGTGAGGGGGTGCAACATCAGCCATGCCGCCCGCCGCCCGGCGACTTCGACAACGCTGAAATCGGTCTTGGCGGATTTTCCCGCATCGGTATCGGTGACAACCTTTTCATGGCCGTCATTGTCGGCTTTCTTGGCGAGCGGGGCGTTGATCGTGCCTTCCGGCACGCGCGGCACGCCTGCGACAAGCGCCCAGTAGGTCTTCCGGGCGTTCCGGCTTTTGAAAATCTCCCCCAG
>TARA_R110000868_G_scaffold124039_2_pt1 | contig 11657 bp, 10 predicted proteins | sample TARA_R110000868 | Tara Oceans TARA_R110000868 (sample SAMEA4397489) | marine metagenome | biome: Polar Biome; feature: [SRF] surface water layer (ENVO:00010504); material: water (ENVO:00002006), including particulate matter (ENVO:01000060) such as... | depth 5 m | reverse complement strand
GATGTACAAGCAACTACTTATCCCGCTGGATGAAAGCCAGCTGTCGATGCAAGTGCTGGAGTCGGGGGTGCGCATGGCTGCAGTCCACGGTGCCCGACTGACATATATAAAGAGGAGTGCAACATGACCATGACCCCGGAAAACATTCATCAGGCAGCGCAGGATCTGCATCAAGCCTGGTTATCCAGAACCACTATTCCACCACTGTCGAAGCGCTACAGCGACATCAGCATGGACGACGCCTATCAGATCCAGACACTATTTGTTGATGCTATGAAAGCAGGCAAACACCAGGTTATTGGCAAAAAAGTGGGGGTTACCAGCCAGGCAGTGATGGATTTACTCGGTGTTTATCAACCGGATTTTGGTTATTTGCTCGACAACATGTGTGCCCAGAATAGGCAGGCAATCCAGCTCGATACCCTGATTCAACCAAAAGCCGAAGGCGAAATTGCCTTCGTCCTGAAAGACGACCTGATGGGGCCAGGAGTTACCAATGCCGATGTGCTGGCGGCCACACGCGGTGTTATGCCTTGTTTCGAGATTGTTGATTCCCGCATTACCGACTGGAAAATCGCCATCACCGATACCGTCGCCGACAACGCCTCCTGCGGACTGTTTGTGCTCGGCGATCAACTGACCAGTGCAGAAGGACTCGACCTGGCGCTGGCTGGCATGGTGCTGGAAAAGAATGGCCAGATTGTGGCCACTGGAGCCGGTGCCGCCGCGCTGGGCAGTCCGGTTAATGCGGTGACCTGGCTGGCCAATACGCTGGGCCAATTCGGTATTCCGTTAAAAGCCGGGGAAGTCATTCTTTCCGGTTCGCTTGCGACGATGGTGCCAGTGCAGCCCGGCGATTTCCTCAAGGTATCCATTGCCGGACTCGGCAGCTGCTCAGTCTGTTTTGAGTAATTTATTCCCTTTTTTTACTTTATATATCAAAGGTTAAACCATGAAAAAGATTCGTTGCGCCATTATCGGGCCAGGCAATATCGGCACCGATCTGCTCTACAAACTGCAACGCAGTGATTACCTGGAGCCGGTATGGATGGTCGGTATTGACCCAACCTCGGAAGGTCTGGATCGTGCCAGAACACTCGGATTACAGACCACCGCTGACGGTGTTGATGGCCTGCTGCCACATGTTGTCAGCGATAATATCCAGATCGCTTTTGACGCCACCAGTGCTTACGTTCATGCCGAAAACAGTCGCAAACTGAATGAACTGGGGGTGTTGATGATTGACCTCACTCCGGCCGCTATTGGCCCCTATTGTGTGCCTCCGGTCAATCTGGATGAGCATATCGGCAGTGGCGCGATGAACGTCAACATGGTGACCTGTGGTGGTCAGGCGACGATCCCTATGGTAGCGGCGATTTCACGGGTTCAGGATGTGGATTACGGCGAAATTGTTGCAACGGTTTCCTCCCGATCAGTAGGCCCCGGCACCCGCAAGAATATCGACGAATTCACCCGCACCACAGCGGCTGCCGTCGTAAAGGTTGGAAGGGCCACCGAAGGCAAGGCCATCATTATTATCAATCCGGCGGAACCGCCGCTGATGATGCGCGACACCGTGCATTGCCTGACCCGTGAAACGCCGGATCAGGAAAAAATCAAAGCCTCTGTTCTTGCCATGATTGCCGAGGTACAGCGCTACGTCCCCGGTTATCGACTCGTGAACGGCCCGGTGTTTGATGGCAAGCGGGTATCGGTATTCCTTGAAGTGGAAGGTCTGGGTGACTTTTTACCCACCTACGCCGGTAACCTCGACATTATGACAGCCGCCGCCTGTCGCACTGCCGAGATGTTTGCTGAAGCCCTCAACCAATCCGCATCCTCAGCCCAATAATGTATTCAGGTATCCCGATATGACCATAAACACTCGTATTACCCTGCACGATATGACCCTGCGTGACGGCATGCACCCCAAACGTCATCAGATGAGCCTGGACCACATGCGCAGCATTGCCTGTGGTCTGGATGAGGCAGGCGTTCCGCTGATTGAAGTCACCCATGGGGATGGCCTTGGGGGCAGCTCGGTAAATTATGGCTTTCCGGCTCACACGGATGAGGAATACCTGGCCACCGTTGTCCCACTGATGAAACAAGCCCGTATTTCCGCTCTGCTGTTGCCCGGTATTGGTACGGTTGATCACCTGACAATGGCCCATGATCTGGGTGTTTCGACGATTCGTGTCGCCACCCACTGCACCGAAGCCGACGTTTCCGAGCAACACATCACTCTTGCGCGCAAGCTGGAAATGGATACCGTCGGTTTCCTGATGATGGCCCACATGAACTCAGCCGCCGGGTTACTGGAGCAAGCGCGATTGATGGAGTCTTATGGTGCCAACTGCATCTACATCACCGACTCAGCGGGTCATTTGCTGCCAGAGGGCGTAAAAGAACGTATTCGTATGGTGCGCGAAGGCCTCAAACCTGAAACCGAAATAGGCTTTCACGGCCATCACAATCTTGCCATGGGGGTTGCCAATTCCATTGCCGCCATTGAAGCTGGAGCCACCCGGATCGACGGCGCTGCCGCCGGGCTTGGAGCCGGGGCCGGTAATACCCCGCTCGAAGTGCTGGCTGCCGTGTGCGATATGATGTCAATTGAAACGGGGATTGACCTGTATAAACTGCAGGATGTCGCCGAAGATCTGGTGGTACCGATTATGGACTTCCCGATTCGTATCGATCGTGATGCCCTGACCCTGGGTTATGCCGGTGTCTATGGTTCTTTCCTGCTGTTCGCCAAACGCGCTGCCGCGAAGTATGGCCTGCAAGCCAGAGATATTCTGGTTGAAATGGGACGCCGGGGAATGGTCGGAGGACAGGAAGACATGATTGAAGACACAGCACTGACACTGGCCCGGCAACGCTCCATGTAAACCGGCCTGTCCGGGACAAGGCGTCCCGGACAATGCTTATCAACGAGTCCTGCGGGCAAACTGACCATTCACCGCACCGGTTCTGCGAGCGCCGGGCTGATCTAACCACGCCCCAAGGATGCCTCAGCATGACAACCACCACCCCGCAGGATCGCCACGACGAACAACCGGAAGGTTCGATGTCTGCGCGCGTGTTCCCGGCTTCCAGCCAGACCCGCCACCTCAGTCTCAGGCCCGGATTCTTGCTGTACTGTGCCGCAGGTCAGATAACCTGGCTGCCACTGCAGCAGCCTGATCCACTGATGATTCCAGCCGGGTGCCCGGCCTGGCTGATGACCCTGGATCGCTCCTGTTTCTTCCACGCCATCCACAATAATCCTGAACTGGAACAGGCTTTACGGATACTCGAACAGCCGTTACAGATCGCCCTGAATGAGGATTCAAAGGTACTGGCATCCATTCAGAATGATATTGGCCGAATGCAGGATGAACTGTCACTGAATGCCCCTGGCTCCGGGGCGTTATTAATGTCACTGGTCACCCTGGTACTGGTGTATGTCTGGCGCGCAACCGGCACCGAAGCATTACTGCAACAGATAACCCACGACAGCAGCCGGATGGTTCAGCGCTTTCAGGTACTGCTGGAACAGAATTATCGACAACGCTGGACGGTGTATCAGTATGCTGAAGCCATCGATGTCAGTACCCATCGTCTGTACGCGGGGTGCAAACGTGAAACCGGCATGACCCCGGCGCAATTGATCCAGACGCGAATTGTGCGCGAGGCTCGGATATTGTTAAGCCGATCCGCCATGAGTATTGACCAGATCTCAAGTTGCCTGGGATTCAAGGACAGTTCTCACTTCAGCCATTTTTTCAAACGCCATGCCAGCGAGTCTCCCGGCCACTATCGAGCCAATCATCGCCCGTCAGCGACACCAAAGCCCCTCGAAGCAACAGAATTTACCCATTGGCCATAAAAAATTCTCCGAGTTGGCCCAAGTTACACCACAACCTCAGGATATTGACAGTAAATGGCAGGATTACGACATATCCAGCCCTGCCCTTCGGTGGTTTCATAAGCCTTTAATAACAATAACCATGCAATGGGTTCTGTCTGTACCGATTGCTCTGGAGGCTTTATGCAAACCACCCAACTCCTGATTAATGGCGAATATCTTGATGCCGCACAGGGAAAAACCTACGACTGCATTGACCCGATAACAGAGCAACCCGCCAGCCGGGCTGCTGCTGCCAGCAGCAAGGACGCCATTGCTGCAGCAAACGCTGCAGCGGCCGCCTTTACCGACTGGGCCTTGACCGGCCCCGGTACCCGCCGCAGCATTCTGATGAAAGCGGCCGATATTCTGGAAGCCCGCAGCCAGGAGTTTGTTGCCGCCATGCAGGCAGAAACAGGTTCATCAGCGGTCTGGGCCGGGTTTAATTGCCATCTGGCAGCCGGACATATGCGTGAAGCTGCCGCGATGACCACATCCATTACCGGTGATGTTATTCCTTCCGACAAGGCCGGCAGTTTTGCCATGTCGGTAAAAGAACCTATTGGTGTTTGCCTCTGTATCGCCCCCTGGAATGCCCCGGTTATTCTGGGTGTGCGGGCCATTGCCATGCCGCTGGCCTGTGGTAATACCGTGATTTTCAAGGCATCGGAACTCTGCCCAAAAACCCATGCCCTGATCGCCGACGTGCTGGTCGAAGCCGGTTTGCCTGCCGGGGTTATCAATGTGATCACCAATGCGCCACAGGATGCCGCCGAGATTGTACGCACCCTGATTGAACAGCCGTGTGTACGACATGTGAACTTTACCGGCTCTACCCGGGTTGGCCGCATTATTGCCGAACAGTGTGCCCGTCACCTCAAACGTCATGTACTGGAACTGGGTGGCAAGGCCCCTCTGCTGGTACTGGAAGATGCCGATCTGGATGCCGCCGTGAGTGCCGCCGCCTTTGGTGCCTTTATGAATCAGGGGCAGATTTGCATGTCGACAGAGCGTCTGATTGTGGATAACCGCATCGCGGACGAGTTTGTCCAGCGCTTGAAAACCAAGGTTGAAACACTTCAGGCTGGTAACCCTCGCGAAGGCAATTTCCCACTGGGTGCCATGATCAGTGCCGACGCCGCCCGCCGGGTCAAAAATATGGTCGATGAGGCGGTATCAAAGGGAGCGGTCAAGATTACGGGTGGCCAGGTTCAAGGTGCCATCATGCAACCAACAATTGTTGATCACGTTACGCCCGAGATTGCCCTGTACCGTGATGAATCGTTTGGCCCGGTGGTCAGTGTGATTCGTGTTAACAGCGAAGACGAAGCCATTACCGTCGCCAACGACACCGACTACGGTCTTTCTGCCGCCGTATTCAGCCGCGACATCAGCCGTGCCATGGCAGTCGCCCGCCGTATTCATTCCGGTATTTGTCATATCAATGGTTCAACGGTACACGACGAAGGACAAATGCCATTTGGCGGCGTCAAGGACAGTGGTTATGGTCGCTTCGGTGGCAAAGCCGGTATTAGCGAGTTTACAGAAACCCGCTGGCTGACGATCCAGAGCGGTACTCCGCATTATCCCATCTGACGATGATGTCAGGCGCTGTTGGCCTTTTACCCGTCAGTAGCAATCCCAATCAGGAAAGGCGGGCCACTGTGCCCGCCAAAAACAGGGATAAAGCCTGCCAGGCACCAATATAAAACAACAAATACCAACCCACTAAAATGAAAATATTCCTCGTCAACCGGGGTGATTCAATTCGTTAATCAGGCAACCGTCATATTAACGAACAACGTTTAACACTGGAGAATTCAAGACATGAAAACTGGAGTAAGGTATCGCATGCCGGTTGTGTTTGGCCCATCAGTTAGCCCACGTCAACATCCGGATGGCAGACCATGGAAAATTGAAGAAACCGGCACCATGACACTTGAAACGGCCTCTATTCGTTACCGTACAGATGCCGAAAAACTTAAAGCATTATTACCTCCTGGTTTTGAACTGCGTGGCGAACCGGTTATTACGCTTAATTACAGCTGGTTCAAGGATTTATACTGGCTGGCAGGACGTGGATACGGCGTAGTCATGCCAACCTTCCCGGTTACCTATTATGGTAAAGACGAAACTCTGGAAGGAAACTTCAACCCCTGTATCTGGGAAGGAAATCCCGACGCGATCATGACGGGGCGCGAAGAAATGGGCTTCGCCAAACTGTTCGCCGATATTCCAGCAACCGTTTGGCAAGAAAACGAAGGCACATTGTCAGGTGAAGCCTCCTGGTATGGACATACGTTCTTTGAACTGAATTTGAGTGGTATGAAAGAAGTCGGAGGCAAACCCAATCAGTCCATTATTGGCAACCCCAATATCTGGTTTAAATATATTCCCAAAACTGCCGTAAACGGAACTGGTGGCGGTGATGTTGCCTATGCCACCACCAATGCGCCAGCAGCCGATCCAGCAGCATTTTCTCGCCCGGCTTTGGAAATCAGCAATTATCGTCGCTGGACTGCTGAACACGTCGATATCAAATGGCATCGTGCAACATTTGAACAACTGCCACTGACCGCTCATATTGTTAACAAGCTGGCAGACCTTGAAATCCTTGAAGTGATTGATGTTGAAGTCAGCAGTTTTTCAATGCCCGGCATCGGTATTTCTGCAGATGAACTGCGTGCCATTGAGCCTAAAGATGAAAACAGTGTGAGTATTTTGCATCCCAGTACTGCCGAATAATTGATTTAAAGAGTCAAGTCATAAAGCCACGGCCTGCCGTGGCAGCCAGGAAAATACTGGAACCTCTGACGTTGACCATCAGAGGTTTTTCTCCCAATGCCTATCTCAGTCAGCGACCAGTGCCTGTTGTCGTTCCGCGCTGGATTGTGCCGTTTGCAGGCTGCGAGCACGGTTGCGTAATTCCGTCAGAGCCGCCTTGGCATCAACACCTTTGGCGTTTGCCATCTTCAGCCAGTCGGTATCTATGCCTTTGGTCATGGCTTGATATTCATTCACCATGGCACCCCCAGCAGCAACATACTGGATATGAACGTGCTGATCCTTGGCCATGTTGATGCCATTTTTGTCCGATTGATCCCAGGCTTTGCCCGCCAGTGCCGACAGGCGTGCCCCGGATACCGCCCAGATAGCTTTGCGATCCCGAGGCTCCAGCGAATCGAGAAACTCTTCATTGGCAAAAATCGCAAAACTGCCCATATACAAGCCGCCCGGCAGCAACGTCAGGTAGGGAGCCACTTCGGCAAGACGAAAGTCTTTCTGGCTGGCGGCTGGCATAAAGACACCATCAACGATGCCTTGTTGCAGCAGTTCGTATACTTTGGGGCCGGGTGCTGCAATCGGCGTGACGTCCAGACGTTCCGCCAGGGTTTGCTGAATACCACCACCCACGCGGATTTTCATCCCCCGCAGATCGGTAAGATGATTGATTGCGCGGGTGCTGTGAATCTGCCCCGGCCCATGGGTAAACAAGCCCAGTAGCGCCAGGCCGTCATGCTCTCCGGCCTTGGCCAGATATTTCTGATACACCTCCCAATAGGCTTGTGAAGCGGCTTCGGCATCGACGCCCAGGTTCGGTAACTCGACGACCTGGGTCAGCTGGAAGCGCCCCGGCACATACCCATGATAGGCCCAGGCGGCATCGGCCACGCCATCTTCGACCAGATTAAAAAAGGTCGACTGATTACCAAGGCCGTATTCCAGTTTGACCTGTACCCGACCTTCGGTAGCTTCTTCAATCCATTTGGCCCAGGTTGGAAATACGATGCTATTTTGGACATGCCCTGGCGGCCCGGCAGTAGCCACATGCATGATCACAGGTTCAGCCTGTGTCTGAGCGGCCAGGCCCAGTGAGGTGGCCGTGATGGCGGCCAGTAGCGAGGTTCGGATGATGTTTTTTATGAGGTTGCGCATCGGAGTACCCTTTTGATTTTGTTATTGGTTCAGGGAGTTGTGATTGTGCGGTCTTGCGGCGGTGACCAGAGTCTGATCAGGAAGCCACCGCAGCGGTTGCCAACGTGCAGGAATTGCCGGCGTTGGGATCGTTAGGGTCAACAGGGGCCACACACTGGCCCAGTGGTATTGCGGCGTTAGCCGCCTGTAACGGGTCGAGCGACTGACCGCTACTGATCAGTTTTTTTGCCTGCAGAAAATCCGCCGGACGATTGACCGCATCACAGGCCAGTAGACGACCCTGACGTAAATACAGCCAACTGATTCCCGGTTTGCCTTCGGCCTGGCGCGTGATGAGCTGGTCGTAACCCTGCGACAGTCCGGCAATTTGCAAACGGGCGTCGTACTGGGTTGACCAGAACCAGGGCACCGCCGCCGGCGGTAGCGGACTCTGCGTTAACATCGCCGCAATAAGCTGACCCTGATGAGTGGCATTTTCTACCGACTCCAGTCGCAGCCGTTGTTGATACAGGGGATGCCGCCGATTGGCCCCATCACCAGCCGCAAAAATATCTGGATCGGAGGTCTGGCACTGTTCATTCACCAGTATGCCGTTGTCACATGCCAGCCCGGCAGACTGTGCCAAGCCGGTTTCAGGCTCAACCCCGATCCCGACCACCACCAGATCGGTTGCCAGCACATCCCCAGACGCCAGCTGTATCGCTCGTACGTTGCCATGGTCGTCGGCCAGCAGGTGCTGTAACGAGCTGTTCAGGCGCAGCTCGACACCCTGTTCGATGTGCATTTGCTGAAACCAGTGGGAGACCGGAGCAGCCACCACCCGACGTAACAAGCGCTCGCCAGATTCCAGCACACGGACGGCGACCCCTTGCTGGCGCGCCGTTGCCGCTACTTCCAGTCCGATAAACCCGCCACCAATCACCGTCAGCTGATGGGCATGTTGCAGCGCTTGCCTCAGAGCCTGCGACTGGCTCGCGGTTTTGAGGTAAAAGACCCCCTTCATCTCACTGACTGGCTGATCACCACCCGGCAGAGAAAGCTGGCGCAAACGGACACCGGTGGCCAACACCAGCGTATCCCACTCAAGCTGACGGCCGTTATACAGCTGCAGTTGATGCCTCTGACGGTCGACCGAGATCACACGACAGTCAGTAAGCCATTGCAGACCCAGGGTGCTCGTCATGGCTTGGCGTACCTCACTGGCGATCAGTGGCAGCTGATCGTCACCGACCTTGTGACTGAGGTAATCTTTCGAGAGCAACGGCCGGTTTACCGCCTCGGTGCTCTCGGCGGAGATCACCGTCACTTGCCAGTCGGAGCAGCCATTGCTGGTTTGCTTGTGTAACTGATTCAGCAAGGCGGCGGTAGCATGACCACCACCCACAATCAGCAATTTTTTCATACCCTCTCCTCAGCACTCGGCCGGCACAATGATCAGGGACAGGCCATCAAGGCTGGCATCCAGCCGTATCTGGCAGCTCAGTCGCGACTGGTCATTACGCACGTCCAGGGCATCCAGCAGGTCATGTTCTTCTGCGGGCATGGCTGGCAGCCGTTCCAGCCATTGCGGGGCAATATGGACATGGCAGGTTCCACACGCGGCACAGCCACCACAAATGCCTTCGACACCGTCACTCTGATCCCGTAATACTTCCATCAACAGTGCACCATCGGCGGCTTTCAGCTGTTGCTGGCGACCTGATGCAGCGGTGACCTCAATCTGGATACTCATGACAACTCCTCGTTTATCCATCCTGTTTTTCAGCACAACGACAGCCGTCACGGCTCAGACCGGCACTGGAATATTGCCGACCGTCGCCGGTGCTGCGGGAGCCGTGGGGGCTGCCGATGACGCCGGGGCATCTGTCGTTATCAGGCCCTGCTCCTCGTTTGCACGACGCTTGAGATAACGCCGCATGGCGACACTGGCTGCGTCTGACTTCACCGATATTTCGAAATAGTTGTCGTCCATTTCTGCCGCCATCAGTATTTCCTGTTGCTGCAAGCCCACCACGTCTTCCTGGAATGCGGCCATCAGCTGTTGGTGCATAAAGTCGGTGACGTCGCCTTCCTCCAACGCAAAGTTGCGGCCGTGAACAACAAAATAATGGGTTTCGGTCGCGGTTGATGGCGTCGGTATATGCGCCGTTTTGATACGTTGATCCGGGCGCTCTGATTCAGCCAGCGCCAGGTCGTAAAACTCGGCGTGGACGATATGCAGTGCCGGGGAGACAAAATCCGAGGTGGTAATTCGCGCCGCATCCTTGCCTTCCAGCCGGGTTGGTTTGGCCCAGACCGGTGGCAAGCGGGTCGGCATGACGTAGCGTTTCAGCCACATGCGGGTATCCGAGATCTGGACGTCAAAATCAGCGCGGGCGTAATCCGGGGTGCCAAAGGTGTTGGCGTGCAAAAAACTCAGGTGGGTCAGATCCAGCAAATTCTCATGCAGATAAACGTAGTTGGCTTTCAGATCCATATAGTCTTCCGACGTGACCCAGCCGTCTTCCAGCATCGGCATCTCCGGGATGGTGGCAGGATCTGCCTGTTCCGGCTGCCCCATCCAGATCCAGATCACCGGCCCCATTTCCACCAGTGGATAATGACGAATGGAAATACCGCCGCACGAGGCTTGGGATGGCACCTCTATCACCTCGCCCAGCTCGTTGTAACGCATACCGTGGTAGCCACACACCAGGTGATCGCCCACCAGGGTGCCCTTGTCGAGAGGGAATGAGCGATGGGCGCAACGGTTACTGAGTGCCACCGGGCCGCCATCCTGCTTGCGGTAAAACACCAGGGTTTTACCCAGAATAGTGCGAGCCAGCGGCTCGCGACTGACTTCCCGAGACAAGGCGGCAACGTACCATTCATTAAAAATAAACGGGGTGTCACGCCCGGCCAGGCTTTTTCCTGCCACTTGGGCAGCACGCTGAATACGTGTCAGAGTCATCACGGTCTCCTGTTGTTGTTATCAAACCGTTGCGAACAGGTTACGTCGGCCAGACGCTGACGACACTCACAAGATCTTGTGAGTTGATGCAGCCCAGCCAGGATCAGAGCAAAAGATAAACCGCTGAGGAAAGGCCAGAAGCCAGAAGAGAAAAACACCGGCGGGCCAGGAGCGGACGCAGTGAAATACAGTTTCTACTTGCCAGCTACACGCCAGCTACCACATAGTAAAAATATCAGGGGACGTTCTCGATGATTAAACCGAGCCAGCTGAGAGCCGGTTGGTGTCAGAACAAGGCATCAGGAACGCGGTTGAGCGAGCTCAACAAGTGACGAATAACAAGTGACGAATAACAAGTGCTGGAAGTCACAGGTCTCAGCCCGAAGGGTCAGGGTCAAATAATTGAGAACGCCCCCTAACTATCCGTTCAGAATAACAACAACACACTGGGGTAGTCGTATGAATCCGGCGCAATCTACCGATTTGCCGCTGACTGACCTGATTGGGTCACTCGGTGCCGACACGTTTGAATCGACATTGGTCAGCAGCCTGCGACGCCTGACCGGTGCCGATCATTGCCTGTTGATTTCTTTCCGGGCGAACAATAAACACCCGCTGACACTGTTTTCCACCGGTGCAATCTATCAACCGTTAGCACGGGAGTGCCGTCACCTGTATGACGAGTACTATTTTCAACGCGACCCTAACCTTGACTGGCTACGCCATCAGGCAGCCAGCGGGCAACCTCGTATTCGCCAGCAGAACGCGCGCGAGCTGGCCGATGGGGATTACCGTCATCAGCTGCTTGAGCGCTGTGGTATTGAGGAAAAGCTGGCGTTTATGTATCAGAACGATGGTCAAGCCCTGTGTCTTAACCTC
>TARA_R110000868_G_scaffold37111_2_pt1 | contig 11662 bp, 10 predicted proteins | sample TARA_R110000868 | Tara Oceans TARA_R110000868 (sample SAMEA4397489) | marine metagenome | biome: Polar Biome; feature: [SRF] surface water layer (ENVO:00010504); material: water (ENVO:00002006), including particulate matter (ENVO:01000060) such as... | depth 5 m | reverse complement strand
ATTCATTATTATTTACTTATTCATGCTTTTCACATTTCGATCTTTCCGATGGTCTGTGATTGCACTACTTCCGTTGGCAGTGGGTCTACTATGGCTATTTGGTATAATGATGATGTTCGATCTTCAATTCAATTTCTATAATTTAGTGGTTCTCCCAGCCATTTTAGGAATAGGAGAGGACAGTGGAGTGCATTTAGCTCATCGTTATCGTGATGAAGGGAAAAATAGTATGTGGGCTGTTTTATCTAGTACGGGGCAACATATTACCATGGGTTCGATAACAACAATGCTTGGTTTTGCGGGGTTATTATTTGTTTCTCACCCTGGTTTACAATCTCTTGGTATCATGGCTGTAATTGGAATCGGTATGACCTTGCTAACTTCAGTTACATTCCTTCCAGCACTTATTCAACTATTGGAAGATAGAGACTGGATTAAGTTTTAAACCTCTCCATTATTTATGAATAGAAGAAATCTAATTAAATCTGCATTTGCTACTGGAGCAGCTATTGCTCTTGGAGGTGCTAAATATTTAGCTGGAATGAAAGGTCCCCAAATAAATGAAACTCATAATTTTTCTTATTGTTTAAATACAAGCACCATACGAAACCAAAATTTAGGTTTAATGGGTGAAATGGAAGTTGCCGCAGAAGCAGGATTTAGTGGGATAGAAATTTGGATGCGTACTCTACAAACTTACTTAGATAATGGTGGGAAAACTTCTGATATAAGAAAGAAAGCAGAAGGCTTAGGACTTACTATTGAAGACTCAATTGGTTTTGCTTCGTGGATTGTTGACGATGATATGCAGCGTAAGAAAGCAATGGAACAGATGAAATATGAAATGGATTTACTAGCTCAAATAGGATGTAAACGAATCGCTGCGCCACCTTCAGGAGCTACCAACGGTTCTATTTTAGATTTAAAAAATGCTGCAAAAAGGTTTAGAGAATTATGCGATTTAGGAAAGGAAATGGGAGTTCTTCCTCAACTAGAACTTTGGGGATTTTCTAACAACCTTCATCTTTTTGGAGAAACTCTTTTTGTTGCTGCTGAATCTGGAAATTCGGAAGCAGTTATTTTACCAGACGTGTATCATTTACGAAGAGGGGGCTCTCCTTTTGAAGCACTAGAATTGATCAATGGAAACAACATTCAGATGTTTCATATCAATGATTACCCAGGTAGTATCGCAAAATCAGAGTTAACTGATTCGATGAGAGTTTTACCAGGTGATGGAGATGCACCGATGAAGGATATTTTGAAATCATTAAATAGCAAAGGTGTTCCTATCGTGCTTTCTTTGGAGATATTTAATGAAGATATTTGGGCTATGGATGCTTTAGAAGCTTGCAAACTAGGTATTTCTAAAATGAAAGCTAGTGTAGAGAGTGCAATTTCTGCTTAATTGATGTATAAAGTTTCAGTAGCTCTATTCATTTGAACAATTAGCTTTACTTTGTACAAGTGGTCACATTTACTTGATCTAAAGGTTTTGTATTGAACCGTCTAACCAGTTCAAACGACTAGCTAGCCAACTTTTCAAATACTCAATTTCTTCCGAATGAGTTTCTCCAACAAAATTATTTGGATGGATATCAGTGCCTAAAATATCCCATACTTCGAAATTTCTTTGTTCGCCTTTTGTGGTATTTAGTAGCGCTGTATAATTATCAATCATCTCATTGAAATTTGATTCAGAAAAGGAAGTACTTCTTAACTCTGACCAACGTTCTTTTATTTTATGTACGAAAATAGGGTCTTCCATAAATCGACTCCACCAAAAGGGAACCTGCTGATTATGATTTCCACATCGTTCATTAAAGGTGTATGCCCAAATATCAGTAGATCCAGCGTTGCAAAAATCAACATTACCAAGAGCATAGTTAAAGTCCCAAATCGGACCCATTTTAAGTTTCTCATTTTTGTCTTTTGTCATATATGAACTCAATCGATAAGAATCGACATTATTAGCAAGCTCATTAAAGATAAAGAAGTCGATAAAACTGGAAATATCTATATAGGAAAGATATCCTGAAACAGGGTCTTTAAAGTTTTCGGAATGTAAAGCGTCTTCGAAGCTTGCAACATAATCGCTTATATAATCCCGTTGTTCGGTTGTGATTTCTTCTGGTGAAGGCTCTTCAAAAACAAAGTGAACTTGTTGACCTCTTGTTGCAAAAGGTGGAGGATAAGAAGATTTAAAAGATGCATCTGGGTTATTTTCAACAGCCCGATCAATTTTTAAGATATATCCTCCGGTTACATCTTCACCAGTGTTCTCACCTGGATTGAGCTTATTAATATCAATTCGATTTTTGTCACGTTTCAGTTTTTCCATCAGTATATAAAGGCCTTTATTCTCTTCATTAATGGATAATTCAACAAAGACAGTACGGCTTGCATAGTTTCCGATACTTCTAGATAAATCGTACATGAACTTATTTCTAATAAGTGTTTTATCACTAAAAGGACCATGTAGAATCCAATCCTCTTCTTCTGGTAAACCTAGAAGAGAAACATCCAAATCAGCATTTTCATCATTTCTAGTTTCTATACTGTAAGATTTTTTAGGAAATTGTTGAGAAGAGGAACCTCGAATTTCTATAGCAATTTTTCCTGAGAATGCTATTGTGTTGTTAACCGTAATTTCTAAAAAGGCATCAATCTTTGGCTCATCCAGAATCTTGTTTCCAAGTGTTGAAATATGAACTAGTGGTAAAGTGTTGTCTAATTCTAACAAATCCAGATCGTTTGTGGTATTGCAGCCAAGACAAAAAAGAAAAGTTACTAACAGTATATATTGAAAAAGACTCTTCATAATTGCGGTGAGATACATAGACTAAAAATAAACTAATCTTTTTTAGTGATAAGAGAATTGTTCTCCAACGTTCAGTATAAGAAACGTAGGGCAGATAATAAGCACTTTCGGATGCGTTTTCTTTAATATTAGCTTACGCTTAATAGAAGTTGCCATCCATTTTGTCGTTTTTCAGGTAGAGATTTAAGATTGCTAAAAGTAAAAAGATTCCAGGAATGTAAGGATGACTAATTTTCAAAGGTAAGATTTCTGCTGGTACATTTGGATGAAGATGTACATAAAAGGCTACAATCATCAGTACTACTATACTTATATTACTTAATGTGAAAATTCTATTAAAATTCCTTTTTGAAATTTTAGTGCGGATAAACAAAATATAAAGTAGTGATAATCCTATAAGCATTTCTCCTATTTGCCCACTCCAAAAGGAAAGAGTTGGAAAAGGTAATTCACTTTTTATTATTTGTGTTGAATACCAGCCTTTGAATGGGTTTATAAATTTTAGTGCTCCAAACATAAACATTGATATTCCAAGAATTCCAGTTATAATTCTATTTGCTTTTTTCATTTTGTAAAATTGTTTAAGAAATGCAAATATCTATGAAATCAAATCAGATAAAAAGGAGAATGAGTCCAGTAATTAGGATATTTAGCTTAGGTTCTTTCTGAAGGAGGAGGGTGTCACCCCTACATTTTTTTTGAAAAAACGGGTGAAATATTGTGGGTCATGAATGCCAATATGAAATGAAATCTCGCTAATTGCATAATCTGATACTTTCAGAAGTTCTTTAGCTTTCTCAATTCTTTTATGATTGATATAATTGATAGGACTATCTTGAAAAATAGTCTTGAATTGTCTTTTAAAAGAAGAGAGACTCAGGTTACATAATTTTGCCAATTCTTCAACAGATAGGTTTTCATATAAATGAAGTTGTATAACTTTTTTTATACTCACAACATTTGGCGAATACAAGTCAGAAATAATCTCCAATATTGATTCGGAGTTTTTAGTTTGAACTAATAATAAAATAAGTTCTTTAATTTTTAATTCTAATAAGTCCTCATTAACCAATTCGGGATTCTGAAAATAAAAATTGAGAGAGTCTATAAATTTGGAGATGGTATGGTCAGGAACAATTTTCTTAATTTGAGTTTTTCTATTTTTTATTATTAGTGATTTAGGTAATTCTTGGAGATATATTTTCTTTAAAATTTGAGGGTACAAATGAAAAGCAATGACTTCAATAGTGTTATTTGAATTTTTAAGCCATTCTACAAAGTAGGATCCACAATTCAATAAGACTGCTTGGTTTTCGCTTAGCTTAAGGTTGTTTTCGGAAGATAAAAACTTACTGTCTGCTCCTTTTACATAGATAAAGCATCCCTCATTCTGGAATATAGCTTCATATGTATACGGCGGATTTATAATAACTCGTTCAATCAAGGTTTTTTTTTGATATTCAAACTTCTCTCTTTTTAATATCATTCTATTCTTGATTTTTAATGTGATAGAAGGTTTCCGTTCTAAGTTTAGTGGTTTTATACATTTAATTTAGTTATGGTTGGAATGACTTGCTACAGAACGTTGAAATTAGCACGAAATCGTTGGGGAAGAAGAGCGGAGCGAATTCTTTTCCAATGGTTTGGTTATGAAAAGTAAGCGATTTCGAAGAACTAACCTTTCAGTTAAACACATAGTTTGAAACAAGCTGAAAGCCCTTATTATACTACTATAGAGTCTATTTTTATATACATTGTTGGCGGTATGTGCTTCTTGTTTTTCAAAGTCAGATTAATGTGAAACTACTTTCAGTCCGATAATTGATGTAATTAACGTCATAATGAAAAATAGTCGCCAAAATGTCGCTGGTTCTTTAAAAAACAGAATTCCAATCAAAACTGTTCCTACAGCTCCAATTCCTGTCCAAACCGCATATGCAGTTCCTATCGGTAGTTGTTGAGTCACTTTTATAAGCAGAAACATACTTATTCCTAAACTAATCAAGAATCCTATGTACCAATAAGTTGTTTCAATTCCTGTTGATTCTTTAGCTTTTCCAAGACAAGATGTAAAAGCCACTTCAAATAGTCCGGCAATTATTAATAGTATCCAATTCATTCGTTATTATTCTCTTTTGTGTTGTCTGTCAATATTCAACTTCGCTGGGCTTTTCTTCTCCAACGATTTGGATATGCGCAGTGTCCCGAAGGGCATTGCGTATAGGTTTTGTTAGCTACAGTTTATTTTACAAAATACATATCCAATTCTCCTTTTCCCTTTGCAAATATCTTTCCACGAGAAAGACATGCAAAATCGTTCTTAACTAGTTCGTAAGTAGATGAAGAGATATTGATTTTATCAGCTTCACCCGCGGATTCTATCCTACTAGCGGTATTTATCGTGTCACCGAAAAGATCGTATGCAAACTTCTTTTTGCCTACAACACCAGCCACTATAGTTCCGGAATGTATCCCAACTCTCATCCTCCATATTATTTCATGGCTCTTATTTCTCTCCTCTAGGAAGGTTAACATCTTTTGTGCTGCCCTGATGCATTTAACAGCATGATTAGTAACCTTTTCTTCAAGGCCACATGCAGCCATATATGCATCACCAATTGTTTCAATCTTTTCTACTTCCGTTTCCTCCATAATTTCATCAAATCTACCAAAAATGTCATTGAGTTCATTGACCAAAGTGATTGCTGGGATGGATGCTACTAGCTCAGTAAAACCCTCAAAGTCAGTAAACAAAATGGTTACATTCTTGTGCCTTTTAGGAATTGTCTTACCACTTTCTTTCAAGTCTTTTATGATGTTTGCAGGTAGGATATTGTGCAGAAGGTCATCTGATTTTTTCTGCTCAGCCATTAAGGATTCCTCTGATCTATCAATCATGACAGACAAACTCCATACAAGTGTGAGACTAATGAATCCGGTTATACTAATATTTACTACTTGTAATAAATATGGGTCCAATATATCATAATGAGCATTTATCTTTGATTGAAGCAAAACGGTAACAATTAATGTCAAGCAGGCAAGTAAACTGATACCATGGGCTGATTTTCTCGCCTTACGGGGGAAAGTCATGTAAGGCATTATGATGATTAAGAAATAAATGACTGCAACGCCTGAAGAGTATCCTAGTAAATAAAGAAATAAAAGAACTCCAATATATGATGAAATATTAAGCCACATTGAAGCAAGTACCCGCCAACCTTTCCCATTAAATAGTAACACAAGGAGAAACATCAATCCCATAAACCCATTGCTTCCATAAATAATTGATGCGTTTGTAAGTAAAATGGCAATTATCATCCAAATTACCATAAATATAGCACCTAGAATAGAGGCAATGTTTGTTACTCGCAGATACCTAATTTCAGTAATAGAAAATTCCTTAATAGTCCCAATATCAACCATTCTTTGGAAAATTGGAGTTTCACTCTTTTTATTATCGTTCATTGGGTTCTTCTTATTTTCCGTGCTAAGTTTAGTGGTTTTATACATTGAATTTAGTGAGGGTTGGGATCGCAACTTATGAACTTAGCCCAGCATGTTGGAGATGAAGAGTGGAGCGAATTCAACTTCAACATAAGAGTATCACGCACTGCAATCATGACTAAGAATATAATAGAAACATCAACATATTCCATTCCTGGTAAAGCTGCTACTTGCCAGGCATGGAATATGTTGGAAAAGACAGCATTAATGCACGACATAGATTTAAAAAACCCAAGGGAATTAGATAGTATTTGTAACTTCCACGACGTCATTCCTGTGGAGGCTGGAATCCAGAGTTAAACAATGGATGTACTATTAATACTGGAAGCAAGAGCTTCCATACGGGTATTCCGCAGCAGAGCTACGGAATGAGTTTAAGTTTTTTTACTAAAATAGCTGAGATTTTGGGTCTCCCAAGTGAGGATTTTGGAGAGATGGTAAAAGTCGAGACTAGTTAATTAAACTGACTTACTTATCGGATTGTGAAAGCTTGTTCAATAATCCTTCAAAAATAATTCCATGAAATGGGAGGACTGCAAACCAATATAAGCGGCCAGAAAGACCTAATGGTCTGAAAGTAGCAGTTTGAATCAGATTACCTCCTTCTATTCTAAACTCAAGCCATGCGTCACCAGGAAGTTTCATTTCCGCAAAAAGTAATAAACGACCTTCCTGTTTGTTTGCATAAAGTACACGCCAAAAGTCTAATGAATCGCCTGCAAAAATTGTGTTTTGATTGGTGCGACCTCTCCGCAAACCAACCCCTCCAACCAGTTTGTCTAAAAATCCACGTATTTTCCAGAGCCAGGTTCCGAAATACCATCCGTTTTTACCGCCAATGCGCCAAATTTTTTCGACTGTAGTATTCCTGCTTTCCATTTTTCTTGTTCGTTTATCTTTGAAACATCCATATTCAGGAACGTTAACGAACTCTGAAAGATCGATCGTAATACCACTACTAGAGTAAGAGTCCTTCCAACTTGAGACTATTTCATTGTTTTCAATTTTGTCAAATGCCCGAACTAAAGCTTCTGTATATGAAATCGGTTCAATCCCCAAAATCTGATTGATTTCATTATCCCGACAAACTACCTCAACTTTCATGCTACTAACTAAAGATCGGGCTAATTTATACGATGTTGAAGTAACAAAATAGAGCCAATAGGAAGAAAGGTTTGGAGACATTACAGGAATCGTCCAGATTTTTCTGGTTAAATTTCTAACTCTGGCTAGTTCCAGTAGCATTTCTTTATAGGTGAAAACGTCATAACAACCTATATCAAAGTTTTTGTTATAAGTTTCTTCAACGGAAATACAATTTATTAAAAACTTCAGAACATCAGATATACCGATAGGTTGACACCTTGTTAACAGCCATTTTGGTGCAATCATTACCGGTAATTTTTCAACTAAATCACGCATTATTTCAAATGAGGCACTGCCTGAACCAATTATTATTCCAGCTCTCAAACACGTAAAATTGTAATTGCCTTTATTTAACTCTTCTTCAACTTTTTTTCTGGATTCAAGATGCTTAGATAAATTTGATTCGTTTACAATACCACTCAAGTAAATGACTTGATTTACTTTCGTCTTTGAAAGAACCTCTCGAAAATTAATAGCAGATTTCTGTTCTAATATTCTATAATTCTCGGATGAAGACATCGAGTGCACTAAATAGTAAGCGATATCAATATCAGTAGGAATTTTTGATAGAGAAGATTCTTCCAATAGATCGATTTCTATCACAGAAATATTTCCTTTTAAGGAAGAAGGTGGGTTAAATCTAGATTTATCTCTGACGCAGCATACTACATGATGACCCATATTCACTAATAAGGGAAGAATTCGTTTACCAATATAACCTGTGGCACCAGTAAGTAGAATGTTCATTTAGTTTGAATGCTTCGACTTTAGAAATGAATGAATTTATTCAGCATTTAAGTCAATTGATTCAACCTTAATTTCGTTCATTTACTTGTTGAGACGAAACTGAATGAAAGCTGGAGCCTCCAATTCAGCATTCCGTAGCAAACAGGCTGAAAGCTATGGAACGAGGTGAAATGGATAACTAATAAAATATTTTTTAAAAATATTAATTATTTCAAGCTGAATAGTACTTGAAATTAATCAATTTATCTCTATTGAATATCTAATGAAATAATGTTAATTATTAACAAATAAACTATTTATATAGTATTCATTTAATTTTTTAGAGATATGAAAAAGGAAAGAATGGGAATATTATCCTCTTTAAGCGATTGGCTTAAACTTCTGGGGTTGATTGTACTTGTAGCTGAAGCAACTATTTTGACAGCTATTGCAACCGACTTTGAAACATCATTTAAAGGTTGGTACCCTGTGGCAATGCTTTTGTTTCTTGCAGTTATTGTAATTGGAATATTTATTGATCGTAAACAGCCAAGTAGAGTTATTCCTAATCTATCTACAAATATCCCAGAAAGTTCTAATGATAAACTTAATGAAATAATTGAAAACCTAGATATATCTGATAAATTTGAAGTTAAAGTTTTTAAAGATGAAATAATATCAGAGATTGGAAATTTTCTAATCAAAACCCGAGATTGGCGAAATGGGCAATTAAGAGTACCATCAGGACGCTATTCTCAAGTACTACTTGATTTATATGAGAACGCTGAGTCAAATATATTTTCTACAACTATTAAAGATTATTTGACAGAATGGGATGAAGCGCTTATGAGGAATATGATCAAAGCTGCTGAACAATCTAAAGCGTCATTAATTGAAAGAGTGTTCGTTTTCGATTCACGAGAAAATATAGATAGTAGAAGTATTGAAATTCTAAGGGCGTTTTCAAAACTCGAAAGGATAAAATCTTACGTTTACATAGATGGAGAGGATAAGAACTTTCAATTCCCAGCAGATGTAAGCAAAGATTTTGTAGTAATTGATCAAGGATCAGCTATTGGAGTTACAATATCATATGGAAGAAATGAAATGAGCGCAAATTGGTATTTTCAAGACGATGAAAGAAAAAGTGCCTTTTTACAAAGAGTGTCATCATTAAAACAAGGATCTAAATCTGTTGGAGAAATTCTTGAATGGTGGGATACTGAAATAGTAAAGGGAAAATAAATTTTATTTATAAACTAGAAATTTTATCTAGTTTATAAACTTCTGCTTGTGAATTCAATCTGGAAACTCCGGATGCCCATAACCTTAAAAGAGCGTAACCGACATTACTCCAGGTGAACATTTTGGGGATCAATTCTACGGTTAGATATTGAGTATTAGAAGCAGGAGCCTCCAATTCAGCATTCCGTAGCAAACAGGCTGAGAGCTACAGAACCAGAGGATGCTCCAAAAAAGAATTAAGGAACGAGTTTAAGTAAAGAAGCTAGTTGTTCGTTTCTAAAAAAATCAAGCTATCCGATACAACAGCAACTATCCCTGTTTCATCTAAAATCCCGTCCATTTTTAAATGTGTAACAATAGGCTTCTCTGCCATTCTCACCAAAGTAACATGGTCAAAAGCCATCGAGTCTGCCGCTACTTGAGCGCCACCAGTAGTTCCTAACATTGTATAATCTCTACCATGTCTTATGCGATGTGAAAACGAATGAAAGTGCCCATTGATTACAGTATATGGTCTGTCAGCTAGTAGCATTTCAAGCTTCCCTAATCCTTTGTCATCTTCGCGCATCCAAAGTGGCTTATGCATAAGCAAAAATGTCCATTTTACAGTAGGGTATTTTTCAAGAACAGCTTTATAATAATTAAACTGATCGTTACTCATACCTCCAATTCTACGTTCAGGCATACTATAATACTCTGATTCTTCATACACTCCTTCAATTTCTCCATTATCTATTTGTAAAGCTTTAGCTCTGGCATAATAGATTTCTAACATGCGTTTCTCTTCGTAGTCTTCAGAGTCCATCATTAAAAACAGTACATTTTCATAAACAAAATGATAATAACGAGGGCCAAACCTTTTCTCCCAAAATTTACGCATTAAGGGATTGGTTAGGTCATGGTTTCCACCAAGATGAAAAAACGGCATATTTAGTTTAGAAGTCCTAACATCGAACGAGTTCCACTCTTTTTCTAGTTGTAAAGTGTCTTCCGTACCTCCGTCGATTAAATCGCCGACACTTAATACAAACGTAGGATCTAACCGATTTAATTGGCCTACAGCTGTACTATAAATGTTTTCACGTTCTCCACCAGTTAAGTCAGAAATAATAGCAAATGTAAAATCGTCTTCTTCAAGTTCAAAGGTATCATCTGTCCATGGTGTTGGTCCACTTTTTACATCATGTTCAAATACTGGTTTTTGCTCTGAGTTGGTTTTACAGTTTAGAAGAAGAATACTGAGGATTAGAAGAGTAATGTATGATTTCATTTTGGAGTTCAGTTTAAAGGGATATCATGAGTATTCAATTCTATGAATATAAGATAAACACCACCATACTCCACATTTAGTAAAGTATCTTCCTGCTGGATTTTGTGTGATAGACTATGTAACGCTAATCTTTCACAATCTTTGCCCTTGCTCCAATGCTAAGCGTTGGAGTGAAGTTGGGTACAACACGGGGAGCATCGTAACGTGGTGAAGAAATTCAAGGGAAATAGATAGTATTTGCAACTTCCTTCAGCGTCATTTCTGCGAAGGCAGGAATCCATATTTTATCTTGTTCCAAACATTCTCGTTTGGAACACATTACGTGAAGTTCCTGCTTCACATCCGAGGGAATTGAAGCAGCAGTTCCACTGTATTTTTTAGATTCGTATTTGGTAAGCAAGAAATAAGCAACCAAATATAATAGCAATGTTTATACCAGCTCTCACTACCCAAGGAAATGTTGAGTAATCAATGTTCGCGTAGTCACTTAAAATCACACCAATACCCATAAATAAAAACCATGGAGTTAGGAGTAGGGTAAATTTCCATTTCAATACCATGATGACTAGGTCATGGATGAATCCACAGACGACAAAAGTTATTACCAAGGATAATGCTTGGGGGAAGATGAGTTTAAGCGGTTTGAATATATATTTCCCTAGATAGAACCCCCAGATTGGATTCCAGTATTGCCAAAATATCGAAAATGTTCCCGCTCCCAGAGAACGAATCAACATATTACGAAGCGAATGGCTGTTACCTAAAGGTACACCATTTCTTCTTTTTACGTAACCAGATAATTTCAAATCAGTGGTTTATATTCTGGGATTTAACGTTCAGTATAAGAAACGTAGGGCAGGTGATATGTGATACCTTTCGAGTTGGCGACTTTATAAATAAACACAGACCTTTGGAAAAGCCTAAACCGCGCTATGTTTTTTATTTAT
>TARA_R110000868_G_scaffold212661_1_pt1 | contig 11672 bp, 6 predicted proteins | sample TARA_R110000868 | Tara Oceans TARA_R110000868 (sample SAMEA4397489) | marine metagenome | biome: Polar Biome; feature: [SRF] surface water layer (ENVO:00010504); material: water (ENVO:00002006), including particulate matter (ENVO:01000060) such as... | depth 5 m | reverse complement strand
GGTAATCCTGATCGTTGAACTCCTGTAAGACCAGAAATACGTCCAGCAAGCATGGTGCCAAGGTTCGCTACGGGTTGTTGTAACTCTTCAGTTCTAATGGTAGATTGTGCACCTACAACACTAATTTTCTTTTGAGTACCATACCCAACCATAACAACTTCATCTAATGATTGAGGATCGCTTTGTAATTGAATAATCATATGAATTTGTGTACCAACTGTTAATTCAGATGATTTTAATCCAATGTATGAGAAGATTAAAATGGAGTTTTGTGAAGAAACTTTTATACTAAAATTACCGTCAAAGTCGGTAACAGTACCATTGTTAGTGTTTTTCTCTATTACGTTGGCCCCAGGTAGTGGTAAGCCGTCAGCATCTTTTACAATGCCGGTAATAGTAATTGGGTCAATTTGCTGATAAAGAGCAAATGCATTTGATTGATAAAGTACAGTTAATACTATTACGAGAATGGCTTTAACTAGGTGTAGTTTGCCGATTTTCGATCGTAAACAAAAAGAATCAGTCATTTTTGTCTGTTTTAAGGGTAGTAGTTTTTTCATTCAATGTTAAAATGTTTTAAATTAAAGTTAACATGCTGTTAATATTTTTGAGATAAATTTAGTAAAACGATTTAGTTAAAACTAATTAAAATAAAATTTTTATAAAATTTACTGATGATATTTATATTATTTTATTGTTAAAATGTCAATTAACACAAGTGATACGATTAATTTTGAGAATATGATATTTATGTTAAAATTATTGGAGAAACTTTAAGATTACACGTGAATTTTTCGAATTTATTACTAAATCGATTTAGCTTTTCGATAAAAAAGCCTTAATTTGTCCATTGCATTTTAAATATTATGGTATAAATTATATAAACTAACTTTTTATGAAAAACACATTATGCTTTTCTCTATTGTTTTTAATACTATGTTCCCTAAGCGCGCAATGGAAACCTGCTGGTGATAAAATAAAGACTATTTGGGCAGATAAAATAAGTCCAGAAAATGTATTAGAAGAATATCCACGTCCTAGGATGGCTCGGAAAGATTGGATGAATTTAAATGGTCTTTGGGAATATGCGATACTTCCTAAAGGAAATATTAAACCATTAAATTATGATGGCGAAATTTTAGTGCCTTTTGCTGTTGAATCGAGTTTGTCTGGAGTTATGAAAACCGTAGGTGAAGAAAATGAACTTTGGTACCGTACTCATTTTGAAATAAACCCAAATTGGAAAAGTAAAAATACTCTTTTGCATTTTGGTGCTGTGGATTGGAAAACGGAGGTGTGGATAAATGATATTAAAATTGGAACTCATGAAGGTGGATATACGCCCTTTTACTTTGATATTACACCATTTCTTGTTGGTAAAAAAAATGAACTAGTTGTGAAAGTTTGGGATCCAACAAATAGTGGAGTGCAACCCCGCGGAAAACAAGTTAATAGTCCAGAGGGGATTTGGTATACACCCGTGACGGGAATTTGGCAAACGGTCTGGCTGGAGCCTGTGGCTGAAAAAAGTATCGAATCCTTAAAAGTTCTGCCTGATATTGATTTAGGTACGATAGAGGTGTCAACTAATATTAAGGAAGCTACTTTAGGAGATATTGTGGAGGTCACCGTGCATGAAGGTTCTAGAATAATTTCCATAATGAAAGCGGCTGTTGGTGAAAATATAAAATTGCCCATTTCTAATCCTAAGCTTTGGTCACCAGAATCACCCTTTCTTTATGACCTTACCGTTCGATTAATTACAAAAAGAAAAGTCATAGATGAAGTCAAAAGCTATTTTGGTATGCGTAAAATAGCTATGAAAAAAGACAGTTTCGGAATTGTGAGAATGCAACTTAATAATAAAGATTACTTTCAATTTGGTCCGTTAGATCAGGGATGGTGGCCTGACGGTCTCTATACTGCACCCACGGATGAAGCGCTGCAATATGATATTATTAAAACAAAGGAGCTCGGTTTTAATTTAATTCGTAAGCACGTAAAGGTAGAACCAGCTCGTTGGTATACCCATTGCGATCGTCTAGGTATTTTAGTGTGGCAGGATATGCCGAATGGTGATAATGGACCGCAATGGCAGATGCATAATTATTTTAATGGAGCGGAATTTAATCGAAGTGATACCTCTGAAAAAATTTATAAATCTGAGTGGAAAGAGATTATAGATTACCTCTATTCCTATCCAAGTATTGTATCATGGGTACCATTCAATGAAGCTTGGGGACAATTCAAAACTATAGAAATAGCTACATGGACAAAAACTTATGATACAAGTAGATTGGTGAATTCAGCAAGTGGAGGTAATTTTTATAGAACAGGTGATATTGTTGATCTCCATAATTATCCTGGTCCAGATTTATATCTATATGATGCTGAACGTACCAATGTACTTGGAGAATATGGAGGTATAGGGTTGGTTATTGAAGGTCATTTATGGAAACCAGATAACAATTGGGGTTACATAAAGTTTAAAAACTCAAACGAAACAACAAATCAATATATAGCCTATGCAGAGGCGTTAAAGAAATTGGTGAAAGTTGGTTTTTCTGGAGCAGTTTATACGCAAACTACAGATGTTGAAGGAGAAGTGAATGGTTTTATGACCTATGATCGAAAAGTAGATAAAATGGATATTTCTAAAGTTAAGAAAGTAAATCTAGAGGTTATTCAAATTTTAAATGAATAAATTTTTAAAACATTTCATTGCAATAAGTATACTGAAAGTAACAAAATTAACAACTATATATTATTTTTAAATGAATAGAATTATGCATCGAAACCACTTTTATCTCCTTTTTTTAATGGCCAATATTTTAGTTTTTTTGTCCTGTAAGGATAAACATAAGCCTTTAAAGGAAGCAACAAGTAAAAGAATAACCACTGAAGTAATTTCAAATAATTTAGTGCAGGAAGATTTTAATGCAATTATTGATGAAAAAAAGGTGAAACTTTATTGGCTGAAAAGTGAAAATATTCAATTAGCCATTACCAATCTTGGAGGTCGTTTAGTTGGATTATGGACGCCTGATAAAAACGGAGTGATGACCGATGTGGTTGTTGGATTTTCTAGTTTAAAAGCGTATTTAACATCAACAGAGCCCTATTTTGGGGCTACCATAGGTCGGGTAGGAAACCGCATAGCTAAAGGTAAATTTCAATTGCTGGGTTATGAATATACTATTCCAATCAATAATGGGGAGAACTCTCTGCATGGCGGATTTAATGGTTTTCAATATGTAATTTGGGTGGCCGAACAACCAAATGAAAGTACTCTAATTTTAAGTTATCTTTCACCCGATATGGAGGAAGGTTTTCCAGGTAATTTAAAGGTTCAAGTCACTTATTCTTTAACCAACAATAATTCGGTGAAAATAGAATATGAAGCTATCACTGACAAATCAACTCCTGTTAATTTAACGAATCATGCATTTTTTAATTTAAATGGTGAAGGTAGTGGAACTATTTTAAATCATTCGCTTCAAATTGATGCTGATTATTATACTCCAGTTGATTCAGGCTTGATTCCTGTTGGAAAATTAGAGAAGGTAGAAAATACGCCATTTGATTTTAGGAGTTCAACAAGAATTGGAAATTCAATTGAAACCAAAAATGATCAATTAAAAAATGGGAGAGGTTACGACCATAATTTTGTTTTGAATAAAACTCAAGTTGATGATTTTAATTTAGCTGCTACAGTTGTAGGAGACAAATCTGGAATTCAAATGGATGTCTATACTAAAGAACCAGGTCTTCAATTTTACAGTGGGAATTTTATGCAAGGAAAAAACACGTTTAAATCTGGATCTAAAGATGAATTTAGAACTGCATTTTGTTTAGAAACACAGCACTTTCCTGACGCTCCTAATCAAGAGCTGTTCCCATCCATTATTCTAAACCCAGGCGAAAAATATTATTCGATTTCGGAATATAAATTCTCAAACTAGTGATGATAGTATCACTTTAAGTTCGAAACTTAAAGATAGTATTTTCATATTGATCATAACCATTTTAGCGAAACTAATGGTTCATTGTTTGTTTTAAGGATACTATCACGCTAAAAAATGTAAAGCATTCTACTAAATAAAGTAATAAAAAAAACAGGTTTCATTTTGTCAATATGAAACCTGTTTTAATAAATAGTTACAAACTAATTTGTTTTGTAACAGTACTCTATTAATTTGGTAAATTAAATAAACTCCATTCTTGCATTTGAAATAATGAAGAACCATTGTTCATTAAAATATCAAATCGATAAAATTTGTAAGCTGTATTATTATTAAAATAGAACTCCCTTGTTAATTTGCGATCCGGGAATACGTAATTGGTTCTTTGGTCCAAAGTTACCCAAGTTACACCATCTTGTGAGCCTTGAATTTCCCAGTCTTTGGGGTCTCTACTAGCTGCATCATTTCCAGAAGTAAGCGCATAATACCCAGCAACTACTGGTTCTGGAAATTCCAGATTTACCCAAAATGGAGTGGAATATCCTGCTAAGTATTTAGTGTCAATATTACCATCTACCAATTTTGGCGAACCTTCACCAGCATTTGGACCTCCACCATTTTCTTTATTAACGCTAATAGTAGCCTGTGCTGTAATGTTTACAGGAGGACCAGATATTACCTTTAATGGTGCTGTTGCTGTAAGTGTATTATCATCCTTTGCAGTAATCCGTAATGTGGTCTCTCCGGAACCTGTAGCTGTCAACGACACTGATTGATCAGGATTAACAACTAAGGTAGCTACACTTGGGTTTTCAACTTCCCAATTGTATTCTTTATTAGGATTAATATCTGGTTCAAAAGTAGCCCTAATATCAGTAGTTTCCCCAGAAACTAAAAGTATAATATCGTATTTATCAAGATTTACTCCAGTTTCTTGTAACTCAGGAAAATCACGCCTCCCTTCACATGAAGAAAGTAATACAATAATAGCCAAGAATGCTAAATTTTTAAATTTGAAAAAATATGTTTTCATAGTTTTAGTTATTAATTATATCCAGGATTTTGAACAAGATTAGGATTTGCTTGTAATTGTCTTAATGGAATAGGATAAAGTGTTCTATTTAGATCGCCTGTAGGTTGGTGATCCCACCATGTGCCTGTTGTAAAAACACCAAAACGAATTAAATCTGTACGTCTTTTTCCTTCAAAAATAAACTCTCTTCCTCGCTCAGCAAGCAATTCATTGATCGTTAAGGTTGTGGGAGTATAAGCCTCTGTTAACCAGTCTGTTGCTGTAAAATAGCGCATTTTACTTTGATTAATTAAGTCCACTGCTTCTTGAGTAGCAACACCACCATTTTTGCGCATTAATGCTTCGGCTTTATTGAACAATATTTCAGTTAGTCTGTAAATTACAAAATCTCCTTCTAGGTAATTAAGATCATCTTTTCTACCGGATCTATATTTATTAAACCGTGCGCCACTATTTTCTTCACCATTTGTCATAGAACCTTCGCCAGTCTCACCTTGTGTATTTTTACGAATATTATTCACATAAATAAAAGGTTTACCATTGTATTCTTCGGAGCCTAGAATAGGCTCTGTTGTACCAAATTTATATTGAGGACCAAACAAAAACCATTCTTGTTTACGAATATCATTTTCTTTATAAGCATCAAATGCTGTTGGTATAACCACAAATGCATTGTTTCCTGAAAAATCTACATCTAAAGCCTCTTTCATATTATTAAAGCCCATATAAAAAGATCTCCAATCATATCCAAAATCATTTTTCTTACTAAATGGAAATTGAAAAATATTTTCAGGTGATTTATCATTTGTGTTGTTATAAGGCCCTAAAGGATCTAAATCCAATTGCATAGTACCTGTTAATGAACCACCTTCTCCAGAAATTACTTTATCTGAATATTTAATAGAATCATCCCAACGTGGTACACCTGACCAAATTTCAGCATTAAGATATAATTCTGAAAGTATAGAATAGCCTACAGCTCTGGACATTCTTCCAATAAGTCTTGGAGATAATTGTTGCAGTTTTTCAACGTTTTCCAATAACTCTTGTTCTACAAAATCAAATACTTCTTTTCTACTAGCGGTTGGAGGATTATTTGGCGTACCAACAGTTGTAACAATTGGAACATTACCCCACAAATCCATGATTTTCATGTAGTGGTAAGCTCTAAGTACTTTTGCTTCAGATATAATTGATGCCAATCTTTCTTCTGTAACACCTATAGAAGTAGCATCTACTGCCTCTATATTCTCAATAGCAGTATTTACATAACCAACGCCAGTCCACATTAAACCCCAAGTGTTATTCAATCGTCCCTCTTCTTCTGTCCATGTATGGTAATGTTGGCGAATATGATCCCCATTGTCATAAGCATGTCTTCCTTTTTGTGGCCAAGCTAATTGATCAGCGGAAAGTTCATTGTGATAGTGGTAAGCACTTTGTCCTGACCACGCCAACCAAGCTTGCATATGAGTGAAAGGTCTTAGATTTGCTTGAACTAATTCCAATTCTGTTTTATAAAAGTTACTTGATGATAACTCATTATAAGTTGTTTCTTCCAAATCTGTACATCCAATTACAAGTACTAATGCAAGAAGAGAATTTATCTTTTTAAAATTTATCTTTTTCATTATTATTAAATTTAAAAATTAACATTAACCCCAGCAGTTACCGTTGCGGTACGAGGATAAAAATTGCGATCATCTATACCTGGATATAAACCAGTATCTTCTACTTCGGGGTCTCTACCTGTGTATCCCGTAAAGGTTGCAATATTTCTAGCGCTGCCAAAAATTCTCATTCCTTTGATGGCACTATCTTCGGGCATTTTGAAATTGTAGCCTAGTGTTACGTTATCCAATTTCACAAAATCACCACGTTCTAAATAATAATCAGAATACTGTGGGGCCTCATTAATATGACTATATTGACCAAGTGCAGAACTAAGTATGTTTCCAGGTAATAAGTTTTGGTTACCATAGAACAAATCAACAGTGTTTAATATGTCATATTTGAATTTACCTCTTAAAAACACAGTTAAGTCTATGTTTTTGTATTTAAACGTATTAGTTAATGAAGCATAGTACTTCGGCAGACCATTCCCAATAATTGCTTTATCTGCATCAACCATATCGCTAGAACGACCAATTGTTCCATCCGCTTTATGAAATAACCATTTTCCATCTACTGTGAAACCAGCGAAACGTTTGCCGTAAAAATCTCCTATAGGTCCGCCTTCAGTTATTCTAAGTGCATTTCCTAGGTTTCCAGGATTTCCTATGTTTCCACCAAACAACTCATTTACAGAAAATATTTGATTGGATAGGGTAGTCAATTCATTTTTTTGAAAACTACCAACAAAATCAGTAGACCAGGTAAAATCACCTTTACTTATTACTTTATAACTTAGAGCTAGTTCAACCCCATTATTTTTAATATTACCTACATTAGTATAAATACTACCTCTTGCAAATGGAGGTTGAGGTACATCATAACTTAATAAGAGATCTTCGGTTTTTCTTGAGTATACATCAAGTGCGCCAGTTAATCTATTTGAATATAAGGCAAAATCCAGACCAATATTGAATTCTTTTTTAGTTTCCCATTTAAGATCTGGGTTTGGGTTTTTGTTTGGTCCATAGGTTTGATAATAAACAGCATCAGCTACACCTTCTGTAAAGATTGGGTATTTACCCCCAGTGCCAAGTGTTACAATTGATTGATAATTTGGAATACCTTGATTCCCTGTAATACCATAACCAGCTCTAAATTTTAAATTGTTTATCACTCCATTTTCAGCCATAAACGCTTCATCAGAAATTACCCATGCTCCAGAAACCGCTGGGAAATTAGCCCATTTATTATTTTTGCCAAATTTAGATGAGCCCTCTTGTCGCATTGAGGCTTGTAAGAAATACTTGTCCTTATAGCTATAGCTAATACGTGTAAAGTATGCGATTAACGTATTATCTTCCTTGAAGCTGTTGGCATTTGGTCTAGGTAACAAAATATCTGTACGAGCATTACCAGATCCTAAATTCCAATCTTGAAAACCATCGGTTGTGAAACCACTCATATCAGTTGAATACGTTTCAAGTGCCGAATATTGGTAGCTATAGCCTCCTAATAATTCAAATGTGCTATTTTCGAATTCCTTTTTATAATTAATTGTAGGTTCAAAAGTTTGTGTAAAATCTAAATGATTTCCTTTAAAAGCATAACCGGTTCCTTTGTATTGGTCACCAGGTCGTTGAGCCCAATCTTTAGTAGATCTATATACTCTATCATCCCAAGAATTTCTCTGGTAAGAACCAAATACTGAACCAACTAAACCAGGAATAAATTCATATCCCAATTTTGCGTCACCTGAAAAAGTAAGCTGCTTTCTTTGACTAAGACGGAAAGCATATTCTGAGAAAGGATTATATCCGTTTTGTGGTTGGAAAAATCCGTATCTGCCTGGATTTTGAAGTTCACCTGGTGTATTACTAAAGGGTGCTTCGATAGGAGCCGTAGGATTCCAATCGGTAACAATACCGAATTGACCGCCACCCAATAGATTAGCATCATTTATGTTTACAGCAATACTTGAAGAAAAAGTTAATTTGTCATTCATTCCAGTTTGGTTGAAACTTCCACGAACTCCAAATTCTTCACGTCCATTTTCCAAAGCAATACCTTGGGCATCTCGGTAATAGATAGATGCTCTATAATTACTTTTTTCTGCACCTCCGGAAGCAACAAAGTTATGGTATTGTGTTAAGTTTGTTTCATTTACCAAAGCATCAAAAATATCGGTTGACGCACCCAAATCATTACTTGCACCAACTCGTGGATTGCCATCGGCAATAAGACCACGTAACTGTGCTGCGGATAAAAAATTTGGTTTGGCATTCACATAATCTCTAGAGAAGTAGGTGGAATAGTTGAAATTATTTTGTCCGTTTTTACCTTTTTTAGTAGTTACTAAAATCACACCATTTGTACCTCTTGTTCCATAAATAGCTGCAGCTGCACCATCTTTTAAAACATCAAAAGATTCGATATCGTTTTGTTGAAGTAAGTCTAAATTTCCTCCAGGAATTCCGTCGATTACAATTAATGGAGAAAGAGAACCAGTTATAGAGCTAATACCTCTTAACTGAATTGCTACTCCAGAATTTGGATTGTTTCCACCAGATCTAGTGATTTGAAGCCCGGCAACCTTACCTTGTATTAATTCTAATCCATTAGTAACAACACCTTGATTAAATTCTTCAGATTCAACTTTAGCAACTGCGGTTGACACAGCTTTCCTTTGTTGAGTACCATACCCAATAAGCACTACTTCATCAAGACTTTGAGCATCTTCTTGAAGTTGTATTGCAAGATTTTTGTTAGTTCCAACTCTAATTTCTGTAGTTTTTAAACCTATATAGGTGAACACCAATATAGAATTTTGTGAAGCCACTTTAATACTAAAGTTACCATCAAAATCGGTAACAGTACCATTTTTTGTGTTTTTCTCCATTACATTGGCACCTCCTAATGGAAGGCCATTAGAATCCGTGACAACTCCCGTAATGGTTATAGGGTCAGCTTGCTGATAATTTGCAAGTCCTTTGGACTGGTAAAAAAATGTTAATACTAAAATGAGCATAGTTTTAGCAAAACGTAATTTACCTTCTTTCGTTTCTAAAAAGACAAAATTATTCATCTTTGTCAATTTTAATGATAGTAGTTTTTTCATTCAATGTTGAAAGGTTTATTAAAGTTAACACTCTGTTAATTTCGTGGTTAAACTTAGTAAAACGATTTAGTTAAAACAAATATAATTTTAGTATTTTAGAATTATTTTCAAGTATTCTATATTTTACTGGGGTTTCTATTATGTATTTTCTCCATTAATCATAATTATTTTGCGAATAAATTATTTAACAATGGTGAGAATAACTTTGAGAATTTCGATTTTGTATTTTCAAATCTGCATTACATCACGAACTATCTTTTCAATCACTTTTGCATAAACCTGTATTGTTAAAAGTTTTATGTGACCTAAAAGTTTAAATTCCGTTTCAATAGACAGACCATTACTATAGGTTGCTCTAGTTTCAAAGGTGTGTCTTATCATATGAAAAGTTAGGTTCCTTTTTATTAGACCCAGATCCCAATCTCTTTCAATTTACTATTCAATTTTTAATTTGAAATTTTTAGCACTTTTGAATAGCCAGTTCCATCTTTATATTTTCAATATTACGCTTAGCTTAAAGTAATGGTGGTATATGGAAAGATGAACCGTTTTTATCTATAATGGCCATAATTTATACTGGCAACACTATTTTTTGAGGTTAGATTCCATATATCCACATAGGTAATACCGATATAGTAGTTAAAGAAAAAGAGATTCTAACAATATTAAGTTTACTTATTAATATTGGTAAGAATTCTATTTTATTTAATACATCATGTGATGGAAATTCACATTCCCTATTTTTCAAGATTTGCTTTAGTTTAATAAATAGATCTTTGTCCAGTCATTCCGTCTTGGGCTAAATTTATCATTCTTTTTAGCTTTGAATATGCTCTATTACCGTATTATTTCCAATCTTTTTTGAATAATGATTTGAACGGTAATCTTCTAAAAAATCTTCTAATACAAAATAATTTTAAATTCTAACTCTCCTAAATAGATAATCTGTGATTTATATTCCTTACTTAAATAATATACCACCTATTATTGATTATTTTAAAATGAGAATTTTGTAGGTTAAGTTTGTTCAACATTTTTTCATTAAAAAAATCGATAAAATATTTTAAAGAGTATTCAATTTTATCTTCTCATAAAAAACGTGATTTAATACGTCGGAGTAATAAAGGCTTATTTTCAACCTTTAAATCTTTATTGCATGTAAAAAGTTGATTTTGGAATTCATACAAAAAGATATTTAGAACACTGGTCTTTATGGTATTGCCTCTTGCCCTTTGTCTTGAGTTATCCCAAACAATGGAATAAAACTTGTCTAATTAAACTATGATTTACTCATTTAGAATTAATAGTGATAGGGACAAAAAATTCATCTAAATTGTTTTTGTAACGTTTGCCATACACCCAAAAAAGGATGGTAAAAGTTGAATTAGAACGCATAGTTGTCGTCTTAAATGTTAAATATTATTGAGACCAAAGACAAATCATCTATAAATTATTAAATTCCAAGAATTAAGCTCACAAAGTCAACATGTTGACATTACCTTATCTGTGTTGCCGATCTGTATACCAATAAAAGGTATATTATATCAATTTATATGATAGTTCTAAAACAGTAAAACCTTGTAAGGCATGGGATTTACAAGGTTTTGATATATTTTGAATTTTCATTCAATGACCACTCAGCACATTCCGCTTTATTCCGTTTCCCTACATTCCAGGGAAAGAGCTTCACTAACAAAAGGTCTTGGACACAATCCTAAACTTTTATTTTTCCACTACGCTAACTCCTGCCGAATCCCGAAGTCCCGGGAGGCAGGAACACTTCGTTCCCAATATAAAAGTTTATCATAGCGTCCGCCAAGTCGAAATTCTAGTTATCATTTGGTACCGCTTCCTATGTTTTGGTATTTCACAGAAGTCTTTAAATAAACTTCCACACCCTCAATGCTTCACCTCTTTTTGACAGCAAAACAACAACATTACCTTTTGT
>TARA_R110000868_G_scaffold331496_3_pt1 | contig 11673 bp, 10 predicted proteins | sample TARA_R110000868 | Tara Oceans TARA_R110000868 (sample SAMEA4397489) | marine metagenome | biome: Polar Biome; feature: [SRF] surface water layer (ENVO:00010504); material: water (ENVO:00002006), including particulate matter (ENVO:01000060) such as... | depth 5 m | reverse complement strand
ACGTCCTTGATCAACGCAACAGCTTTCGGCGGGTCGGTACCTTCAATACCGGCGGCGGCATCCATGTACGCAGTCTTGATGAGCGAAAACGGGACTTCCTTGAACCTGCCGTTGTACGCCGTGCGTACGTTGTTGACCGCGTCCTTAAACTTCAAGTACCCGAGTTTGAACCCGGCAGTGAGTATTCTGGAGAGTATTGGCAGGATCGCCTTGCGCTGTTCCGCAGGCATCAGGTTCAGCTTACCGGTGTCGAGCGCGTCGCCAAGCTCTGAGAACGCATCGTTGATCTCTTGCTTCAGCGCTTCTTCTTCGGACAACGGCGCAGTGCGGTCACCAGCGAGTTCTACCGCCAATGTATCCGGGTCGTCGGCCAAATCAACACGTTTAAGTTCAGTCGGAGTAAGGACAGAGTAGGCATGCGCCACTTTCTTTTCGTGCGCCTGTTTCTCCGCGCCCGCTGCTTTCTCCGCTTCGGCTTGCTGGTTCGCCAAATCAGCCGCGTCCTCTTCCTCCTGCTCACGGACGTCTTCCATCCACGTCTGGTTAGAGTTCGACTGAACGCGCAGGCGCGGGTTGTTGCTACGCAGTGCGTCTAAGTCTTTCTGGATCGCAGCGATGAATTCGTTCTGGTCGTCCGTCACGGGGTAGCCAGCGTCGATTGCCCGCTTCTGCGCTTCCCCGAGGTCGATGCCCGGCTTCTCGCCGGAAAATAAAAAGCGCGTACCTATCGGCAGGTTTCGCACGTCGCCGGTCAAGTCCATCTTCGTATCTGGTTTCAGCCCGCCTTCGGGCTGCTTGGCGATGAACTCTGCCAGACTGTCACGGTACTTATTCGGAGTGGCCGCGGTCTTCGCCGTACCTGCAATGCGCGCACCGGCCTGCTTCAAATGCTCCGGCACAGGCTCCTGACGGAGAAAGAACGACCCGTCGATCTCGGTGCCTATCTTCCACTTGAACCCGGTGCCGGTCTGGCGTTTGTTGCGCTTGTCAGCCTCATGCTCCGCCGCTACGCGAAACCGGTACTCACCCTTTATAGGCGGTCCTACTTCGACGGTGCTTTCGGCGGCTGGAACGGTTTGTACCGGGGCGGAGCCGAAGAGGTCGGTTTCTTGACCGGGTACTGTTGGGCTTTGGACGGCTTGAGTCCCCCCCTGACGTACCCCTTGACTAGCGTTACCATTTGGACTCCTTTCCATTACCCCGTCGGGGGCTGTTTTAAAACCGTTTCGTTCGTACCATGCGATAAGTTCTGGCTGCTTCAGCTCGCCAGATGCTGCGGGGGTTAGAACCAGAACCTTGCCGTTTGCGTCCGCCCATGTCGTGAGCGCCGATACAACCTCAGAGGCACGTCCTTTCTTCCCGTCACGCTGCCGATCCAGTCCAGTGAGCACTACTGCGCCAACACGGTGTGGGGCGTCAAAGGCTATGTCGTCGTCTTCGTTTACCGTACGCAGCCCGCCAAGAACTGATTCATTCCCTACGATCCCGCGTTTCCCGTCAAAGGTTACTTGCGCTGGGGTAGCAACTTGCCGCGTAGGACCGGCTTTGGCTTTCAGCGCCTCGATGGCCGTAGCGAAGTCGGTATCTGGGACACCGTTCTCTTTGGCGATGTCACGCCATCCGTGTACTTTCTCCGCAATCGGCCCCTCGGCCTCGAAGTCGTGGAGCAACCACTGCCCGCTCGTGGTGATAGGTGACGAAGGGTCAAGAACCAGAGTGTCGGGTTTCGGGCGATGCTGCAGGCGTACGAGCCTCGCAGCTTCTGTTTCAGGAGCTTGTTGTTGTTGTTGTTGTTGTTGTTGTTGTTGTTGTTGTACTACCGGCGCTTGAACGACAGGGGCTTGACCGGCTTGGCCTTGGGCTTGACGTGTTCCGGCAACTTGCCCTTGGGGGTCGCTGCTTCCCACTCCTTGTACAACTCCGGCTTGTTGGCTAGGAACCACTTGCGCTGCGCTGTCGACTTGAACGGCACTTTGACCTCCTACGGGTTTTGCTTCAGAAAGAACCTGCGCCAGATTCTGGCGAAGGTTTATCACGGCTCGGTGGTTTTTGTTCGAACCCTGCCACTGAGCGAACAGATCGTCAGCGATCTCCGGCTGAATTGCACCGGCCTCTTTCGCCGCCTGCAGATTCTCAAGGACAGTGATGGCTGATTTGGTCATCGTCGGAGCAGCGGGAGCAGCGGGAGCAGCGGGGGTTACCGTAGGGGCAGCAGCTTTTTGTAAGGCAGCTTCAATTGCCTCTGCATTGTTTTGGTAAAACTGTATTTCTTCGGGGGAAGTTTGCGGCTTACCGGCGACCCTATCCGCTACAAAAGACTCTACCGTTAATGCACTCGGCTGTTCCCCTTTTCTTCCAGCCCCTTTTCTTCCAGCGGGAGCGACAGGGGTGTTTTGCTGTGCGGCGAACGCTTCCGGGTCATTGATCTCGTCTGCGACAAGCGGACCACCGGGATTGTCGAAGTCCTTCTGATTCTGCCACTGCCCTTGCACGTAGTTGTACTGGTCGCGCCGATCCAACCCTTGGAGCAAGTCGGTGGGAGTCCCGGCGTCCGGGGCAATAAACTGGTCATTGCGGAGATCATTCCGCGTACCGGCGTGTGAGATACCCATGCGAGCGCCGCCCAGACCACCAAGGGCGAGACCGCCCACCATCCCGCCGAACATGTTCCAGCCGGTGTCGCGTAGCGATTCCGCGGTCGTTGGGTCTTGCCTCGCAGACCACTGCTGCATCGGTTGCTGCAATCCTTCTTCAAACGCCTCACCCGCGCCGACCTTACCCACCGTCTTCAATGCCGTCATTACCGGGGTAGCACCATATTGTTTCACCAGTGCGCGAACGCCAGCTTCTTCGCCTCCTCTGGGTATGACACTAAGTGCGCGCAGGATGGGATTCAGTCCGAGTCCGACTTCGACAGCGCCTTGCCCGAGAGCAGACAGTACGTTCCTGCCATCGTCGACCGCACCGGCTTGAACCTGCGCTTGGTAGTTACCTTCGACTGCTGGGAGTGCAGCCATGCCGATCTGCGCCGGAAGCGACCGGGCCATGCCGAGGCCCCGACTGAGCAAGTTTACTTCCCCGCCCGCCATAGCCATTCCACGGGTAGCCGGTCCAACATACGGAAGCAGCATTGGCAGGCTGGAACCGACAGCGGACCCGGCGAATTCCTTAACCCCCTGCCAAGGATTGTTCTTGAACCCTTCCCAGCTTGACGACGCTTCTCCGGACGGATTACGCGCCATGACGTTCTCGCCATACCTCTGAAGGGCGTTGTCCTCCATGCCCGGAATCATCCCAGCGAGTCGACCGGCACCGGCAGGGAGCGTACCAAGACCCTGTTTTATACCGGTTGTGAACCCCGGTTCGTTCCTTTGCGCCACACCGAGTTCATACAGTGCCCGCTCGGACGACATACCCATAGACTTGGCGACATGGTCCGCGATGTCGTAGTCAGTTAGGCTGCTGTATTCAGGCCCCCACTTCGCACGCAAATCGTCGATCAACGCCATAGGACTAGTTCCTCTCGTCGCGGACGCTATTTCCTACCGGGGTCCATCCTTCTGTTTGGAACGGGTGCCGCCACTGGCCGGTCCTACGCTGGTGGTCCATATCCCAGTCCAATGCTTGACCCGGCAACCGTACGAAATCAGCAACTCCAGCGCCAAGCTCGCGCATCCCACGGCCAAAATCTTCACCTTCAGCGACCCCACCAACGGAGTTACTAAGAGCGCGGCTATACGCGTCCGGTGGGCGCACAACTGGAGAACCGCCAACACCTCTCGGTGCTTCTGGAGCCGCTTGAGATGTCTGAGTGTTCGCCGCAGGGGGTGTTCTGGCCGGTGGCTGGACATCCATTACCGATCCCGGCCTAGCCGAATCGCCAAGTCCAGCAGCGGGGGCACCCGCCGCACCTTTCTTCCCGCCCATCTCCTTATCATATGTGTTGCGTACGTGATTAAGGTACGTCTCTTTGCTAGCAGTCCACTTCGCCAGATCGCTCTCGTACTTGGCCTTGGATTCCGGCTTCTTGGTGGTGACCACAGTCTCGTCAGGGGGCGGAACCTTCTTGTCGTATGTGGCGTCCACGTTGGCCATAAACTGGGCGCGAGACTGCAGGCGACGGTCGTCCCGGTCACTGTTCTGCCCTTCGGCGATAGTGCGGCGCAGGGAGGACTGCTCCGAAGCCATGAGTTTCTTCAGTTCGAGGGTCGCGTCGAGTTCGCGGGCTTTCATGCCCTCTGCGCGTGTCTTGTCGTGGAACGCCAGCAGCTTTCCCGGGTCGTCCTGATACTGGGCGATCAACAGACCTTTGAACGTATTCAACGGGTTGGTGTCGTACTTGTCGGAGGTGAACATCGGCTTCTTGTCCCCCTCGTGCATGAAGCTCGTCGACCCATCAGCATTCTTCACCATGACAAAATCTTTGCCGTTGTCAAACTGGGAGTAGACCTTGTTCAAATCCGCGAGAGACGCGGCCATCGCCAATCCGCGAGTTGTACGATTGTCCAAATGCTGCGCCGCCTGCATTCCCCACTGCCCTGCAGCGTTGTGATCCCCGCCCGCCTGCGCTGCCGACCGCATCGCGCTGGCGTAATCGAACCGGTCGAACTTAGTCGCGCCTTCGGTTCCTTCCGGAACGACTTCGCCATCCTTGGTCCATGAACCAATGGCTGGAATTGCCTTTATGGCGTCGGCGTACGCCGCCCGCTCCGTCTCAGTACGGTTTGCAGAGTTGTACGCGACCTCGCCCATCCTCAACTGTTGCTCCAACCCGCGCCGCTGGAGCGGGGCCAAGTCAATGGAGTTCAGCGCGTTGACGTCCTGAAACTTGCCCGCACCCATAGCCACGTCACGCATGCGACCGACAGAACCGGCGTTGTAATCCCGTGCCGCTTGCGGTGCACGGAGGTCTTCGGTACCAGCGTACTGACCGAGACCGCGTGATCCGGCGTTCGCCTCCTGATAATTCATGGGCGTAGTGTCGGCGGGTAGCTGATACCCCTGATCAACCATCGCCTGCAATCTGGAACGCTGATCTTCCGCGGAGCCTGAAGATGGGAGATACACCGTACCAGCCCCGTCTTTCATATTGTCAGCCCGCTTCGTCAAACCCAGACCGACCCGAGTCTCGACTTCCGCAGGTTGGGCGGCTTGTGCGTACCTTGCCTTCAACTCCTGCTCGTCTTTGTACGCCTGTTGTTCGCGGTCAGCCTTCTCCCGCTCCACGCGGAGTTTCTCCGCGGCAGTGTACCCAGCCGCCGCGCCCCCTGCGAACATTCCAAGACTGAACGCCATTATTCTTCCTTTTTCTCGATAGCGCTTTCAACTTCACCCGCAGCTTTTTCCGCCGCTCTGGATATATTACTGCAGTAGTGGACGATCACGTTCTCCAAACCCACGCGCATTGCCTCAGTCAAAACCTGCCCTTGGTTCTCATTCAAAACCATGCACACTACATGTCGTACGTCCTCCGGCAGTAACACTACGACATCATACCGGCGATAAGGGCTTGCCCGGATGGCGTCATCGCAGCGCTACCCATCATTCCAGCGAACTGCCCGAGACCAGCCGAAGCCTGTCCGTTAGCGGCGGTTTGTGCGTTTTGCATCCCAGCCATCATGTTATTGTAGCTGCCCTGCGCACTGAGCACGCCGCCAAGACCGGTGAGCTGCTGGCCTACGCCCTGCTGCTGCATTCCCGCGCCCTGCGCCATGCCGGTGAGGAGCTGGTTCCCCGGTTGCATGGAGTTGGCCACAGCGGAGTTTCCGGCGTTGTTGGCAAGGCCATACGCCCCTTGCGAGGCTCCGGGCAACCCACGGTACAGCCCGGCCACGTCCATCTGACGGCCCCAGTTGATCGACTGGTCCTGAATCCCGTAGTTGCGGTTGTTGGTCTGTCCCGCGATCTGGTTCGCCGCGGTCTGGTTACGCATGGCGTAGTCCTGCCCCAAACCTGCGAGCTGGGCGGCGTTGCTACGGTTACGCAGGTCGTAGTCCTGCCCCATCCCGGCCAGTTGCGCGGCGGCGGTCTGGTTACGCATGGCGTAGTCCTGCCCCATCAGCCCACGGGCACCAGCGATACCTGACGTACGGGCGGCGTTGGACGCTGCAGCCTGTTGAGACGCGTTAGAGGTAGCCATCTGCCCGGCCATAGCCGCCAGTCTGGCCGGTGCGTACCCGTACCGAAGACCTTGGCGCATCATCATGTTGGCGTTCTGGGCCTGCCCGCGCCTTGCGTCACCCGCAGCGTTACCTACCTGCCAGTCAATATCCCCCCGGCGTGCGTTGTACACCCCGGCGTCGCCGCCGGTCATGAGAGCGCGTTCGGACGCATCCTGCGCCGCGTTGGAGTCGATGAACCCCATCATCCGGGCGCGTGCGGCGGCGTCCTGCCCCGCGTTGGAGTCGACCATGCCCATCATCCGGGCACGGGCGTCCACATCCTGCCCTGCGTTGCGGTTGACCAGTCCAAGGATTTCGGCGCGACCAGCAGCTTGCCCGCCAAGGTCCGGGTTCATGGACTGGGCGTTGAGAGCGTTCTCTACCGGGCGCTGGTTTCGCACCATGTAGTCGTAGTAGTCCTGTCCCTGCGCTTGGTTTTGCCGCATTGCGGCAAGCTGGGCGTCTATGACGGGCTGTGCCACAGCCATGTTTTTCTCGTATTGGCGGTACGATTCGCCTAGTTGGCGATTGCCAAGCTCGTACCCAAGCTCCGCCGCGTGGTCAGACGCCGCCTGCATGGGCGCGTAGTCCGGAGCGGGAGGAGGGGGTGGAGAGTCCCCACCACCGAAGATGTCCCTGAGAATGCGGCGATCAGCCTGCGTGAATTCGGGTAGGGAGTCCGAAGACTTCCAGAATGCTCTAGTGCCCATTGAACTTCTCCCTCGACTGGATCAACCAGACGTAATCATCGTCAGTAGCGTAGGGGCAAAACCCCAGAGCCACGACGAAACGTATAGCGCGGTGGTTTTCGTGACGAACGGGCGCGTACAACAGCGGTTCCAGCAGGAACCAGCGGCGCAGGGTAACCCGGCAATCCCGCAGGAGCGCCCTACCACCAAGCCCATCGACCCGCGCCGCGATATGCACCGTGTTACCTTTCAAGGTTGCCACGTAACTCTTTGATTCTACTACATCCCTACACTCAGACAAGTACCTGCGAGCGTGCGCTTGGTCCACCCCCAGAGAGTCAGCGACTTCAATCGCTTTCATTGGAGTAGCTCGATGATTTCGTTGATCTTCGCCGCGCAGTCATCCAGCGTCGCCGTGTCTCGGTTGAGCAGGCTTATTGACCCGCCGTTGCGCCCGGTGATGGTCTCGATGCACTCCTTGAGAGAGGAGTCAAACCGGGTCCGGTTGTCGGCGATGCGGGGCACTGCGGGGATAGCTGGCTTTCTCATCCTGTACGCAATCCATCGGCTGTTTCTGCGACCCGGACTTCTTTCACCGCGCAGGCAGTAGTTATCTGCACAGAGAAGTTGTCCCGCTTGTAGCCGCTGGGTAGTCTGAACACCGTGGTGCCGGTCACGGTACGTGAGGCTATCAGGTCGGTCCCAGAGTACAGGCTGAAGGTCAGCTCGTTGGAGGAGAGCAGGTCGGGCACCACAGTCAGGTCGCACCCGTTCACTTCGGTCTCGGCGATCTTGTAGGAATTGATGGCTCCGCCCACACTCCCAGCGGCCATAAGCACCGCGTTCGCGGCGATTGCCGTCGTTCTCGCGGCGTTCACAGCGGCGACCTCTTCCGGCGAAGCGGTGGTATTGTAGTCCACCTTGGCTGCGCCAAGGTTCACCGGGGCCGGGAAAACGAACTCCTTGCTCTTCCAGCTACCCGTCAGGTTAGGTTTGTCTTCGTCGTCCCAGTGGTAAATCCCCCCGCTGGTACCGACGTACATCTCCCCGGTTGCAGGGTCGGTGTACAGGGAGTCGGCGGCTACCGAGCAGGTAGTGTGCGCCCCTTCGGCGAAGATCAACAGGCTGCGAACCGAAGCGTCGTTGGCGTAGGAGATGTAGTACCGCCCGTTGGCTCTCTCGCACACCATGGTGTCAGGGTTCAGGGATTCCCACTCGTCTCGGGTGTAGAACGGGTCGGTGAAAATACTCACGCCCTGCGAACCCACCGAGACAAGGCCGTACTTGGAGGCGTAGAACACTGCATCCCCCACGCTGATCACGCTGCGCTTGGCCAAGCAAGGGTACACACCCTGCGCGTCCTCCCCAGTCATCGAGGCCGGTTCCACCCCGGTAGCAATGAACGGAACCCCGGCGGTCACCAGCACCACGGTAGAGCCGAACGACGCAACGCCAACTCCGCGGTACCCGGCGGATAGCTGGTAGGCAGTGGGCCACGCGTGCGGCTGCAGCGGTTCGGAGAAGCACAGAAGGTTGTTGACGAATCCGTACAGCGCCCCGGAGGGGTGTACTCCAAGACCAGTCAGCCCCGTGGGCGGTGGAACCCACCCCTCGGATACCAGAGGATCGCCTTCGATCAGGGTGTCGGACAGCGTGTCGTTGTAGGTCGTGGTGGCTACGGCGATGTTGTCCACAACAAGCTGGAACTCGGCAGCGGTGCCCACGGTGCGATAGATTCTCTTCACCATACCCGAAGTGTTCCACGGGGTCTTGCGACTCCACGCGGTTGCAGCGGCGTAGTTCCCAGCAACGGTGAACACCAAGGAGGACGTCACTGATGCCACGGTGTGCAACAGCCCGGTGTCGATCCCGCCACCGGCGGTGAAATATATCTCGTCGCCAGCCTGCAGCCAGTGCTTGGTTGTACCGGTCTGGGTGAACGTGGTTACTGAGCCGTACGCCGCAGTGCCCGTGCTGCTGTTGAGCGGAGCGGTGTCCATCACCGAGATCGCCCAAGTCCCGTCGGGTTTGCCAGTGGTAGAGAGCGACACCGGCGACGGGGCGGACTCTTCGCCAAGCGCCGAGACAAACGTGTAGCAGTAAAAACGGGTCACGTCAGTGGCTGAACCGCCAGAAGGTGCGACCGTGGGCAGTGTTTGCGGAGTCGGTATCCCGAGGGACAGCTCGTTGGCAAGAAGCGGGTAGTTCTGTCCGCCACCGGACACCGCGTTGGTGTAGGTGATCATCTTGGGCGGGCCGTCACCGGTCCAGCAGAAGCGCGACTCCACGTCGGTGCCAAGGGGCACGCGTACGCAGTTGACATCAATCGGCCACGTGAACCACGCGCTGCTGGAGGTACCCGTACGCGCCTTGAACATGGTCAGCGGCGGGGAAGTCTTTGGCGACAGCGGCACCGTGTCCAGCTCGACGTTACGAAGCGGACGAAGCTCACCGGATTGCAGTTTGAAGTTCGTTGCTATCTGCGCACCGGTCTCTGGGAGCAAGCGTACCCCAGTGCGAGGAAAAATCCCCCCGAACGTAGGTATCCTGATCATCGCCATTATTTAGTCACTTCTCTTTCCAGTACGATAGCGTTGATTGCTGCGCTCTCAACCGTTGAGATAGCCCCCGCCGTAGCACCGATGATCGCAATAGCAGCGGCGTTCTTTGTCAGGAATGCAATGAGCCAGATCATTTTGATTCTAGCGCAGCAATACGGGCAGTGAGGGATTCAATGAGAGTCTGCTGCTCTTGGATGCACTTCATCAGCGCATATTGCAAGTCAGTCTGGTAAATACTCAGCCGCGGCTTTGGCTCTTCCATTGTCCCCCAGTCGGACTCGGTAACCAGTTCGGGGGCGACAGCTTGCACATCCTGAGCAACAATGCCAAGTGTCAGGCCGGGATCGTCCGCAAGATTCTGGTCTATGAAATTAAACGTCTGAATCGGGATTGCACAGATGATAGGGAGGTAGCTTTTCGCAGGAGCGAAGTTTGTTTTCTCGCGACGATCAGATAGATTGACGTTGTTTCCTGAGAAGTTTGCCAGCCCGCCATTTGAGTACAACTGGGCACGGACTGCGGAGTTGTCGCGGAGGTCAAGGAAAGAATTACTGGTCCCGTTCGGCGTGGCTGCTGCGTACTTCAGAAAAAAGCCATACGGCGCAGCGTTTGAATTGGCTACGGTGACTGTAAAATCAGCCGTGGCACTGTTCACATCAAACGCCTGACTCCCCGAGTAACCTTTGGCGAGTCCAACACAAACCACGCCGCCGCCAGAAGTACCTGTTGAGCCACGGGTGTTAAGGTAAAGGTTCCCCGGAGTACCAGCAGCGGTTCCATATGCTGTTATTACAGATGTTGATGTAGATTCCTGCGCCAGTGTAATCTTGTCTGCACCGTGAACTTGCACCTGCCCTGTGGCTGCAAAGGACTGCGCCGTGGAAATTACTTGGGTTGCGCTCGCGGTCCCAGTAACCGTTACCCCCGTACTGGTATAGCCAATAATCGTCGTGCCATTACTCTGAAGGTTAAGGTTGCCGGATGTGTCGGCAGTTGTTACGACCCCGGCAGAGGTCGATGCGTTGATCGATGCGGCCATTATTTATCCTTTAGTAATATTCATCAACGATGATGTAGCCCGAGCCGCCAGCACCACCTGCGTATCCAGAGGTGCCAGCCGAACCCGCCGTACCGCCAGCGCCCACGGTGTAGGTGTAGGTAGCAGCGGGGGTGTTGATGATGATTTCGCAGTATTCGCCTTGCCCACCACCACCGGCCTGATAATAGTTTCCAAATGAAGCAAACACCACCGCACCTATGCCACCACCGCCGCCACCACCGCCAGAGTTTGCCGCAGCACTTGACCCAGCATTGGTATCATTACCGCCCAACCCACCAGCACCGCCCCCCGTGCCGCCGCGTTCATTGACTGTGGTTGCGGTGCTGACGTTCAAACAGGTTCCACCGACATTTCCAGGTCTTGCCATTGAACGGCTTCCAAGCGCAGCAGTGCCACCTGCGCCACCTACACCATTGCCACCTCCTGCGCCGCCGGTTGCTGCTATGGCGTTGAAAAGAGTATCGCTACCCGTACCCCCAAGATTTGGGCCGGTCGTTCCCGTCCCAGCACCACCCCCTCCTGCGCCCCACATCCGTATCACTTGCTGTTTGCAATTAGCAGGAGTTGTATAAGTAGCAGCAGTACCTGTGAGGAATACCTGCCGTGTATGCACAGCAAGCGTTGTGGTGTTACCTGCTGGCCCAGTTACGCCATTCGTACCGTCGAGAACGATGCTCATTGCCGCTGCCCCCTCAAGGTTGCGATCTGGGCGTCCACTGCACTCAGCCGCGCCTTATCCCCCAGCGCCGCCTCGCGCTTCATGCGCTCAGTGACAGACTTCTCAAGCGCGGCGATCTGCGCGTCAATCACCTTGTTCGCCTCGCGCTTCTCGGTGTTGGCGATGTGGGCTTCGACCACCACCCGCACTGTCGCTTCCTTGGAGGCATCCTCAATGTCCACGATGGCTTCGTGCGCGTTGTGGCTGGCATTCCAGAGGACGCCCGGAGGTACGCCCAGTGCGGTAGTGAGTTCGGCGTTCAGCGCACCGGCGTCGATGTTGTAGCGCGGTTCGCCTGCTGGTGCTGCGTAGGGGATTCTCATTTACAGTTTCCTTTCAACGCGAAGTATTCTTTTCCTAAAAACCCCGGTGTTGCTACTGACTCGAACACCAGCCGCAAGCTTGTGTAATCCGAGTGTGGCGAATTTTGAAGCGTTCCAATTCACCGGCTGAACGGTGCTGCCTACGGTGTCAGTTGCGTTCG
>TARA_R110000868_G_scaffold56073_3_pt1 | contig 11676 bp, 14 predicted proteins | sample TARA_R110000868 | Tara Oceans TARA_R110000868 (sample SAMEA4397489) | marine metagenome | biome: Polar Biome; feature: [SRF] surface water layer (ENVO:00010504); material: water (ENVO:00002006), including particulate matter (ENVO:01000060) such as... | depth 5 m | reverse complement strand
CGGCGGCGCGACGCGCTTCTGCATGGGCGCCGCCTGGCGCTCGCTCAAGCCGCGCGACGAGGAAAAGGTCTGCGCCATGATTTCCGGCGTAAAGGCGCTGGGGATGGAAACCTGCGTCACGCTCGGCATGCTCGGCGATGGCCAGGCCGAAAAATTGCGGGATGCGGGGCTCGATTACTACAACCACAATCTCGATACGGCGCCGGAGGATTATGGCCGCGTGATCTCGACGCGGACCTATCAGGACCGGCTCGACACGCTGGCCCAGGTACGCGGTGCGGGCATCCATGTCTGCACGGGCGGGATCGTCGGCATGGGCGAGAGCGAGGATGCGCGCATCGGGCTTCTGACCGCGCTGGCGATCATGTCACCACAGCCGGAAAGCGTGCCGATCAATCATCTCGTCGCCGTGCCGGGAACCCCGCTGGGTGATAGTCGCCCGCTCGACGGGGTCGATTTCGTGCGCACGATCGCAACGGCGCGGATCATGATGCCGAAATCCTTCGTGCGCCTGTCCGCAGGCCGCGAGGGCATGAGCCGGGAATTGCACGCCCTGTGCTTTCTGGCCGGTGCCAATTCGATTTTCGTGGGTGAGGAATTACTGACAACGCCCAACCCCGATGAACATGACGACATGGCGATGTTCCAGGCGCTTGGCCTGGACGTCATGGCGCTGCCGGCGGAGTAATCAGCCTTCGCCGATGCGCGGCGGGCCGCCCTTGGTGGTCTGAGATGGTCCGAAGGCGCGGTCGAGCAGGGCTGTCGAGTCCATCGCCAGCTCGATCGCGTCAGACATGTTCTGCAGGATGGCCATGTTATTGGCCATCACATGCAGGGCTTCCGGCCGCAGATCGCCCGATATTTTGGTGCAGCGGCTGAGAATGTCGGCGCGCAATTCGATCAGGATGTCCTCGAGCTTGCGCCCGTCGGGATTTTCTTCAGATACCAAGAAATGGGTCATTCCCTTGCTCCATACGCCAGTTTCACCGGTAATATGGGCGCGGAAGAGTTAAATTTCGCCTCATGGGCGATTCGCCTGCCAAGGATTGGAGCCGGACGATGTCATTGCAGAAACTGGGTGCGCAGGCCGTGCTGGAAAAACTGTCGGGCTGGGTCGCCGTCGATGGCCGCGATGCGATCTGCAAGAGCTTTCAATTTGCCGATTTCAACGAGGCCTGGGGCTTCATGAGCCGGGTAGCAGTGAAGGCCGAGGCGATGAATCACCATCCCGAATGGTTCAATGTCTGGAACCGGGTCGAGATCACCCTGGCCACTCATGATGCCGGCGGCGTCACCGCGCTCGATCTCGAACTGGCCGGTTTCATGGACTCGATCGCCGGCTGATCGATGAAGATCAGCTCTGGCTTGCGGCCGTCGCCAAGCGCACCTGGTACACCGGCTCGATGAAAGTCGTTACTGGGTGTTGATGATGACCATGCCGATGAGCACCCGGGCACCCTCGGTGCCCATCGTCATGTCGGTCGCATCCTGCAAGAGCTGGGAAATCCGGTCGGCATCAGGCACATCGCCGAAGCGGTAATTGACACCGGTATAGATGCTCAGCGCCGTGACATAGGCGTTGCGCAGGCGCGGCATCGCCTGTTCGACGCGGCGGCGCAGGCGCGCATCCTCGACTTCCAGACCCGCTTCGATCTGCAGATTACCGCGGGCGCGGTGACCGGACTGGACGGTCGCCATCAATGGCGGCAAGGGCAGATAGCTGTCCGAGGAGGTCAGGCTGCGGTGCCGGGTATCATCGGCCTCCGCGGCACCGTGAGGCGGCGAGTTATTGCTGTTCGCGAAGGCGGCATCGCCGATAGCCAGTGACAGGCAAAGCGCGAGGGCAAGTGTCAGGCCCGACGGGGCGAGTATCTCAGGACGTGTGCTCATCCCGGCAAGATAGCCGATCGCGGTAAAGGAAGCGTTCCCGCTGCCCCTCAGGGTGCGCGAGGCCCGGCCACCGCCGCCTAGAGCACCGAATCTCTTGTGTTTTTCTGATCCGGCGTGATTGCGATCATGGGCAGGGGGTGAATTTTCATGCTGTCTTGAATTGAAACCGTCTCCTTCGAGGGCGAGGGCGGGATCGATCACGGTTGGAGGCGCCGCGCGAATGGTCAATCGGAATGGGAAGCGGACCGCACCGCTGGCATCCAGCCGGTCTGAACAGGTGCCGCCACTGATGAAGCGGGTTCTGCTGATCGAGGATGAGGCCGCCGATGCCGTCTGGATAGAGCAGGCGTTCAAACGCTTTTCCCTCGACGTCCAGCTTGAGCAGGCCAGTTCGGCCGAGTTTGGTTGGGAATTGATGAAGTGCTGGGCCGACGCCCCCGCCGCCCGCCGGCCGGTCTGTGTCCTGATCGGCCTGACGCCCGGCGCGCGCGATGGCATCTGGCTGCTGGAGCAGATGCAGGCGGACCGCCGGTTTCGCAATCTGCCGGTCATCACTTTTGGCCGTGGAGCCGGGATGTCAGACCGGGCGCGGCTGTATTCCAATGTCGTCGGCGCGCTCGAACGCCCCGTCGATGACGTCGTCTGGCGCCAGACAATCGGCGCGATAGCCCGCCTCAGCCACGCCCTCCCCGATCTGGCGCGCGGCTAGATGTGCTGCCGAGATGCTATGGCGTGACATTCATCGCTCGTATTGAGCGTTGGGCCTGCCCAGCCGAAGCCTGCAGGGCGGGCGCCAAGGGTGTTGAGCGCTTGAAATCGGGGGTGTCCGCCTACGCCAAGGCTACGGCGTGACATCCTTCGCTCGGAAGGGCGTTGGGCCTGCCCAGCCGAAGCTCGCGCAGCGAGCGAAGGATGGTGGAGCCGAGCGGGATCGAACCGCTGACCTCGTCATTGCGAACGACGCGCTCTCCCAACTGAGCTACGGCCCCTTACCAAGAAGGCAAGTACGAGCGCGAATGGGTGCTGTCAAGCGCTCGCTTCTGGACGCGGGGAGGCGAGGCAGCTACATACGCAATCGTCTTTAGTTGCTCCGGAATTTGCTATGCCGCTCGAATTTTCCCTTGGCCAGGCCCTGGTCGTGTATTTTCTGGCACCGATCCTGAATCTGCTGTGGATCATCGTGATCGTCAGCGTCGTTCTGAGCTGGCTCGTCAGCTTCAACGTCGTCAATCCGAGCAATCAGCTGGTCTCCATGATCTGGCGCCTGACCAATACCGTGACCGAACCGCTTCTCGGGCCTATTCGGCGCGTATTGCCAACGCTTGGCGGCATGGATTTCTCGCCGGTGGTTCTGCTGCTGCTGATCTCCTTCGCTCAGGGTTATATCGTGCCGATGCTCATGCGAGTGCTGTGAGCCGAGCCTGGATTGATCATGATGACGGCCTGACTCTGCGCATTCGCCTGACGCCCAATGCGTCGAAGGATGCGGTCGAGGGCATGACTGAAACAGCTGACGGGCTCTGCCATATTGGCGTTCGCGTCAGGGCCGTGCCGGAGAAGGGCAAGGCCAATAAGGCGCTGGTCGTCGTTTTGTCGCAGTTTCTTGGCTTGCCGAAGCGCGATATCGAGGTGATCAGGGGCACGACATCACGGTTGAAAACGGTTCGAATTACGGCAGATGCCGAGCTTCGGACGCATATCGCCGGTCTATTGGGGGGAGTTGAACATGAGCGCTGAGCTGATCGACGGCAAAGCCGTCGCGGCTGAAATCGACCTCCAGGCTGGCAAGGCCGGGGCCGAGCTTGCGAAATCCCTGGGCCGTGCGCCCTGCCTGGCCGTGGTCCTGATCGGCGACGACCCGGCCAGCGATGTTTACGTCCGCTCCAAGGTCAAGCGCACCGAAGCGGCCGGCATGACCTCGATTGAAATTCGCCGGCCTGCCGATGTCAGCCAGGCCGAAGTGGTCGCGATCGTGCGCGGTCTCAATGATGATGCCGGGGTTGATGGCATCCTGGTGCAAATGCCCCTGCCCGGTCATATCGATTCCAATGCGGTGATCGCCGCGATCGACCCGGACAAGGATGTCGACGGGCTGACTGAAGCGAGCGCCGGACGCCTGCTGCTCGGCAAGCCCGGGCTCCGTCCCTGCACCCCGGCGGGCTGTGTCCTGCTGGCGGAGCGCGCGATGGGCTCGCTCGCGGGCAAGTCGGTGGTCGTGATCGGTCGTTCCATCCTGGTCGGAAAGCCGGCGGCGCTGCTGTTTCTCGAGAAAAACGCGACGGTCACTATCGCCCATTCGCGCACGGATGACCTGCCGGCCCTGACGCGCACGGCCGATATTGTGGTCGCTGCGGTCGGGCGGCCGCAAATGGTACGCGGCGACTGGATCAAACCGGGTGCCTGCGTTCTTGACGTCGGCATAAATCGCATAGATGCGCCTGAACGCGGCGAGGGCAAGACCCGGCTGGTTGGCGATGTCGCATTCGATGAGGCCGTCAATCATGCCGGCTGGATCACGCCCGTCCCGGGCGGTATCGGACCGATGACGATCGCCATGCTGTTGCGAAATACTGTTCTGGCTGCCGCAGCTCGGGCGGGTCTGGGCGCGCCGGCAGGGCTTTAGTTTGGTAGCATTCGGCAGTCTGTAAAGGGTTCGATAACGCAACTCGGCGAAACTCGCTCTGAGGGAGAATTAATATGGCCAATCAAGCGCTCCGCGTGCTGCATGTCGAAGACGACTTCGCTGATGCGATGCTCGTCCAGCAGGCTGTCTGTGAAGCGGGTGATTTCGGGATCTCCTTTGAAGTCGTGCGCACCCTGCGGGAAGCCAAACTGCGCATGCAGGCCGGTGGCTTTGATCTGATCCTGCTGGACCTGCGCCTGCCCGACTCGGTTCATCCCACCGAGACCCTCGAAGTTGCCCGCAGTTACGCCGGCGAAACGCCGCTTCTGGTGTTGTCCGGCTCGATGTCGGTTGATCGCGATCATCTCGGTGATGAAATTGCCAGCCTCGACAAGAATGCCAGTTTCAAGATCGAGCGCGGTCGCTTGCCGGTCAATATGGCCCATGTGATCCGCAATGCCGTCGAAACGGATGATTTTCTGAGCATCTGATCTTTCCAAGCGCCGAAAAACACAAGGGACTTACTTTTCATTCTGCGGCGACGCTATAGTCGCCGGTATAGAGGATGGGGAGAATCCAATGAGCGGCGCGCACGAAATCGACTACAAGATCTGCGGCGAAGATATCCAATACGTTGAAATCGAACTGGATCCGAGCGAGACCGTCGTCGCGGAAGCCGGTGCCATGATGTACAAGTCCACTGGCGTCGCGATGGAGTCGGTGTTTGGCGACGGATCCCAGAAAAATCAGGGTTTCATGGGTGCACTGGCGGGCGCTGGCAAACGCCTGCTGACCGGCGAAAGCCTGTTCATGACCGCCTTCACCCATCAGGGGCAAGGCAAGGCGCATGTGGCCTTTGCCGCACCCTTTCCGGGGACGATCATTGCGGTTCATCTGCCCGATGTTGATGGCGAGCTGATCTGCCAGAAAGACAGTTTTCTGGTCGCCGCCAAGGGCGTTTCGATCGGTATTGCCCTGCAAAAGAAGATCATGACCGGCCTGTTCGGCGGCGAAGGATTCATCATGCAGCGCCTTGAGGGCGATGGCTGGTGCTTCATCCATGCCGGCGGCACACTGGTCGAGCGCGAACTGGCAGCTGGCGAGGAAATCCACGTCGATACCGGCTGCGTCGTCGCCTATACCAAGACGGTCGGCTTCGAGATCGAGCGGGCCGGCAATATCAAATCGATGATTTTCGGCGGCGAGGGCGTGTTCTTCGCCAAGCTGCAGGGCCCGGGCAAGATCTGGCTGCAATCCATGCCCTTCTCACGCCTCGCAGGACGCATCATTGCCAATCTGCCCGTCACCGGCTCGGGTCAGGGCGAAAGCTCGGTCCTTGGGCCGCTGGGCAGTATCATTCGCGGCAATTGACCGGCAGCACGACAATCGGGGCCGTCCATGCAGGCGGCCCCCGCATTCGCGACAGGATTGAAATGATGCGACACGAAGATATTCCCGCTGCCGAACAGGATGCCCTCGACGCCGCGACCTTTCGGCGGCTGTTGTCGCATCTCGACGCCAACAGGGATGTCCAGAATATAGATCTGATGATCCTGGCCGGTTTTTGCCGCAATTGCCTTGGCAAATGGTACAAGGCGGCCGCCGACGATCAGGGTATCGCGCTCTCCGATGAGGCTGCGCGCGAACGCGTCTACGGCATGCCCTATGCCGAGTGGAAACGCGAATTTCAAACCGCAGCAACCCCGGAACAGGTGGCGGCGCTGGCGGCGCGAGGGAAAGGCTGACGCGCCCCCTGAATGACAGCGACAGGGACGGCTGGAGAGTGGGTGCCCGCCTACGCCAAGGCTACGGCGTGATATCCTTCGCTCGAATGGAGCGTTGGGCTTGCCCAGCCGAAGCCCGCGCAGCGAGCGAAGGGTGGTGCCGCATAGGTGACTCGAACACCTGACCTACGCATTACGAATGCGTTGCTCTACCAGCTGAGCTAATGCGGCTTACCCTTGGGCTCCCGGCCGGTTGTCTGGCGAGAGGCGGCGGAAACTAGCTGCGAACTGCGTGGCGGGCAAGCCCCACGGCAGTGTCAGCCTCAGCGTTTCGGTCAGGCCTTCAGCGGGGCATCCTGCTGTAGTTCGATGCGCTCCAGTACGGGCCTGGCGAGAGCCTCGAAATCCGGGGCGCCCATATTCTCCACCACCAGGTCTGCGGCCTCACGCTGGGGCTCGACATGCAGGTCGTGCATCGGGCGCACGATCTCGTCGAATTGCTGTTTGACGAAGTCTTCGGTGCGGCCCCGTTCGGCGACATCGCGCTGGATGCGGCGGGTCAGGCGGGTGGCGTCGCAGGCGTCGACGAAGATGGTGAGATCGAATTGCGCCGCCAGTTCCGGACTGGCGAGCAGGTGCAGCCCCTCGACGATCAACACGCCGGCAGGGGCGCGCCCGACGGTCTCTTCGCAGCGGCAGTGGGTGGTGAAGTCGTATTGCGGCGCGTCGACGCTCTGGCCATCGCGCAGGGCAGCAAGATGGCTCGCCAGCAGGGCGTGGTCCTTGGCGGCGGGTTCGTCGAAATTGAAGTCGGAGGCGACAAATCCCGGCTGATGGCCGGCATCGACGTAATAATCATCTTCCGGGATGACATAGGCATCATGACTGGCGAAATGATCGGCGAGGGCGTGGGCCAGACGCGTCTTGCCCGAGGCCGAACCGCCGACAACGGCGAGGAGGAAGGGCTTGGCCCTCATGCCGCGCGCCCCGAATCCTCGTCATCATCATCAACGCCGGGATCATCGGGCGGCCGCGGTGCCTCGAAATAGGCCGCCGGCTTGGCGGGGCCACGCTTGTGTGGCGCTTCCAGCAGCGCCGTCTCCGGCACCGCCTCGGCATTGCGCTCATAGCGCTCATAACGTGGATGGATCAGCCGACCCTCATCGCCATAGATGTAGACCATCCGTTTCCAGTCATCGCCGGTATAGGGGAAGGCATGGCCGTCCGGATCCATGTCTGACCAGTCGGCCTCGGTCGAGGCGTGGGCGGCGCGGGCCATCCAGCGGCGGGCTTGTTCGTCCTCGCCTTCAAGCCGCCCCAGCCGGGCCGCCAGCGCACAGAGGCGCGAACTTGGCGGCCCATCGGCGATCAGTGGTGTGATCAGGGTGCGCGCGGTTGCCGCGTCATTGTCTTCCAGCGCGACGTCGATCAGCACCAGCTTGCTCTCGCGATGTTCGGGCTGCAGCGCGGCGAGGCCCTTGAGACGCTCGAGCCGCTTGGCCTTGGTGTCGGACTTGCGCAGATCGCGATAGGCGCGAGCGATGGCCGGGTGTGGCGCCAGGGCCCAGCTGGCCTCGAGCACGTCGGAGGCCTTCTTGTATTTGCGTCCGGCCGTCAGCAGGCGCGAAGCCAGGCTGGCAGCGGGTGCGAAACCGGGCGCGGCGCGGCAGGCCGCTTCGGCCAGGTCGCGGGCGCGATCGGTATCTGTCGCCTCACAGGCCAGGGCCGAGGCTGTCAGCAGCACGGCGCGGCGGCGTTTGGAGATGTTGGGCGCGATATGCTTGCGCCGGTCGCCTTCGGACAAGGTCTCCACGGCTGCGTCCCAGCGGCCCTGGGCCACCTGGGCATCGAACAGGGCATCAAAGGCCCAGCGCGCGCCCTTGGCCTTGTCGAAGGCGTCCGCGGCATGTTCGGCGGTTGCTTCCAGATCGCCGCGATCATGGGCGAGCTGGGTCAGGCCACGGCGGGCGACGACGCGGGTACGCGGATCCTCGAGCAGGGCTTCATACTGGGTTTCGGCACGTTCCGGATGCCCGGCGGCCTCGGCAGCGCGCGCTGCGAGCAGGCGCGACAGGGCCGGTCGGTCAAGCAGGGCATCGGCACGCGCGGCCTGGCGGACGGCGGCTTCGCCATCGCCGGCGGCTGAGGCAATCAGGGCGCGTTCGAGCGCATCATAACCCTGTTCGCGGCGACGGCGGGACATGAAGGATTTCACCTTGTCCGGCGAGGTCCACAACATGTAGATGCCCCACCACAATACCAGCATCACAAAGGAGAACAGGATCAGAGCTCCGGCGGCGACGACGAAGGGCATCTCCATCTGTGTGCCGAGAAACTCGAACGAGGCATGGCCCGGATTGAGCGCCAGGAAGGCGCCCAGAGCAGTGGTCAAAATGACGATGATGACGACGATAATCAGGCGGATCATGACGGGTCATCTCCCTGGGCCGCGGCCAGTTCGGTCAGGGCCTGACGCAGGGACACAAGCCGCCGGTCCAGGTCGAGCCGCGCCTGGGCTCCGATCAACCAGTCCCGGGCTGCCGGCAGCGCGGTCGCATCGAGCCTTTCTGTCAGAGCCACAGCCCCTTCCAGATCGCGCAAGGCGAGACGGTTTTCCGCCAGCGCCGAGATCGCCATGGCGCCGGTATCGGCCGTGCCTGGGTTGGCCTGGCGTACTTCAATCAATCCAAAGAAAATCCGTCCGGGACCGGCTGCATCGCGGATCGCATCGCCGGGGTAATCGGCGGTGAGGTCGGCGAGGGTCGGCACACCGGCGCGGGCATAGCTGGCCATCGCGGCCAGATCGGTATTGCCGCGCCAGAGCTGGGCCAGGGCGGCGCGTTCGGCTTCGAAACCATCATGCGTGCCAGCAATATCGCGCAGGGCACTGAGCGCGAGGGCGCGGGCCGCGAGCTGGCGTGAGGCCTGGCCGGTATCGGTCGACGGCCTTGTCGATGCGGCAGTTTGCGCGGCAGCCTCTGCAGCGCTCTGCGCCGTTTGCGCCAGCGAACGGGTTTCGTTCAGCGCGGTCTCGAGTTGATCAATGCGTGTTGCGAGGATGGCTGTCTGCGGATCGGCAACGGGCTCGCCCGGCGCTGCGGCAGCGATATCCTGCGCCGCTTCGAGCGCGGCGAGACGGTCGGAGAGGTTCTGCAACAGGAGCGGATCGATTCCGCTTTGACCGGCCTCAGCCGATGCGTCGGCAGCCTGCCGCGCCAGGGCAGTGATATCGGTCAGTTCGCGTTCGGCATCGTCGAGGCGGGCTGTGATCTGTTCCAGCGCGCCGGCGGCCTCGGTCGGGGACGCTGTTTCCAGCGCCGTCAGGCGTGTCTCGATCGCGCCCAGATCGGTGTCGCCGGCGGCGGGGGCCGCCTCGAGCGCGTCGAGCCGGGCATTGATCGCGGTAATGGGTGCGGCCAGAGCGGTCTGGATTTCTGCGGTCTGGATTTCTGCGGCCGGATTATCGCGCTCGATTGCGGCGAGGCGTGTCTCCAGCGCCGTGATGCTGTCGGTCAGCGCTGCCCGCTCGCTGGCTGCACCGGTATCGCCTGTGCTGTCTGCGGGAAAATATCGCGCGCCGGCGAAACCGAGACCGCCGCCTGCCAGGCTGGCGAGGACAAACAGGACGATAATGCTCGCGCCGCCCATGCCCTTGCGGGCCGGGCGATGACTGTCCTGCTCGGGCAGGTCGGTCGCGGGTTCGAACTCGGCATCGACCGGTTCGGGATCAGAATTCGGGTTGGGGTCGGCCATCTCATTACGCGATTCAGCTAGGGTTCCCGCACCTTATGACGCGTTGCCGAGCGGCGCCAGTTCCATGGGATGGACCAGCAGATCCAGCAGCGCCTCTTCATTCGGCTGCGGCGCTGCAATGAGCCCGGCAAAGCCCGCGTTTTCCAGTGGCTTCAAGGCATTGGCGCTGATGCCATAGGCGGTGACCGATTTCAGCCAGGGCTGCAGGCCGAATTTGCGGGCCAGATCGAGAAAGGTCTTGGCGCCGCGGGCCGAGTGGATCAGCACCGCAACCGGCGCGCCGCACAGAATCGCCGCGATCGCATCCTCGCGCAACGCGTCGACGGCGACAGCGCCATAGCCGATTGCTTCGCGGATCTGGAAGCCAACGGTTTTCAGGGCGCCGGACAGGTCGCCGGCAACCTGGATGCCGCGTACGTGGAGGATGGCGCCGTTTTGTGGCTTCAGCTTGCGGCGAACCAGACCTGCCAGGTCGTGCACATCGCCATCGGCCGAATAGACCTTGCGAAATCCGATCTGGCGGGCGTCAGCGGCGGTGCTTGCGCCAACGGCGAAAACCGGAAAATCGCGCTCGGGACGCCTTGGCCCCCAGGCGCGGACGCCATTGCCGCTGGTGAAGACCAGGGCCTGGACGCCGGTCAGATTGACATCGATGCGGGCGCGGAAATTGATGTCGAGCACAGGTGCGATGATTGGGTTGATGCCGCGCTCGCGCAGCCCTGTTGCGGTGCGTTCGGCCCCGGGCCAGCCCCGTGTCACCAGAACGGTCATGCGCCGGCAAGCGCAGCAGCGAGCTGGTCGCCGGCTGCGTCCCGGATCGCCTGGCCCAATTGCTGGCCGGCGGCTATCGCACTGGTTCTGGTCGCTGTTTTCATGTCGAATCGCATCTGGTCTCGCCAACGAACTAGACCGTCAGGAGTCAAAACTTCGCCTGTGAAGTCCATTGATTCGATATGCACATGCGCCGCGATCGGCGTGCGGCATGAGCCGTCAAGCCTTGCCAGGAAGGCGCGCTCGGCCAGAATCGAGAGCTCGGTTTCAAGGTGATTGAGCGGCGATAGCAGTTCACGCGCGCGGTCATCATCGGCACGAATCGCTACGCCGACCGCGCCCTGGGCGGCGGCGGGCAGCATTTCAGACAGCGCCAGCGGCTCGGCCTCGGCTTCCTTGCGGCCCAGCCGGTTGAGGCCGGCGCGGGCGAGGAAAGTGGCATAGACCTCGCCGGATGCGAGCTTGCCCAGGCGGGTATCGACATTGCCGCGCAGCACCACGACGGAGAGGTCAGGCCGCGCGTGCAGGGCCTGGGCCTGGCGTCGCAGGCTGGCTGTGCCGATCACCACGCCTTGCGGCAGATCGGCCAGACGGGTTTCGCCGCCACGCGCCAGCAGCATGTCGCGGGCATCTTCGCGTTCGAGAATCGCACCCAATTCAAGGCCTTCGGGCAATTCGGTCGGGACATCCTTCATCGAATGCACGGCGAAGGCGGCGCGTCGTTCGAGCAGCGCCTCGTCAATCTCTTTTGTAAACAGTCCCTTGCCGCCAGCCTCGATCAGGGCGCGGTCCTGGATCTGGTCGCCCGTGCTCAACAGGGCGAGGATCGGGAAGACCGTATCGCGCAGCTCGTCCTCGACGCCGTGCAGCTGTGCCAGTCGCGCCTGAACATCGCGGGCCTGGACGAGAGCGAGC
>TARA_R110000868_G_scaffold56449_5_pt1 | contig 11677 bp, 13 predicted proteins | sample TARA_R110000868 | Tara Oceans TARA_R110000868 (sample SAMEA4397489) | marine metagenome | biome: Polar Biome; feature: [SRF] surface water layer (ENVO:00010504); material: water (ENVO:00002006), including particulate matter (ENVO:01000060) such as... | depth 5 m | reverse complement strand
TGCGCAATACGATGCGCTATGTGCTCGGCGCCCTCGATGGTTTCGACGACAACGAGATCGTTCCACATGATCGCATGCCGTCGCTGGAACGCTGGGTACTGCATCGCCTGCACGAGCTCGATGGTGTCGTGCGCGAGGGCTATGCCGCCTATGACTTCAAGAAAGTCTATTCGGCCCTGTTCAATTTCTGCGTCGTCGATCTGTCGGCCTTCTATCTCGATGTCCGCAAGGACGCGCTGTATTGCGACCGTCCCGACGCGCTGCGCCGGCGCGCGGCCCGCACGGTGATGCATGAGGTTGTCGACCGCCTGACCGCCTGGATGGCGCCAATCATGCCCTTCACCATGGAAGAGGTCTGGCTCGGCCTGCATCCGTCGGACACGGACAGTGTGCATCTGCGCACTTTCCCGCACACGCCGTCCGACTGGCATGATGGCAGCCGTGCCGAGCGCTGGCAGACCATTCGCCGCCTGCGCCGCGTCGTCAACGGGGCACTGGAAGTGGAACGCCGCGAAAAGCGGATCGGCTCCAGCCTCGAAGCAGCACCGCAGGTGTTTGTTGCCGATCCGGCCTATCGCGCCGCACTGGCGGCCGAGGCTGATGGCGATGTCGACGAATACCTCGCCGAGATCGGCATCACCAGCCAGGCCAAGCTGATCGATGGTGCTCCGCCTGAAGGCGCCTTCCGCCTTGACGATGTCGCCGATATCGCTGTCGTGCCGGGACGGGCCGTGGGCAGCAAATGTGCGCGCTCGTGGAAATACTCGACCGAGATCGGCAAGGACAGCCGCTATCCCGACCTCAGCCCGCGCGATGCGGATGCTGTGGCGCATTGGGATGCCGCGAATGCTTGATCAGCTGCGGGCGCAATTACAATCGATGCGGATTGATGGTCAGGCCCGGCTGGGCCTGATCCTCGCCGCCTCGGTTCTGGTGCTCGATCAGGTCTCCAAATGGCTGGTACTCGACCGGCTCGCCTTCTCCCCGCCGGGTTGTCTGGAGTTTCAGCGCGCTGATGCACTGGAACGCGCGAGCATGGTCAATAATTGCGGCCATATCGAATTATCGCAGGCGTTTGACCTCACCATGGTGTGGAATAAGGGCGTCAGCTTCGGCCTGCTTGGCGCTGACGGGCCGCTGGGCCGTTTCCTGCTGGTGGGCTTCTCGGTCGCTGTCGCGCTGGCGCTGATCGCTGGTCTGCTGCAAATGGGGCCCTTCAAGGCGGGCCGGCGCTGGCAGGCGATCGCCTTCGGCCTGATCATCGGCGGCGCACTGGGCAATGCGGTCGATCGTGCGCTGTATGGCGCGGTCGCGGACTTCCTGAACTTTTCCGGCCTGATGTTTCCCTGGGTCTTCAATATTGCCGATGTTGGCATTAATCTCGGCGTCGCGGCGATCTTGCTGGACGTGTTTATTCTTGATCGTGCAAAACCCGCTACAAAGATGTAATGGTCTGCGGGCTGGAGATCGGCGAGACTCTTCGCTACATAAGATACCAAGACTGACTGGAGCTAAGTCGCCATGCGTTTGCCATCCGTACTCATAACCGCTGCTGCGGCCTCTTTTGCCCTGACCGGGTGCAGCTCCGTAGGCGGTGGCCTTGGCGCGAACAAGATCATGCCGGACGAGTTCCGTACCGTCACGATCGCACCGCTGACCGTGCCACCTGAATACAATCTGCGCCCGCCACGCCCCGGCGCGCCGCGGCCTGAAGAGATTTATCCGGACCAGATGGCCCGTGCGGCCCTGCTTGGTGCCCAGGGTGAATTCCAGGGCAGCGATGCTGAAGCCCTGCTGGTCGCCCATGCCGGCGGCGGCGCGGCCGACCCTTTCATTCGCTCGATCATTGATGGCGAGACCGCCGGCGTCGTGCACAAGTCCCGCAGCTTTGCTGACCAGGTCCTGTTCTGGCGCAATGGCGAATACGTGCCGCCCGTCGATGCGACACCGCTCGATTCGGCTGGCGAAGCCGCCCGCCAGGAGCAGATCCTGAATGTCACCGGTGGTGGCAATGTCGAGATCGAGCGCGATCGGCAGATGCTGCCGAAACTGCCCGGCCTTTGATCGCAGCATGGCTGCACACTTGACCGACTCAGGGCCAGCCGAAAGGTTGGCCCTATGTCTTTGACCCTGAACCAGCCCAGCATCCGCCGCCTGCCGCCGCAGACCGTGAACCGCATCGCCGCCGGTGAGGTGGTCGAACGGCCGGCCTCTGCCGTCAAGGAACTGGTCGAGAATGCGCTCGATGCCGGCGCCACCCGGATCGATATCTCTGCGGAGAATGGCGGGCTGTCGCGCCTTCTGGTCGAGGATAATGGCAAGGGCATGAGCCCCGACGAGCTCGGCCTGTGCATCGAACGCCATGCGACCTCGAAACTCCCGCTCGGCGAAGATGGCCTCGACGATCTGCTCAATATTTCCACGATGGGGTTTCGCGGCGAGGCCTTGCCCTCGATCGGCTCCATCGCGCGCCTGTCCATCGTCAGCCAGGCCCGCGGCGCCGGCGATGCCTGGTCGGTCAATGTCGAGGGCGGCCATACCGATGGCGTCTCACCGGTCGCCCCATTGGGCCGGCCCGGTACGCGGATCGAAGTGCGCGACCTGTTCTATGCGACCCCGGCGCGGCTCAAATTCCTCAAGACCGAACGCTCGGAAAATCTCGGCATTACCGATGTCGTCAAACGCCTGGCCATGTCGCGGCCCGATGTCGGCTTCTTCCTGACCCAGGACGGGCGCAAGCGCTTGTCGATCGCGGCCGAGAGCGGCGATGATGCTGATGCCCGCAAGGCGCGGATGACGGCGGTGATCGGTACGGATTTCGGCGCCAATGCGCTGGAGGTCGACCAGGAACGCGAAGGTGTGCGTGTGACCGGCTTTGCCAGCCTGCCCACCTATTCGCGCGGCAATGCGATGCACCAATACCTGTTCGTCAATGGCCGGCCGGTTCGCGACAAGCTGCTCGGCGGCGCGGTGCGCGGGGCCTATCAGGATTTTCTCGCCCGCGATCGCCATCCCGTCGTCGCCCTCAATGTCGTGCTCCCGACCGGTCAGGTGGACGTCAATGTTCACCCCGCCAAGGCCGAGGTCCGGTTTCGCGATGCCGGACTGGTGCGCGGCCTGATTGTCGGGGCGCTGCGCCATGCGCTCGCCGGTGCCGGTCACCGCGCCTCCACCACGGTCGCCGGGCAGGCGCTCGGTGCGGCCCGGCCTGAAGGCTATTGGCCGCAACCGGGCGTCCAGTATCAGGCGCCGACCCATTCACCGCTCTGGGGCCGCATGCCCGCGCCGCACCAGCCGGGCGTGTTCGAGCCGGGCATGTCGGCGCGCATCGAAGGCGATCCCGCTTCAGACTACGCCCATGGCGCTGGTGAACTGACCCAACCGCCTGCACCGGACTGGCCGCTCGGTACGGCCCGGGCGCAAGTGCACGAGACCTATGTCATCGCCCAGACTGCGGACGGTATCGTCATTGTCGACCAGCACGCGGCGCATGAGCGGCTGGTCTATGAGCGGATGAAGACCATGCTGGCCGAGACCGGCGTACAGCGCCAGCGGCTGCTGGTGCCGGAAATCGTCGATCTCGAGGAATCCGAAGCCCAGCGCCTGCTCGACCGCAGTCATGAACTCGCCGAGCTCGGTCTGGTGATCGAGAGCTTTGGCGCCGGCTCGATCGCCGTGCGCGAAACGCCGGCCCTGCTCAAGAAGCTCAACGTCCAGGGCCTGATCCGCGATCTCGCCGATGATCTGGCCGAATATGACCAGGCGCTATCGCTGAAGGAAAAGCTCGAGGATGTGGTTGGCACCATGGCGTGTCATGGCTCGGTTCGCGCCGGGCGCCGCCTCAATGGTGAGGAAATGAATGCCCTGTTGCGCGAAATGGAAGCGACGCCGCATTCCGGCCAGTGCAATCACGGCCGTCCGACCTATGTCGAGCTGAAACTCGCGGATATCGAACGCCTGTTCGGGCGGCGTTAGGCGGATCCCATCCCGTTGGATGATTGGTCGTAACTCAGTCCCAGCGCGTGGGCGAGCTCACCGATGAGTTCGCGGGCATCCTCGACATCGATACGCTCCTCTGTCGCTTTTCCCTGCCGGTAATTCCAGAAATCGCAGACGTGGGAAATTTCACCAATTGCCCGCCCGATCTCGGCAAAGGATTGACTGGCTGTGCGCAGGAAGGCCTGGAAGGGCAGTGGGTCATTCTCGTCGATCAGGGATTTGAAGGCCGCTTCGTAGCCGATGAGATGGCCTTTGACCGAGGCGAAATTCTCGTCGAGCCGCTGCAGGATGCGCCGCACCAGCCCGTAGAGATAGACCTTGTCCTCCTGGCTCGCCCGGCTGAGGCGCAAGCTGGCCATGCGGGTCGCGACCGCCGGGAAGCCATGTAGCAGGCGCGCATAGCACCATTTATAGTACAGCACGCCCTTCCAGCCCTTGAGCGAACGCTCGAAATCCTCGGCCCCAAATCTGAGCGCTTTGCGCAAGGGCGCGAGCGCCGGATTGGAGGCGTCCTCCATCATCAGGTGGCTGAGGCGTTCGGCTGTGAGGTTGGTATCGAGCCCGGCATCGCCATTGGCGCGCTCGACCAGCGTGCGCATGTCGCGGTGAAGGAAGCCATGCACAGCGCGGATATCTCGGATCGAAATATTGAAATAGCAATCGGCGACCTTCCGGCCGAGGGTCTGCGTTACATCGCGTAGCAAATACGGGTCGAGCGAGGGCAGGCGGGCAATTTCCCGCAGGAGTTCGATATCCTCGCTGACCGCTTCGCGCGGGGTGTTGGCGCCAACCGCCTGCCTCAGGGCGAGCTCAAAGTCGGCTTGCTCGATGAACAGGTTATAGCCGCCCAGCTTGAGGTCGGCCTTGCTGATCGGGAAAACAATCTTGGTCGCCGTGGCCCGGCTGGTCTGCACATAGGGACGATCCTGGGCGCGCAGGGCGTGCTTCAGCAGAATGGCCTCATTCAGGCGCCGGCAGCTGAACATCGGCGCCGCAGCATGTGCCGGATTGTCGTCATTGCGAATCGAGATTTCGTGCAAATTAAGGACGCGGGCCGAAGTTGCCGTTTCGGCAAGCCGATCCAGGCTTCTCATCTGTGGCGTGCCTGCAGTCATGATCGAGCCCGGCGTATGAGGGTCAGCGTAAACGCTATCCCTATGAGAATCGGCTCAAAACTCGAATTTACGGTTAATGCCCGTGCGTCTTGGTCAGCGCCGATGCCGTTGATCAGTTATCGCGTTCGAGGAAGAGGACCTTGGCGGCGCCGTATTCGCGTTCATTGGCACAGATCCAGCCAGGCGTTTCCGGCTTCTCTTCGATCCCGACTTCCAGCATCGCGACGGCATCTTCGGCGACCCAATTGCCGGTCAGCAATTTGGCCAGCGCCTTCTCGCCCAAACCACTGCCATAGGGCGGATCGAGGAAGACCAGGTCGAAGGGCTCGGCCATAGCTGCCGGTTTCGATCCCATCGCGGTCGCGTCCTTGCGGTGCAGGCTGGTCTGGGAGAAGAGTTTGAGCGTCTGGATGTTTTCGTGGATCGCGGCGCGTGCACCGGCTTCGCTATCCACGAACAGGCAGAAAGCCGCGCCGCGCGACAGGGCTTCCAGCCCGAGTGCGCCGGAACCGGCAAACAGATCGAGCACGCGGGCACCAACCAGAGACGGGGCCCATTCGGCATGATCGAGCACGTTGAAGATCGCTTCGCGCGCCCGGTCCGAGGTCGGCCGGGTGGTCTTGCCCTTCGGCGCAGTAATTGTTCGGCCCTTGTACAGACCACCGACGATTCTCATCTTCTAGCCTCGTCCTCGTGGTTTGCGGTCGCCGCCGGGCTTGCCGCCGCGGACGGGTTCGCCGGCATCGGGCCGGTTCTTGCCGGCCATCTGGAAGCCGGATTTCGGCTTGCCGGCCGGCGTCATGGCGCCGGGCTTGGCACCGCCGGGCTTGCGCCCTTCGCTCCGTTTCCCGTCACCGCCAGTTACATCCGGCCCACGCGGCCCGGATCGCGCCGGCCCCGCACGTTTTGAATCGGGTCTTTTGGGATCGCCGCGCTTGGCGTCCGGACGGGCGCGCGGGCCGCGGGTCTGGGAGTCTTCCAGATACTGAACCGGCTTGGCGAAGCCTGGCTGGCCCACGCCGCCCATGGTGCGTTTGGCGGGGCGCTTGGCCGGCCGGGCAGGGGCGGCGGCCAATTCCTCGAACTGATGTCCGGCTTCCATCAGATGGCCGCACTGGTCCTTGAGCACGCGTGACGCGACGGATTTGACTTCACCGCGATCGATCGTGCCGAGCTGGAACGGGCCATAGGCGATCCGGATCAGGCGGTTGACGCGCAGGCCGACGGCATCGAGGGCGCGGCGAACTTCGCGGTTCTTGCCTTCCTTGATACCGATCGTCAGCCAGATATTCGAACCGGTTTCGCGCTCGACTTCCACTTCCATCGGGCCGTATTTCAAGCCGTCGACGGTGATGCCGGCCTGCAGCTTGGCGATGGCGGCATTGTCGATCGAGCCGAAGGCGCGGGCGCGGTAACGCCGCGTCCATCCGGTCGAGGGCAATTCCAGGGCGCGGGCGAGGGCGCCGTCATTGGTCAGCAGCAACAGGCCTTCCGACGTCAGATCGAGCCGCCCGATCGAGATCACCCGGCCAAGTTCCTTCGGCAATTGATCGAACACGGTCTCGCGCCCTTCCGGGTCGCTATGCGTCGTCACCAGGCCGGCAGGCTTGTGGTAGAGCCAGAGCCGCGTGGCCTCGGGCTTCTCGACCGTGATGCCATCGACGATAATGGTCTCCTGGCCCGTCACCTTGAAGGCCGGAGTGTCGAGCACCTTGCCGTTCACGTTCACCCGGCCGCCTTCGATCATGCGTTCGATCTCACGCCGCGAAGCGACGCCGGCACGGGCGAGGTATTTGGCGATGCGTTCGCTGTTGTCTACTGCGTCGGTCAAACTTGACCCTTTCCCATCGGCGCTCTACGCCGCCGTTATGACAACGTTGCGAGATACCGGGTTTATGGAGGCGGCACTACGCCTGGCGCAATCGGCAGCGGAAGCTGGCGAGACGCCAATTGGCGCGATCATCGTCGATCCGGCCACGGACGAGATCATCGCTGAGGCCCACAATAGCCCGATTGCCGGTCATGATCCAACCGGGCACGCAGAAATTCTCGCTCTGCGCGCTGCTGCGGCGAAACTGGGCAATTATAGGCTCACCGGTCTGGAGCTGTTTGTGACGCTGGAGCCCTGCGCCATGTGCGCCGGCGCCATCTCTCACGCCCGCATTGGCCGCCTGGTGTATGGCGCCGAGGATGCCAAGGGTGGCGCGGTGGCCCATGGCCCGCGCTTCTTCGAACAACCCACCTGCCATTCGCGGCCGCAGGTGACATCCGGCATCCTGGCCGAGGAGAGCGCCGAGCTACTGCGCGGCTTCTTCCGGGCGCGTCGCAAGGGGAAGAGCGATGGCAGTTGATCCCGATCTCGTCGACCGGATGGAAGCCGCGCTGATCGCGCGCGGTGCCAGCCCGGTGCGCCGCAAGATGTTTGGCGGCATCACGCTGATGGTGAACGGGAATATGAGCTATGGCACCTCGGGCGAGGAGATGCATGTCCGCGTCGGCCCCGAGCGCCATGCCGAAGCCCTGACGCGCCCGGCTGCCCGCGCAATGGATTTCACCGGCCGGCCGATGAAGGGCTGGGTCACCGTCGATGGACCGTCAGACCTTTCCGAGGACGACATCGGCAGCTGGGCTGATCTGTGCCTGGCGTTCAACCGGACCCTGCCGGCCAAATAACCGCCTCAGGCCGTCAGACGCGCGTCGAGACCCGCTCGCGCGGCTGGCCACTCTTCCCTGAGAACCGAGAAATACACCGAGTCCCGCCATTCACCGGTCCAGCTGAGGATCTGGTGGCGCAAGACACCCTCGCGGGTGGCGCCCATTTTGAGCATGGCATTCTGCGAGCGCAGATTCTTGTGATGGGTTTTCAGCTCGACGCGCTCGGCACCCTCGTCGAAGGCATTGCCGAGCAGGAGGCGTTTGCAGGCCGGATTGATCTTGCTGCCGCGCGCCTCGGCGCAATACCAGGTCCAGCCGACTTCGAGCCGTTTGTGGGTCGGTGTGATCACGAGATAGGCGCTATGGCCCAGCGCCGCGCCATCGCTTCGCCGGCGGACCAGATGCGAGATCTGATCACCGCGCGCCTGGCCGGACAGCATCAGGTCAAACCAGGCGTCGAAAAACTCGCCATCGCCGCGGATCGAGGTCAGCGCCCACAGCTCCGCCTCCGCCGCCAGCGGGCGCAATTCCTCGCGATGGGCCTCGGTGAGCGGCTCCAGCCGGACGATGTCATTTTCCAGAATGCGCGGCTCGATCTGCATGGCTTATTGTCCCGTCAAAAGCAGGAGCCCGCGTACCACATAGATCACCCCGATTCCCGTCACGATCCATTTCGTCCAGTTACGGAATTGCACATCGCTCATCACGTCCAGCAGCCGCGCCCCGAGCGTGGTGCCGATGATGGCCAACGGGCCGGCGATCAGCAGCCAATGGGTTTGCGGCAGGGCGCCGGCAGCGATGGCGGGGGCGATGTAATACGCGACCTTGACCAGGTGCGAGACGACCTGGGTCGCCGCCTTGGTCGCGACGATGATGCGCCGGTCACGCGGGGCGGCGACGAAGAAGACATCAACAAGTGGGCCCGAGACGCCGGCGACCGTATTGAGCCCGGTGACGAGAAAGCCGCAAATCGCCGCCTGGACCGGATTGCCGGCATCAAGCTTGAGCCAGGTTTTCGGAATCCAGATCACGGCCGGCACCAGACCCAGCACGATGAAGAGCCAGGGTTTGGGCAGTTCGAAAGCGGCAAAGAAGAGTGCTGCCGCCGCCATCGCCGATCCGGTCAGATAAATCCCCAAAATCCGCCAGTCGATCCATTTGCCGAGCAGAATGGCGCGCCAGCCATTGGAGACGGTCTGCACCACACCATGCACCACCATCGCCGCGGAGACCGGCAGGATCATCGCCAGCACGCCCATCAGGATCAGACCGCCCGCCATGCCGAACACGCCTGAAATGAAGGCGGTGATGAAGACGGCGATGATCAGGATAATGATGCTCATGCCGCGTAACTCCCTGCGCTTCGCAATGTTCAGCTCAAATGCCCCAACATCGCGCGGGCATCAAGGTCGGGCTCGAGAGGGTCACAGATTGGTTTTCAAGGGCGGCGGGTTCACAAGCCAGGACTGGCGAGGCATAAAATGCAGATAGAGCGAAGAAACGGCCGGGGGGCAGCAAGATGAGCGCAAACACCGAAACCTGTGATGGCGGCTGTGGCTGTGGCTCGGTGCGTTACCGGGTCGAGCTGGAACCGCTGATCGTGCATTGCTGCCATTGTCGCTGGTGCCAGCGCCAGACCGGCTCCGCCTTTGCGGTCAATGCCCTGTTTGAAGCGACCCGCGTCAGCCTGCTCGCGGGTGAGGTCGAGATCATTGATACGCCTTCGCCGAGCGGCAATGGCCAGGTCATCACCCGCTGTCCGGACTGCCGGGTGGCGGTGTGGAGCAGCTATCACATGGGCGGACTGAAAGAGCGGATCCGCTTTATCCGCGTCGGCACGCTCGACAATCCCGACCGCCTGCCGCCGGACGTGCATATCTACACCACCACCAAGCAGCCCTGGGTTGTGCTGCCCCCGGATGATTATGCCGTCGACGAGTTTTACGACATCAAGGCCACCTGGAGACCGGACAGTCTGGAAAGACGGGCGGCCCTCGCCAGGGCAATGAAGGCCTGACCGGTATCCAGTGCCCGCGCCTGGCTGCCCTGACAGATTGAGGTCAACGGCATTGCGGAACACAACGGGAACGTGTAGTGTTCGGCCTATGTGGTCGAACGTGTTCAGGAGACTGAGTCAATTTCTCCACCGGTCGGGTGGCCAGGCGGAACATTTCCTTCGCCCGCTGCTTCGACCAAACATAGCGGTGTGGCGAAACTGGGAGATGCTCTGCCGCACTGGCGGTCTGGGCGCCATCGGAGTCTCGGTCATCGCACAAGGTGGACACGTCCAGCCGGGGAGCGTTATTCTGGGGGCAAGCGTGCTCGCTACAAGCGTGTATTGCGCTCACAGGATCGGAGAATTGGAGGCGCACAATGATCGGTCCGATTGAACTCAATCTGTGGCCTTTGATGATCTTCAATTTCTGTATGATCGTGATCGTTGCTGTCGCCGGCTACACTGAATACCGCGACCGGCGGAACCATGACGCCGACGACGACGCCTCCTAGGCCCCCGCCTTTTTCGCAAATCCCCACGCACCTTCGGCCAGCGGTTTGACGGCCTGACCAGTTTCCAGTGCCTTGGAATTGGAGGCATTGCCCTGCAGGGCCCGGGCATAGACGCCCTGGCAGATCGAGGCGAGGCGGAAGAGATTATAGGCGAAGTAGAAATCCAGCGCCGGAATGCCGGCCCGGTCGGTGCGCGCGCAATAGGCCTTGGTATAGGCCGCGACATCGGGAATGCCGAGCGGTGCCAGATCAACACCGAGAAAGCCGCTGCGGATCGCCGGCGGCACCATCCAGCCCATCAGCTGATAGGTGAAATCGGCCATCGGATCGCCCAGCGTCGATAATTCCCAGTCGAGCACGGCGATGACGCGCGGTTCGGTCGGGTGGAAGACCATATTGTCGAGCCGGTAATCGCCATGCACGACGCTGGTGCGCTCCTGCTCAGGCGCGGCGGTCGGCAGCCATTTGATCAGCTGGTCCATCGCTTCGATCGTATCGGTCTCGGCGGCGCGGTATTGCTTGGTCCATCGCCCGATCTGGCGCTCGAAATAATTGCCCGGCTTGCCATAGTCCGACAGGCCCGCCGCCTCGACATCGATGCCGTGCAGCTGCGCCAGGGTGGCATTGGAGGCGTCATAGATCGCGGCGCGCTCCGCCGGCTCCATGCCCGGCAGCAAGGGGTCCCAGAAAATCCGCCCCTCGACGAATTCCATCACATAGAATTCGGTGCCGATCACATCGCGATCCATGCACAGGCCGAACATTTTCGGACAGGGAAAACCAGCCTCGCCCAGCGCCTTCATCACCCGGAATTCGCGGTCGACCGCATGCGCCGAGGGCAAAAGCTTGCCCGGTGGCTTGCGCCGCAACACATAGCTGCGCGCCGGGGTTTCCAGCTTGTAGGTCGGATTGGATTGCCCGCCCTTGAACTGGCTCACGACCAGCGGGCCGGTATAAGCGGCGACGTTTTGCGACATCCAGGCGGCGAGAGCGTCCTGGTCGAAAGCCAGCGCTTCGGCGACGTCCTTGGTGCCGGAAAAATTGCTATCGATCTGAGACATTAGCCATCCGTTTGCCTGATTGCCCCTGAGGCTATTATGTTCATCGGCGGGGCGCCAGCTTTGAGGGCCAGGACGTATGCGTCAATTCACACACCCGGTATCTGCGGCCATGATCTGGCTGTTGGTCTGCATGCTTGGCGAGGCGATCGGAATCGCCGGCATGGCGACAGCCTATGTCGCGACCGATAGCGGCAGCCTGCCCTATACAGCGACGATATTGGTCGCGGGCGGCATTGAGGGCCTTGCGCTGGGGGCTTTCCAGGCCCTGGTGTTGAGGGGGCGCGTGCGCGGCTTCTCGTCCACGGGCTGGATCGTGGCGACCCTGGGCGTCGCTCTGCT
>TARA_R110000868_G_scaffold276108_1_pt1 | contig 11677 bp, 13 predicted proteins | sample TARA_R110000868 | Tara Oceans TARA_R110000868 (sample SAMEA4397489) | marine metagenome | biome: Polar Biome; feature: [SRF] surface water layer (ENVO:00010504); material: water (ENVO:00002006), including particulate matter (ENVO:01000060) such as... | depth 5 m | reverse complement strand
GGGGTCGATGCAGACGACCGGGCCGGGATAGTCGAGCAGGTTGGGGATGATCGTGCCCACGCCCTTGCCGGTGCGCGTCGACGCGATCGAGAGCAGATGGGCGGGGCCGGTGTAGCGCAGCGGCTTGCCTGACTTGCGATCACGGCCGATCAGCAGGCTGTCGCCGCCCTGGACGAATGGCCGCGTCTCGCGATCGGTGGCGAATCGGGCCGAGCCGTGGGTGTCGTCGCCGGCGGGGCCTCCGTAGCGCAGGATCAGGGGCTGGAAGAGGGCGCGCAAGCCGATGAGGAGGATGACGAGGGCCGTCAGCATCATGACGATCTGGTAGATATGGGAATCGCGCGCCAGGCCGAGCAGCGCGTGCAGCGCGAACTGCATCCCGCCAGCGAGCACGATGCCGACGATCAGGACAGGATCGCGACGCGGAACAGGTGGCGGACGAGCACGATCGAGCTGAGGGTCAGCGCCGTGATCGCCCAGATCGGATTCTGGCGCGATAGGCGGGCGAGGTTGCGGATCGCGCGGCCGAGCTGGCGGAGCCATTCCATTGCCGATCACCTTTCCGCCGCAATCGCCAGCGCGGGATCGGCGTAGGGATGGCCGAGCAGCTTGAAGACGATCGCGGTGGCGAGGGCAGGGGGCACGGCTTCCTCGCGCAGCATGTCGAACAGGGCTCCTCATCGGGCGTGAGCGCCATGCCTTCGATCGCGAGGTTGGCGCGCGAGTCTGCATCGTCTTCGCGCCACATCGCGATTTCGGCCGCCGTGCCGCGCGTGAAATCAAGCGTGCGGACCCAGGCGCGGATTTCTTCGACATCGAGCCTGGTCATGGTGTTTCACTCCCTTCGGTTTCCGCGTCGAAAGCGCGTTTGCCGCGCCGCTTCCACAGCGCCAGGACATTGCCGGCATCGTCGCCCTGGGCGCGGCCGACCAGTTCGAGCATTGCGCCATAAAGGGTGGCGCGATCATCGTCGGCGAGATCGACGAGGCCGGCTTTCTGGACGAGGCCGCCCAGCTCGATCAGGTGGCGGGTGCGTTCCCGGCGTTGCACGACCCATCCCCTCGTATCGGTGCGACGCTGCCCGGCCTCAGCCCTGCGAACCGCCTGTTGAAGTTTCGCCGCTTGCCGATCCGCCGAAACGAGGGCGGAGCGTAGTCTTGCGCCGCCCGCCCTGAAAGAAGGCGGCGCCTTTCGCGCGCCACGCCTCCTTTTCTTCCGCGGTTGCCTGTTCCACGGCGGCGAGCAACGCACCGGCCAGCACATCGGGATCGAGCGCATCGGCCCCTGTGGACGCGACGAGTTCGCCGAGCTGCTGTATCTTCCTGGCCTTCAACGTCCTGGCCTTGTCGCCGAGCGCTTTCAGCTCCGCGTCATAGTCCCGCACCTTGCGCATCATCTTCTCCCTCGCGCCTACAGCAGAAGCCGCCGCGTAGCACAGCATGCGTGTGACAAAACTGGACGGATCAGAAAATGCGGTGAAGTCAATCATGCGAACGGCAGAGAGTTTGAGTGCGCGCTTATACGTCGTTGCCGACATGCGCTGAGTAGGGCAGTGTGCGGAGCGTCATGGCGATCTACCATTTCTCCGCCAAGGTCATCAGCCGCGCCAACGGATCGAGCGCGGTTGCATCAGCCGCCTACCGTTCAGCGTCCGAGCTGCACGATGACCGGCTTGGACGCGATCACGATTTCAGCAACAAGGCGGGCGTCGTCCATTCGGAAGTGATGTTGCCGGGGCGCGCACCGGGGCGTTTAAACGATCGTTCGACCTTGTGGAACGAGGTGGAGGCAGGGGAAAAGCGCAAGGACGCGCAGCTTGCCCGTGAGATCGAGTTCGCGATTCCGCGCGAAATGAACCAGGCGCAGGGCGTGCAGCTCGCCCGCGATTTCGTCGAGAAGCAGTTCGTCGAACGCGGCATGGTCGCGGACCTCAATGTGCATTGGGACAGGGGCAAGGACGGCGAACCCAAGCCGCACGCGCATGTCATGCTGTCGATGCGCGAGGTTGGCGCGCAAGGGTTCGGGCAGAAGGTGCGCGACTGGAACAGCAACGCGTTGTTGCAGGAATGGCGGGTCGCGTGGGCGGATCATGTCAACGCGCGTCTGGCCGAACTGGATATCGATGCACATATCGATCATCGCACGTTGGAGGCGCAGGGCATCGACCTTGAGCCGCAGCACAAGATCGGGCCGGCAGGATCGCGCCGGTTCGGTCGGGGCGAGGATGCCGAGCGGGTTGAGGACCATGCCCGGATTGCGCGCGAGAATGGCGAGAAGATCATCGCCAGGCCGCAGATCGCGCTCGACGCGATCACGCGCCAACAGGCCACGTTCACGCGGCGCGACCTGGCGCAGTTCGCGTTCCGGCACAGCGACGGCAAGGACCAGTTCGACCAGGTGATGGGGGCGGTACGCGCCAGCTCCGAGCTGGTCGCATTGGGGAAGGACGGGCGCGGCGAGGATCGGTTCACTTCGCGCGACATGATCGAGACCGAGCAAAGGCTTGAACGTGCCGCCGATCGGCTTGCTGACAGGGCGGGGCATGGTCTCCCGGCGGCGACCCCTGGCAAGGGGCGCGCCGCCGGGAGTGGGGGCCTCGTGCTCGGGGCAGAGCAGCAGGCCGCACTGGACCATATAGCTGGTGACAGAGGGCTTTCAATCGTCATCGGCTATGCCGGCACCGGCAAGTCGGCCATGCTGGGCGTCGCCCGCGACGAATGGGAGCGCGCCGGTCACATCGTGCGCGGTGCGGCGTTGTCGGGAATCGCGGCGGAGAATCTGGAAGGCGGCTCTGCTATCCCCTCGCGGACGATCGCCAGCCTTGAGTATCAGTGGGAACAGGGCCGCGAGCTGCCGGGGCCGCGTGACGTGCTGGTGATCGACGAAGCGGGCATGATCGGCACGCGGCAGATGGAGCGGGTGTTGTCGCGCGCCGAACAGGCGGGGGCGAAGGTTGTGCTGGTCGGCGATCCCGAGCAGTTGCAGGCGATCGAGGCTGGTGCGGCGTTCCGCGCGCTCGCCGAGCGCCACGGTGCGGCCGAGATCACCACGATACGCCGGCAGCATGCGGACTGGCAGCGCGCCGCGACCCGGGCGCTGGCGACGGGCCGTACCGGCGAGGCGGTCCATGCCTATGAAGCCCATGGCATGGTGCAGGTGGCTGAGACGCGCGAGATCGCGCGCGCTGACCTTGTGGACCGCTGGGACGCGCAGCGCAGCGCCGACCCCGATCAGACCCGGATCATCCTCACCCACACCAATGCCGAGGTCCGCGACCTGAACCTGGCCGCGCGCGATCGGATGCGGGCCAGCGGCGAGCTGGGCGAGGACGTGCGCGTGTCGGCCGAGCGGGGATTGCGCGCGTTCGCGAGCGGCGACCGCATCATGTTCCTCAAGAACGAGCGCGGGCTAGGGGTGAAAAACGGTACGCTGGGGAAGGTCGAGCGCGTATCGCCCGATCATATGGCGGTACGGCTCGATGACGGGCGATCGGTCGCGTTCGACCTGAAAGACTATGCCCATGTCGATCATGGCTATGCCGCTACCATTCACAAATCGCAGGGTGTAACGGTCGATCGGGCGCATGTGCTGGCGACACCGGGGATGGACCGCCACGCTGCCTATGTCGGGTTGTCGCGGCATCGTGATGGGGTGCAGCTCCATTACGGCCGCGACGACTTCGTCGACCAAACGAAGCTCGTCCGCACGCTGGGGCGCGATCGGGCGAAGGATATGGCGTCGGATTATCCAATGGTTCGGGACCGCGACGCCGAGGCCCGCGCCTTTGCCGATCGGCGCGGCCTGGCGGGCGAGATCCGCTTGGGCGAAACGCCTCGCGCGCCGCGGCGTGGCATGTTCGACGGGTTGAAACTGCCGACCGAGCCGGCGAAGGGCACGGAACGCCCGCCCGCGCATGCCGATCGGGTTGAGGATCGTGCGTTCGCGCGTGCGCTTGAGCGCACGTCGCGTTCAGCCGAGGCGGTGTTGCAGGCGCGTGCATCGGGCAAGCCGGTGCTGGAGCATCAGAAGGTCGCGCTCGAGCGCGCGACCCAGGCGCTCGACAGGATCAGGCCGGGAGCCGCGCGCGACCTGTCGGCGGCGATGCAGCGCGATCCCGCCTTGCTGCGCGAAGCGGCGGCGGGGCGCAGTGGCCCGCTGCTCGACGCGATGGCGCAGGAAGCGCGCATGCGTGCCGATCCTGCCTTGCGCGCGGATCGGTTCGTGGAGCGCTGGCGACAGCTCTCCCAGGATCGCGAACGGCTTTATCGCGCCGACGACATGGCGGGCCGCGAGAAGGCGGGCAAGGAAATGGCCGGCATGGCGAAAAGCCTTGAACGCGACCCCCAGGTGGAATCGATCCTGCGCGGACGCACCCGTGAACTGGGGCTTGAGATCGGCATGAACCGCGCGCGCGTCATGGGCGGCGGCGAGCTTGGTCGCCAGTTGGCGCACGAGCTTGGGATCGACCGTGATCGCGGCCTCGGCCGGTAGGAGAGGATGATGGACGAGTATCGCGACAAGGCCGATGCGGGCGACGATCCGGCGCTGGCGTTCGAGCGGTTGCGCGGTGAGGTGGCGCTGTTGCGCCATGCGGTCGAGGGGATGACCGCCGCGCGCGAGGCCATTGATATTCCCGACTATGAGCCGACGCTCGAGCGCACCGAAAAGGTGCTGGGCCTGTTGGTGCGGCAGATCGACGCGGTTCGGAACAGTCCCGCCATGACCCTCACCCCGGAAAATATGGGAGGCCGTTTAAACGCTTCTGTCGCCGATGCGGCCCGCGAATTACAGCACCAGGTCCAATCGGCGAAATCGACGATGGCAGCGGCCACCCACGACTTGCAGGACATGGTCGCGTCCGCGCGGCGGAAAGACGAGCAAAATCGCTGGCTGTCTATCGCCGCCGCCAGCAGCCTGGTGGCAGGGCTGGTGCTCTGCGCGCTGATGGCGGGACCGATCGCGCGCCTCGCGCCGGCACACTGGCTGTGGCCTGAGCGCATGGCCGCCCGTATCGTCAACGAACCGACCCCGTGGGATGCCGGCGCCTATCTGATGGCGCGCGCGTCACCGCCAAGCTGGGAAGCGATCGTCGCGGCGGCGAACCTGGTCAAACATAATCGCGAAACAATCGAAACCTGCCGCGAAGCCGCCGCCAAGGCGAAAAAGACCGTCCGCTGTACGATCGATTTTGAATACTTGCCTTAACAAGCGCACGCGGCAATATCGGCTGCGGATCTGCCCGTGGTGAGCATAGTAAACTCCACAGTACTCGACTCCCATTCAAAAGCCGATTCGGATCAAGGGTTTGGGCGATAAGTTCGGCGATAGGAGCCGGGCGATGAGGTTGCTTGCTTGCTCGGGCAGGTCGGGCCGGCCATTGGTCGCCAGCGCCAGAAGCTCGCCGGTTTTGAGCCGCATGATGACGAGCCGCACACGCGGACCCGATGCCTGGCCGCCCGAACCGAGGCGGCAGAACCCCTTGAGTTTTGTGTGCTCGCCGCGTTTCAGGTTTTGCGTGATACGCTCGATGGGCCATGTTTCATGGCCGTCGCGGACGACATGCTGGTTCTCCTTAAGGCGCAGAACAAACGGGATTTTCTGCCTTTCCAGCCAGGCCATCCAGACATTGCCGACAAACTCCCTGTCGCCGGTCAGCGCGGCGATTTTCATGTCGGGAAAGATCGCCTTGAGCCGCCCGAGAAGGTCGATCCGCTCGGCGCTCGACGAGTTCCCCGCCTTGCCGAGCAGCGTGAAGATCAACGGCACGCCGATGCCGCGCCATTCAACACAAATCATCAGGATGTTGATCTCGGTCTTGCCCAGTTTCCAGTTGGTGCGGTCGATCGCCAGCGTCCAGGGCTTGCCGGCAAGTCCCAAAAACCCGACCACGATCCGCGCGCCAATTTCGGCATCGAGCCGCACGAACTGGAAGAAGCGATAGAAGCGCCGCCGCACGCTGGCCAGGTCCGCCTCGCTCGCAACATGCGCCGCCAGCCGCCACAGCGACACCGTGCCCAAACGCACGATCAGCACAACCAGCCAGCCGAGCGTTTCATGTCTTGTCCGCGACACCGATAAGTGCTTGGCTGTCGCTTCGGATAAGTGGCTGACTCATAAAGAAGCGGTTTGATTACAGTCGCTTGCGATTCTGCGGGTGATTTGGTTGACGGATGCGATGAAAAGCCAAGTGGTGGCGCTTTCGATGGTTCGTTCGAAGTCCTTGGCGAGGCGGCGGTTGCGGTTCAGCCATGCGATTGTCCGCTCGACTACCCAGCGGCGTGGCAGAAGCTTGAAGCCCTTGGCGGCGTCGGAGCGCTTAATTATGTCCAAGGTCCATGTGCCGATTTTGGTGAGCGCGGTGCGCAGTTTGTCCCCGGCATATCCCCCATCGGCGAAGACGTGACGCAACCACGGGAAGGTTTGGCGGATGCTGGCAAGGACGTCAGGCGCACCGTCGCGATCCTGGATATCGGCGGTGTGAACGATGGCACCGACCAGCAGGCCCTGCGTGTCAGTGACGATGTGCCGTTTGCGACCCTTGATCTTCTTGCCCGCGTCAAAGCCCCGTGGGCCGCCACTTTCTGTCGTTTTCACACTTTGGCTATCGATGACACCTGCGCTGGGAGAAGCTTCCCGACCCATCGCTTCACGTGCCATTAGCAGCAGGGCGTGGTTGATCGATTTCCACACACCCATTGCGCTCCATCGGTAGAAATAATGCTGTACAGTGGTCATGGGCGGAAATAGCCCTGGCGGCAGCATCCGCCACGGCAGTCCGCCCCGAAGCAGATAAAGGATCGCCTCGACAATCTGCCGGTAATCCCAAACTGGCGGACGACCGAGCTTCGAACGCGGTGGGAGCAGCGGTTCCAAAATCGCCCATTCCGCGTCAGTCAGATCACTTGGCAAAAGCAGTTCGGCTCTGGCATACTGCCGCCGGGTGGTGTCGGTCCACATGTGTCACTCCGTCGTCGTTTCGCAACTCCGACTGAATCACATCTCGCTGATATCACCCAACTCCTTTTTCGGTCAGCCTCTAAGGCGTTGGAGAATAGTGATTTGCATCGGGCGATCCTTTCGCAGCTAACGAAGAATCGCTTTTGTGAATCACTTCAACGCCTTATCCAACCCCTGACGCCAAGCGTCGAGTACTGTGAGTAAACTCACTCTGCTACAACGCAGCATTATCTACTTAGACGGAAGTTTGAGGTGACGCCCCAAGGAAATCATTACCCCATCTCCCAAATAGAGAGAATGCTCCGAAGCACTGTTACAAAGGCCAAGGGCTGATCGAGCATCAGATGGTGGCGTGCTTCCGGTATGGCGATCATCACAATGTCGTTTCCGCCCAGTTCACGGACGTAGGCGACGGATTCCCGAGTGAAGAGCTGGCTCTTGCCGCCGTGCACAATTGCCTTGCGACCCGGCGCTTGCACCAGACGCTCCCCCATGGTGAGCCATTCTCCGGGTTTGTTACTTGTCCGGAAGACTTCGGGTGAGAACTTCCACGTCCAATCGTCTCCTTCGCGCCGCAGGGAATGATACGCCATGTAGTCCAAAAGGAACGGCTCCCCGACCAGCTGGGGTGGGGAAAGGACGTATCGCGCGCGCGCCGCTTCATAGCTAGGATAGCGCTTGTTAGGCTTATCTGGGTCACCAGATCCAGGGCTTGACTGACTGAGTTTCCAGTATTCTTCGAGGAGCTCGGGCCGCATGATTATAAGATCGCAAACTACCACTCCGGAGAATGCCTCGGGCGACTGGGTCACAGCTGTCAGCGCTGCGCTCGAACCGAAACTGTGCGCAACAATCGTTGGTTTTTGGCCATTAGAGAACATGTCGAGCGCCTCGGCGATCTCGCGGAACTCACGCCCTCTTGCTGCGATGTCGGCTTGCCCGCGCATTTCGCTGTCGCCCATGCCGGCAAGATCGAACGCCACCACGTCATAATCTTCGGCAAGAAATGGTGCAATGAAGGCAAAGCAACGTGAATGGGCAAGAAGGCCGTGCGTCATCAACACCTTTGGCTTGTCACGGTCGCCCCAGCGGAAATAGTGCGCCCTGGCGCCATCGATCTCCGCATAGCCCTCTTCCCGCGGCACTTTCAGCGCGGATACAAACCATTCGGGCAGTTGCGAACCATCGCCAGCCCAAACAGGATCGATGTCCGTCGGAAGCTCTTTTATCATTGCTTTGTCATTCATTGCGTTGCGGATTCCTTACCCGGGAATTCAATCCCTACGTGAGTCAGCATCACAGGAGGTTGGTATAACCCGGCCACCTCTGTGGTTTGGCACTTGGAGCGGGCTTCGAGGGACGTCAAGCCATAAACCATACGCATGAGTATTGACGTAAGCCTTCAATTTTCATAAGGGTGTCATTAGTCTCCCCAGAGACAGAATATATCAGGAGAGTAAGTGGGATGAGCTGCGGATCTGTCGAGCAGTTACTCTATGACGTGAGTACGTCGCGTAGCCGCCGGGAGGCGTTCTGCCAGAATCCCAAGGAGGCGGTAGGCAAATACGCGCTCACCGACCCAGAACAAAATATGGTCGTGGGCCTTAATGTCGAAGACCTGTTTGAATATGGCATAAATCCGATGCTCTTGATGGGTTTCTGGACCAGTGTGCGTGGGCCACAGTCGATGCCCGAATATCTTGCTCGAGTTCCCGATCTTGCATCCCGCTTAGAAGCCTCGTCTGGCTGATTGGGTAATTCACTGCCCTTCTCAAGCCTGAGCAAATTGGACCGCGAAAGAGAGTTGTCAGATGGCGGAAATTGTTAGCGGCTATATAATGCCGCATGATCCCTTGCTGTTCATAAATCCGCATAAGAAGGAGCGAGACTATCTGCTCGGCGCTTACAAGAAAATACGTGATAAGGTGGAGGCGCTGGGGGCGACAAGGGCGATAATATTCGGAGCGGACCATTACATTCTTTTCAGCCCCCGCTGCCTTCCGCAATTTCTCATTGCCACAGGCGAGTTGCATGGCCCGATTGAGAGGTTGCCTGGAGTTCCGAACTCACCGATCGCCAGCGATCCGGATTTCGCTCGTATGCTCGTGGATTTCGCCCACGGTAGCGGGTTCGACGTAGCGGTCTCTCGCGATCTTGGTGTTGATCATGCCATAGGCGTGCCGGCCCAGCTTGCCTTACCGACAGACGGATCCGTCAAGACCGTTCCCGTCTACATGGCCAGCGGGGTTGAGCCGTATGTTCGTCTTCAACGTGCGTATGAATTCGGACAGATGGTGCGCGAAGCAGTCGCCGCCATGTCAACCGACGACCGGATTGTGCTGATCGGCAGCGGAGGCATAAGCCATTGGGTCGGCACGGGCGAGATGGGACGGATCAATCCCCAATTCGATAAGAAGGTTCTCGATGCGATCCAGTCCGGTGATCCTTCGACGCTTCTGGCGATGACTGACCAGGAAATCATGCGTGACGGTGGGAACGGCGGGATGGAAATCCGCCATTACCTCGCCGTGATGGGTGCGCTTCCCGCAGGGGCGGGCGAGGTGCTGGCCTACGAGGCTTGGCCGGGCGGTGTAACTGGAATGGGGTTCGCGGAAATCCTGCCAGCGGCTTGAGATTAGAAGCGCAATCAACTTGAACGGGAGAATGGGGTGCCAAAACTAGTCAAAGAAACGGCCGACCGGGAAGAATTGGGTTCTAAAGTAAGCGCTTGGGTCAGCGTAGGCGACGGTGCGCTTGATCGCCGGATTTTCTGGCAGGAGGATATCTATGCGCTCGAACTGGAACGAATCTTTGCCAGATGCTGGATCTTCGTTGCCCATGATTCTCAATTGCCTGAGGTTGGGGATTTCCTGACAAGCACGATAGGTGAGGATGCGGTCATTGTCTCCCGCGGGGAAGACGGCAACATTCACACCTTCCTCAATTCTTGTTCTCATCGAGGGAACCGTGTGTGCTTTGCTGAGGTAGGTAGCGCCCGCCGGTTCACCTGCAATTTTCATGGGTGGTCTTACGGCCTAGACGGCAGCCTGAAGAGCGTGAGCCGACCACAATCCTACGATGGGAATGCCAATTTCGACAAGGCCCGGCTCGGTCTTCACCGGGCCCGTGTAGAAAATTACAAGGGTATGAATTTTGCCTGCTTCGATCCCGATGCGCCATCCCTTGAAGAATATCTAGGTGAATTCCGCTGGTATCTCGATGTTATTCTAGACAATGACGAAGGAGGTATCGAGTTTATTGACGGCAACATCAAATCCCGTCTCAAATGCAATTGGAAGTTCCCCGCAGAAAACTTTGTGGGCGATTCCTACCATGCACCCTGGACCCACAGTTCAGCCTTGATCGCTATGTTCGGCAAACAGCCGACCATGCGCCCTGATCGCTCTTATCACGCTAACGTCAACGGCCATGGATGGGAGTTCGGACTGGATTTCATCGGTAACGCTTCAACCCTCAACTCGCCGCAGATCATTGAGTATCTTCGTGAACAAGAAGTCAAGTTTGCTGAAAGACTGGGGAAGATCCGCAGCAGGATGGTGGGTGCGCTCAGTTCGGCCAACGTATTTCCCAACCTGTCCTTTCTGGCAGGGCATAACACCTTTCGGACCTGGAACCCGAAGGGACCCAGCGAAACTGAGCTTCACACATGGGTGTTTCTGAATGCCAATGCCCCGCAGGAACTGAAGGATGAGTATCGGCGCGGAGTGATGCTGACCTTTTCTCCAGCCGGTGTCTTCGAGATGGATGACGGAGAGAACTTCGAAAATTGCACTTCGGTCAACGCAGGCGTCGTGACTCGACGACAAAAGCTTCACGTTGGAATGGGGCTAAATTCAAAGATTGACCATAATGAACTTAAAGGGAACGTTTACCAGAGCCAGATCAACGAGGCAAACCAGCGCGCATTCTATCAGCGTTGGGCAGACTTGATGGGTGCAGAAAATTGGGCCGATGTGCCCATCCGCTGAGTATCAATTAGAGGTGAACGTGACTCAACCTGATCAAATCGAACTTTGCGATAGTCCCGAAGTTCCAATCGTTTTGCTGTTCGAGATTCAGCAGTTCCTGTATCGAGAGGCCCGTCTTCTCGATGGCGAACAATATGATGAATGGCTGAATTTGCTAGCAGATGATATCCATTACTGGGTTCCTGGCGTGCAGGCTCGCTATAGGAAGGATAACACGAAATTCAGCCTTGGCCGCATGGCATTTTTTGACGATGATCTCGAATATCTCAAGATTCGAGTTGCCCGTGCGAAGCAGCCGTCTGCTTGGGCCGAAGATCCTCCGACGAGGCACTTCCATCTAGTGGGCAACATAGAGGTGGAAAAGACCGAGAATCCCGCCGAGTGGACGGTACATTCTGTCATTCTGAACAACCGAAATCGAGCTGAGGATGATGAAATGGAGCTCAAGGCTCGCCGAGTTGATCTGATCAGGCGAGATAAAGATGGTTACCTCAAATTGGCAAGGCGCAAGGTATTCTTACAGAATACAGTATTACAGGCAAAAAACATAAATACGTTTCTTTGATCGTATTGATATCAGCTCCATTTTCTTCCCCAGGGACTTGAGCAGAATCCGATCACTTTTCTGTCGTAGCTGTGTTATTCGGTGAACGCTTCATGCGGGCCATGGCGACCTGATGTTCAGAGGTGGCCGGGTTTGTCTGAACAGGGATCGGCAACGGATAAGTGGA